>ULPT01023012.1_pt1 | contig 16312 bp, 2 predicted proteins | sample 1953751 | NCBI WGS metagenome assembly ULPT01 (sample SAMEA4835636, study PRJEB28245) | human gut metagenome | biome: gut microbiome; material: fecal sample | place: Denmark | collected 2008
ATAAAAATCGGCAGGGTTTTTTTATAACCTTGCCGATATGCACAAATGCTTTTTGCCGTTTTTGTGAGTTTTGACAAACATCATTTTTTCTTGCGCTTTTCCCCCTTTTTCGTGCTGAATCAAGGCTCTCAGAGCGTCGACCGCCGCCCTCCCCCGCCCCGCCGACGGGCAGATTTTTGTAGGTAAATCGTACAAGCCCAAAGTGAATTTTTAACTGTATATTCACCGAATATTTACATACTACCGACAGCGCAGAATTTGCGCTTTTCGGATTTTTATCCCCTTTGCGTGTCTTTCCATGCCGCCATCCGTGCCCTCCTCAAACATCGCTTCACTGTAATATCAAGGACTTTTTGCGTTTTGGCATCCGCAAGCTGTGTTGCCGCACGGATACGCGCCAGACGAGACGCAGCCGCAGCTCGATGCGGTGCATCGAATAATTCTGCATATTTATACATTTACTTTCAGACAGAAAAAGGCCGCAGGAGCAAGCCCCTGCGGCCCGGAATTATTCAGTTACAGACTGAGGTGAACCGTTGATCAGGCAACGGTAACATCTGCGCCGGCAACAGCGGATGACCAAGCATTGCCGCGAGCCTGAGCAGTTACCGTGGCGGTGCCAGCGGTAGCGAATCTGTACTTAACGACCCAAGTGGTGGTGCCGTCGCCGTTATCGGTAACGGAAACGGTGTTCTGCGAGGTCTTGAGATAGGTGCTGGACCTGCCGGCAACTGTCAGGCGGATCCTCGAAGCATCACTGGTGGTCACGACGGTAACCTCTGCGAAGCTGCCCTTAGCAATAGAGTCGACGGGAGTCGCAACGGAGATTACGCTGAAGGGATCCTTGCCCTCAACGGGGGATACGGTCTCAGCATACTTCGTGATCTTGATGTCGTAGTTATACTCGCTGTCGAGCCACTTATCGCCGTTAACCTTGCGGTACTGAAGCTTCCAATTCTGGATCTGATAATCGTCGTTGCCGACATAGGAGAATCTGATCCTGATGTTCCAGGTTCTGACGCCGTCAGCGTCAGTGATGGTAAGGTTGTCGGGATTCTTAGCGGTGGTCGAGAAAGCGACGGTGGCAAGAGTGCCATCTGCCTCGGTCTTAGCGATCCTTACTCTGTTGACGTTGGTCGAGGTAACGACGGTCAGATAGACATAGTCGCCACGCTTAACGGTAGTCTTGGAGATGGTAGCGGAGGTGAGATCGTTGGGATCGATAGGCTCAACGTCATAGGTGTTGACGAAGTCGTAAGCGATATCCTTAGGCTCCCAAGAATCATCACTGTGAGCGACCTTAGCGCGGACCTTATAAGTGCCCTCGGTGTAGATAGCTCTGATGCTCCAAACCTCGTAATCGGTGTCAGCGGAGCCAAGTGCAACTTCTTCGCCGGCTGCATTGTAAGCCTTGATGAGGAAGAGACCGGTAGCCTCGACGTCGTTGAGGTCGATGATGGGATCGTGTCTGTCATACTGCCAGTAGACCTCGGAGCCGCCGGTGTAAGCAAACTCGATCTTGATCGGGCTGCCCTTAACGGTGACTTCGTAATCAGCAACCTGTCTGCCATAGACGTTAGGAGTAACTCTGGTAACGTTCTGGATACGGCAGATGCTGAGATCCTGCTTCCACTGAGCGGTGAAGGTGATGCCCTCAGAGGTCATGTTGCCGATTGCGGGTGACCAACCGTTGAAGGTGTAGCCATACTTGGTGGGCTCTTCGGTGGGAGCAACGATAGCAGTGTCAAATTCGGTGGGAACGGTAACGCTGGTCTTGCCGTCGGCGAAAGCACCGCCGTTAGCGTCGAAGATAGCGTCATAGGTGTTAGCTTTGAACTGAGCGGTGTAGGTAACATCCTCAGTGCCCATTGCTACAAGCTCCCTATCCCAGCCGGTGAAGGTGTAACCGATCTTGGAGGCCGGAGGAGCAACGGGGATCTGACCGAACTCGGTGGGAACGATAGTCTCAACGCCGTCAATTACGAAGATAGCGTTGTGGCTGTCGGTGGACCACTTAGCGGTAAGGGTGATGTCCTCAGCGGGCATGGTGGTGAAGGTGTAAGCAACACCGTCCTTATACCAGCCTGCGAAGGTGTAACCGGCCTTGGTGGGAGCTGCGGGAGCAGCAACTGCGGTGCCGTAATCCTGAGTGATAGGAGCGACATCGGAGCCACCGTCGGTATTGAAGGTGATGGTGTACTGGTTAACAGTCCACTTAGCGGTGATGGTCATGTCCTCAGCGGGGATGGTCTCGGGGATAGCCTTATCCCAGCCTGCGAAGGTGTAACCGACCTTAGTGGGAGCTGCGGGAGCAGTAACTGCGGTGCCGTAATCCTGAGTAATGGGAGCAACAGCAGTGCCGCCATCGGTAACGAAGGTGATGGTGTACTGGTTGATCTTGAATACTGCGGTAACGGTGACGTCTCTTGCGGGCATCGTTGCGGGGATGGTAGCATCCCACTTAACGAAGGTGTAGCCTTCCTTGACGGGAGACGCAGGAGCCTCGATATCAGCGCCGTAGTAGTAGGTTACGGGAGCCTCAACGCCGTCAACGACGGTCTTGAAGGTGTACTGATTGCGTGAATAGTAAACAGAGAGGACGAGCGAGCCGTCGGGAGCAACGGTGCCGGAAAGGACGCTGTTGTCTGCGATGGTGAAGCCGGTCTTTTCTGCTGCGGGGTAAGTGACGGAGCTGTCGGCAGTAGCGGTGTAGCTCAGAACCTCGGGCTCGCCATAGTTGCCGTCAAGACCCATGGTGTAAACATTGACCTTGTAATCAACGTTCTGGGCAACATACATTGCGTCGTATCTTGCGCCGTCAACGCCGATAGCGGTAAGGGCGGGATTCCAACCGGTGAAGGTGTAGCCGACCTTTTCAAGGCCCTCAGTGGGAGCAACGGGAACCTGACCGAAATCGGTGGGAACGGTTGCGAAAAGTACGCCATCCTTATAGAAGGTTGCGTCATACTTATTGGGGGTGAAGCTACCGCTGATAGTGATATCCTCAGCGGGCATGGTTGCGGGAGTTTCCCTATCCCAGCCTGAGAAGGTGTGGCCTTCCTTGGTGGGAGTGTCGGCTGCGGGAAGCGCTGCGCCGAAATCGTAGGTATTGCGGCTGTAAACTTCGCCGTCAACGATGTAGGTAAGGATGTAGCCGTTGGTGGTGAACTTGGGAACGAAGGTGGTGTCGCCCTTTACTGTGTAGGGGAAGGTGACATCAACGCCGTTGACGGTCCAGCCGACGAAACGTGAGCCTTCCTTGGTAACCTCGGGAGCCTGATCGGCATTTATGACGTCGCCGTAGTAACCGATCCAATCGGAAACGATAGTGCCGTCTGCGCCTTCGAACTCGATGGCGTACTCTTCCTTAGCCATGTTGGCGTAGATGTTGAGAGCCTGTGCGGGCATGGTAGCCGTGCCGAGATTCTCATAATCCCAACCCTGGAACTGATAGCCGGGCTTTTCGGGCACATCGGGAGTGGGGATCACATCGCCGTAAGAAACGGTGAACTCTGCGTAAGGCTCGGTGTCGCCCTCAAAGAGGTAATACTTAACGAAGTAGGAGTTCTTGGTGAGAGTTGCGTCAAGGGTGATGTTCTCTGCGGGCATGGTCTCGGGAAGATTCCAGCCGGTGAAGCTGTAGCCCTCGGGAACCGTATACGCAGGAGCGGTAACGTTCGCGCCGTAAGCAAAGGAGAGCTTCGTGTACTCCTTGCCGTTGACGTTGAAGGTCACGGTGTAGGTGTTGGTTGAGGTGGTGCCGTAAATGTTAACGTCATTGGCGGGCATGGTCTCGGGGATTGTGGTGGTCCAACCGCCGAAAGATTCGCCTGCTTCCGGAGTATAGTTATAAGCGGTGACCTTATCGCCGTACTTATACTCGTCGACATTAACGATTACGTTATCAACATAGTAAGTGATCTTATAGGTGTTGACCTCGAATATAGCAACATAGGTGACGCCGCCGACGGGAACCGTGGTGTTGTCGTCAAATGTAACTATATCGGTAGTGCCTTCAACAGCCCAGCCCTTGAAGGTATTGCCGACCTTGGAGGGAGCGTCGGGAGGAACGATGGTGCTGCCGAAGAGAGCTTCTCCGGATCTAACGGTCTCGCCGTCAGCCTTGAAGGTTACGTTGTAATTAGCAGCCTCATACTTGGTGTAGTACTTCGCGTCAGCGGTGGGAACGGTTGCGGGCATTGCATCGCCGTTCGCGTCGACCCAGCCCACGAAGTTGTAGCCTGCCTTAGCAGGAGCGTCGGGAGCCGCGATAGCTTCGCCGCAATACTGCTCGCCGCCGCTAATGAAGCTTTCGCCGTCATAGAACTCGATGAATATCGGGTTCGCAGTCCACTTAGCGTAAACGCTGATGGGGTCAAGGCCAAGGGTTACGGGGAAGGTAACGGCGTCGCCGTTTGCGTAAACCCAACCTGCGAAGGTATAGCCTGCCTTGGAGGGATCGTCGATAGCGTTGATCTTATCGCCGAAGTTGCCGGTCTTGGTTTCGAGAACCGTGTCGCCGTCATAGAAGGTCACGCCGGAGCTGAGAGCCTCAAATACAGCGATGAAGTCCTTACCCTCGGTATCCATGGTGCCGAGATCAGCGAGGACGGTGGAGCCGTCAAGCGACCAGCCCTTGAAGGTGTAACCGGTCTTTGAGGGCGCTGCGGGAGCGGTGATAGCTGCGCCGAACTCAACACTCTTAGTGTCGTAGAGAGCGGTCTTAGCAGCGTCAAGATAGAATTTAGCGTCGAAAGCGGAGGTGACCCACTTAGCGTAGAAGGTCACGTCGCCGTCGGTGGTGTGGGTTGCAGGCATTGCGTTGCCTTCTGCGTCAACCCAGCCTGCGAAGGTGTAACCGTCCTTAGTCGGTGCTGCGGGAAGGGTGTAAGCGCCGTCATACTTAACGGTGTTTGCATCGTGCTGAACTTCGCCGTTCATGAACTTAACATTGTAAGTCTTAGCTTCAAACTTTGCGTTGAAGGTCATGTCAGCGTTGCCCATGGTGCCTACTGCGGGATCCCAACCGGTGAAGGTGTAGCCGGTCTTGGAAGGATCTGCAGGTGCGACGATCTGCTCGCCCTCTGCATAGGAATTAACGTCGCCGTAGGCTGCGCCGTCAACAAGGAATGTTGCCTTATACTTCGCATTCTCAACGAATACTGCGGTGTAAGTTACATCGGCAGTACCCATGGTCTGCGGGAAGGTAACAACGTTAGTGCCGTCAAGTGACCAACCAGCGAAGGTGTAGCCGTCCTTGGTGGGAGGAGTTGCGGGGGCAGCGATCTCTGCGCCCTCGGCGTAAGTTGCGCTGCTGTAAACAGCGTCGTTAGCCATGAAGGTTGCGGTGTGCTCCTGAACGGGAGTGCTGCCGCCGTCGTCAATGTAGAAGATCTGATCAAGACCTTCAACATCATACATGTCAGCCGTGAAGAGCGGGCTCTTCTCAAAAGACTTTGACAGAGATGTGCTACCGGAATTGGTATTGCCAACATTGGCATAGGTATTACCCGGACTGTTATTGAGTTTAACATCTCTGGGATGCTGGAAGATCTTACCTGAAGTACCGGCAGCAAGGCCGTCTCTGATGGTAAGTGTAGTCTCGGCAATGAACATATCGTCGTTCATTATATATGCATCCTTATCATCGCCGTAGCTGCAATTGATCTTGTAGAAGTCGAGATGCTTTGCCGCTTCGATTTCTTCCGCAGTCTCAAATATCTTACTGGTGTATCCGGTCCTTGCGTTGTAAGCCAAGTATTTACTACCAGTGATAGCATAAGCTGTAACAACTTCGACATTCGGATCGCTACCGGAGCCTAAAACATAATCGGGATTGACATTGGCAAGCTTATCCTTTTTGACCTGTATGGGATAATTGCTGTTCGGAAGGATCTTACCCTCAACAAGGTCAGGACCTTTGTTTGCGATCCAGCCGCTTGCCTGACCGTTAGTTATATCAAAAAAGTTTCTCTCAAGATTGAAAGTTAAGCACTGAGCAGTCAGATAGAAGCTTGATTTGATATAAAATCTAACAGTAAGAACATCGCCGGGTGAGACGATATGGTCAGTCGGCTGACCATCCGCTTCAAGGAACTCAACACCAAAATAATAGAAGCCGTTGGGGTGCTCTCCTTCGAGCTCGGCATATGTCTTGATGTGAGTGGTATACGGCGCAGCAGCCGCAGATGCGTCAACGGCAAAGACGCCGCCGAGCATCGAGAACATTCCGAGCACCATTGCAAGAGCAAGGAATGAACTCAAGAAACGTTTGAATTTTGACATTAGCTCATTTTCCTCCTTTATTATGATCACAATTTCACAATTGTGCTTCATCCTAATCATTATGGATAATTAAGAGCTGATCTTGCAGTGCCGGTACCGAATCCGGCATCGGCACTGCGCTTTTGATAAACTGCGAATGATTATTAGACGAATGAACCGCCGGCATCAATAGCGCCGCCCTGTTCGAGCTGGCTGATATCAATTTCGTAAGAAGAGTACTGATCAAGATACATAGCGTCTGTCAAGTCTGCCTCAAAGTCATAGTTGACATCGGCTGCAAAGTACTTGTACTTAAGAGTTTCGTCGCCCGTCCAGTCTTCTTCATAGCTGAGGAACGGGTCAAGATCCATCTGGTCGGTCAAGTTGATTTCACCGTCACAGTTGATATCGCCGCGGAGAATCACCATATAGATGGCAATTGTCTCCTCAGTCTCTGAGTTGCGAATGATGATGAGCGAGCCTGTGCCGTAGTTGCCGCCGGCATTCTCGGTGATCTCAACGGTTACATTCTCAAGAGAACTCTCGTCGATGATCTCGCCGACTGCGGAAACGCCGCCTTCGGGGATACCGAAGATAAGACCGGTAAGGTCTGCGCCGCCATATTCCTCAAGATAAACACCGCCAACGTAGTCAAGCAGCGCTCTGCTCTCCTCGATCCAAGGCGAGTAAGGCTCTGAATATGCGTTGTAAGTGGTATATCCTGCATCGGCAAGAAGTGCCCATACGGGGTCTGCTCCGCCGCCCTGGCCTACTTCCTTAATGTTAGCTATTGCGTCAACAAGGTTCTGAGCTATCTCAGCGATCTTCTTGTTGTTTTCGACAGTATCAGCAAGGTTTCTGTCGATTTTCTTTGCAGCGGTATAAGCCGCATAGAAAGCGTCATAGCTGTCCTTGGTGAATACCTTGTAGGTGTTGTTCTCCTCGGGGGTAGCCGCCTGGTTAAGGATGCTCTGCGAAGCAGTAACAGCATTATCAAGAGCGGTGTAGTCGCAGCCCTTAACAAGTCTCTTCCAGCTCGAGATCAGGTTGACCATAGCAACATTGACCTTGGAGGGGGTAAGCTCGGTGGGATTCTCCGCAGTGCCGGTGGCCTCTGCAGCAACCTTCAGTGCGAAGGTCTTAGCATTCTGATAGTTATTCCAGGATTCTGAGGTGTAGTAGGAAGCGCCGCCTGCGTTGATATCTGCGTTGGTGATGCACATATCAATGACCTTTTCAAGCTTGGACTTGTTGGCAACAAGTCTGATCAGACGACCGCCGGTAAGTTCAAGCATATGGATCGCATAAGCCGATTCGATCGAGCTGACTGCGCTCTTATTCGCGGTATTTTTGTCATAAGCCTTGATAGAGTCATTGAACGCTGCAAGCTCTTCATCGGTATAGTCGCCCTCAAGCGGAGTATTGATGTAGAATACCTGAGAATTAATGATCTTGTTGGCTCTGTCTCTTGCAGTCCTGAACTGATTGTAAGTGTGAGGAACATAGTCATGCATACCGAAGAACGGGAAGCCGACCTCATAGTAGTTCATGGGCTCGCGATAATTATAGGTCTTGCCGTTTGCGGTATAGGTCTTGGTGACAAAGTCATGACCCTTGTTGATTGCAGCGAGAGCCTGCTCGATACCGCTGACGCCGGCGTCTATAGCATGCGCTTCAAGAGCTTCAATAGCGTTGGTAAGAGCCTCTGCATACTGCTGATAAAGGTTCTCAAACTTGCCGTCGGTTGCTCTGATATCACTCTCAAAGGTGCTGCCGGTCTTCGGCTTAAGAGCAAGTGTAGCAGCATTATTCAGCGCGGTGGTGTAGTCTGACCACAGAGTCTGAGTAACGGTGTCGCTGTTATAGTCGCCCTGCTGGCGGTTAGCCGCAACAGCGTTTGCAAAGATGGAACCAAGATTATAATCGTTATAGATGTGGACATTAACGGGGACGTTGACATTGGTGCCGCCGACATTGACAGCTGCGGTAATGGTATACTTACCGACCGGAACGCCGCCGTTGTTGCCGACGACGATAGGATCGCCATTGTCGTCATATACAGTGTTGCCGTTTTCATCCTGCTGATAAGTGGGCTCTATTCTCTCGTAATTCTTGCCGTCAGCCTTCTTGGCTATCTCGAACGGGCTGAGGAAGTAAGTACCCTCTTCACCGGTCATGCTGACACTCAGAGCGTTAGCATCACTGTTGATAACTGCGAACGGATAGGAGCTGTTGCCGTTGGTAACGCTGGTAACGGTTGCCGTGGCAGCACTGCCGCCCTTGTTATCCTTAATACGGATACCGTGGCTGCCGATGCTCGAGAGAGCCTTGCCACTCTTGATATAGATTTCAGACTCGTACTTGACGGAGCGGCTGTTGCCGGCGTCAATCGACTTCTCAATGGAGTCGTCATCCTTCTCCGCACCTGCGGGAGCAACATAAGAATAGGTGGTGTTTACAAGCTTGGTTCCCTCACCGCCGAGGTAACTACCGTCTTCGAGCCTAACTTTATACTCGATAGTGAATTCAAGGAGCTGACCATCCTGGAGGTTGGAGAGCTTAACCTTCTTCTTCTCGCCGCCGGCAAGGGTGTTACCGGAGCCAATGCCCGCAATTGAAACGGACTGCGAAACACCGCCGTTCTTATAGGCCTTAACGGTTGCGCTGACTATTTCATAAGTATAAAGGCTATCCTGGGTGAAGGTGCCGTCCTTATCTGTATAGCCGGTATTAACGCCGCTGGAGCCGTTGTAGACGAGGAAGCCCTCATCGTCGGAAGCGGAAATAACCGAAGGCATGTAGTTCTCAAGCTCTTTGAACGACTGAGCGTCGCTGAGGCCAAGGATCATGCAGACAACGGGAAGAGCGACATTAGCTATCTGAACGCCTCTACCGTTAATGGTAGTACCGTTGGTAGCGCCGCTGAAGGAGCTGGTGCCGAGGGACTTAAGAATGTCAGCGACCATGGAGCCGAGAAGGTTATTCTCAAGAATACCGTCGATGGTCGTTACGCCCTGCTTAAATACGTTGGGGAAGAGAAGATTAAAAACATTATTAATTATGTTGATGATAACAGGGATACCGGTCATCGTTGCAAATGCGCCGTTGGGATTCCTCTTGAAGATTTCTGCGAAGCCGCTTGCATCAAGGTTGGTGAGCGGGTAAACAATGTTGTCAAAGATAAAGGACTTTGTAACATATTCATTACCGGCAATTTCTTCAGAGATCCAGGGATTGTTACCTGACTTGATGGGGATTATCGCATCAATAAGGGTATCAAAGTCGGACCAAACATCATTAGCGGTAAGTCTGCCGACACTGCCGTTGTAATCGTCGCTCTTGAAGTCAAGGGCTAAGATCGAGCCGTAAGTGCTGACTGCCCAAGCCGCTATCTGAACGAAGTTATTCTCATAGGAGCCGGTGTCGCCCTGATACTTAAGAAGGCCGTTTGCCGTGATGGGGTTCGAGGAGGTCTTGCCGGGAACCATATCAAGGCCCTGATTGAGGTTGTAAACCGCAACATCAAAGAGGATGTCAAGGCACTTGTTGACTATTGCAGTGTTATATTCGCCGTCGGTGCCGTAGGCAGACCTATTAGGCTTCGTGTAGGTGATCTCGGGAATATCCTGCCATGCAAGCTGCTCAACTGCACTGTAGCAAACATCAGCGATGGTCTGGCAGCTCTCATCAATGTAGATCCACTTGACCGAGCCATTGAAGATAGCTCTGAGGACGTAAGAAACGACCTGCTGATCATTCATGGTTGCGATTTCCGAAGCGGGAACCGTCTTGAAGTATGAGGGGAAGAAGAGATCGCCGCTGATCTGGAGCACGAATTTTGCAACAGAGCAAACATTCTGGAAGAGATACTGGTTGCCGCCCTGAATCCAAGTCCAACTATAGTTCTGATCGCCGATCTTGACGTTGTTCTTCAGGATCGCATTAGCGAACTCGCCTGCGATATCGTTTAACTTATCAACGAAAGTATCATTCGCACCGAATGTGCTGAAATCGACCTTGGGAACTACGGCATTAAGGTTGAAGAGCTTTGCTAAGGTGTTTGTCTTCATAAGCTCAGCTTCATCAAAAGCTTCACCGTCGTAGTTGGGGTCATAGGTGGGGTTGTTTTCCCAAAGCTGAGTATTCTGGTTGTATACGGTCTTATTTTTCTTTTCGGCGAGATACTCAACGCCGCAAAGCTGACGGAGCCAAGGTCTCGTAAGTCTGTTGAGAACAGGAACCGCAACATAATTGTATGCCTGACGCATAATAGCCTCGATAAAGTCGTAGGCCTTTACATTGCCGGTTATGTCGACAAGTGAATAATCCGGATTATGTCCGGTGGTTGCACCTTCATTAACTCTCACGCATCCGCCGAGGCCGAAGGTGACCCACTGATTGGGATGAACCCAGCCGTAGTAATCATATTTTGCAGTGTCGGGAGCAGTCTCGCCATACTTCTCGGAGAAAGCATATTCCTTGTAAAGAACATATGAATACTTGTCCTTTGAATTCGCTATGTCACCGAACTTGTCATCAAGCTTCTCCCAAGTACCGAGAACGTAGTAGTTGAGAAGGTCCTGAAGAAGGGTGAGCGTTGCGTTATCGGTCTTATACTTAGCGGGGAGCTCGTCCTTGAGGGCATTGAACTTAGCGGTCTTGCCTTCCGGAGTGAGACCGTAGAGCAAACCGATAAGAAGCTCACGGACATTGAACATATAGTCCTTGACGAAGCCGTTGGCAATACCGAGGTCAAGCGTCTGGGCTGCATACTTCTGAACGATAGGTGAAAGATCGCCGAGAAGGTTAAGCAGTGCATAAACGATTTCGAGATCGGTCTTGGTGCCTCTGGTATAGCCTTTCAGTTTAAGGATGGGGGGCTGAAGCTCCTTGGCATCCTTAAGCAAGGAAAGAAGCGTTGAGGGAAGGCTTTCGACCAGAGAAACGGCACTGGTGAGTGTGCTGTCCACGCTGCGGAGATCAAGAGAACCGACATATACATTAAGAAACAGGTTCTCCTCCGCAAGCATACGGTCAAGCTCATCAAGGCCCATAGACGCATACTGCTCCGTAGTAAAAGTAGGAGTATCAATGTCGTTGTATGAGTCCTTGATTGCTTCGCCCTTATAAGCCTGATAAGCGCTGCCGACGACCGAGAATGAGCCGATAAGCATCGCAAAAGCCATAAGGACCGCGAGGATTCGGGTTGACTTTTTCAAATCTGTGCACCTCCATAAAGATTTTCACATTGAAGCCTTAAAACGAGATAACAGCCCCATGTGCCTTTCCTGATTTAGGCCGCCGCTCGGCTTACACCATCGCCGTAAAACAGCGGACGCCGCACGGGATATTATCGTAACGGCATGACCGAGGCGCACAATGTCATTTAAAATGGCGACACTACGCCCACGGACACACCATATGGTCATATTAACTATACCTAATTTGCAGGTCAATGTCAACGATTTTCAAAATCTCATTAACATTTTGTTAGAAATCAACAAGCAAATTCGCGATTTTTTGTTCATATTTACAACGCTTATTTTTCCTTCGTTGAACTAAAATCAAAAGTTTTCCAATAAAGCTCTTTTGCTTTACATACGGAGGTAAAAACGTTATGTGTTCGCCGACGTTTTGCCTGTCGCCGAAAGGGTATATATTTAAAATGTATATATAAATTCTCATAAAATTCGGATTATTGTTCACATTAAGAATTAAAAGCCCACATGTAAAGCTTATAAGCCTTACGCATTTCATTATCTGTAGTTTATTCTCACGACCTTAGAGCTGCCGAGATTCTTGCAAAATCAAAGAAAAACCGCCCATGCCGGTCAACAAATGACCTGCATGAGCGGTTTGTAAAGTCTAAGCCTTTTACAGTATTCTGCGCATCTTATTCTTCGCTGCGGCCGATGTCGGCGAACATGCGATACAGCCAAGCCGCAGAGCCGGTGTAATTTGTCCACCCCGCTCTTCCGTTGATACCGTTGCCGCAGGAAATATCGCCTGCAAGCAGGTAGGGTTCAGCTCTGTAAGCTACTGCTGTTTCGGGATTATCATATCTTCCGATAGGCACAATTCCGTCAAGCGCCTTCATCCCCTTTTCTCTTTCACCGATTTTCAAAAGCGCCATTGCCAGCCACACCGCAGCATGAGTGTATTGACCCGAATTCTCTCTTATACCCTCGGGGTACTCGGCAATATAGCCGACCTTTTGCGCTTCCGATTCGTCGAAGGCGGGCGCAAGCAGCCGTGTGACGCCGCTTTCAGGGCAAAAAAGCCTTTCATAGGCGGTATTTACTGCGATTTTGGCTTTTTCGCTGTCACCGATATCTAAAAGCACGGCAAATGCCTGCGGCAGAATATCTATAAAATCCTTTTCCTCGCCAAGTGAACTGCCGTCTGCAAAAATCGCTCTCGCGTAGCGGTCGCCTCTCCATGCAACGGTCTGTATTTTCCTTTCAAGCTCCTCGGAAGCTGTAATATACCTGTTCTTTCTGTCCTTCATATCGAATTTAGTGCAGATATCGGCGATTCGGCGCAAAACTCCTACCTGAAACATGGCGAGCCAAACGCTTTCGCAATCATTATTGCTGCCGAGTAGACTGAATCCATCGTTCCAATCGCATGAGCCGATCAGCGGCAGCCCGTGAACACCGAAATTCAGCGAACGATCGACCGCTTTAAGGCAGTGCTCAAGCATCGTGTCTTTAAAGTCTGTGCGCGAAGGCATCATATATAGCTCATTTACGCCGTCGGGCAGCGCCGCACCGCTTATAAACGGCACTTTTTCGTCAAAGATGTCATAATCACCCGTCTCTGCGGCATACTCAGCGCAGGCATACGGCAGCCAAAGCATGTCGTCGCTGCATTTGGTGCGGACACCGCGGATCTTTTGCCCACCGTTTACAATAACGTGCCACCAATGCAGTACGTCGCCCTGCTCGAATTGCACGGCGGCGCAGCGCAGCAAGTGAGTGCGGGCAAGCTGCGGCTCGGTTTTGAGGAGCGCGAGGCAATCCTGAAGCTGATCGCGGAAACCGTAAGCGCCGGAGCATTGATAAAAGCCCGTACGCCCAAAAAATCGGCAGACCTTGATCTGCGAATAAAGGAACGAATTTGCAAATAAATCAAATTTTTTATAGCCGCTGTGCAGCCTCTGAGGTCTGTATCCGTTTGTGAAACAGGCGATCTCGGGCAATTTCAGCGCCGAATCGGCATTTGCACCCCATGAAAGCGTAAAATCAAGCCTTATTCTGCCGCCTGCGGCAAGCGAAAGCCTCTTGCCGACGGCAGCGCAGCAGTCTGCGGGCACATTTTCGTTTGAATTGAGCTTACCCTCAAAGAAATCTCGGCGTGAGAAGGTGACATATTCGGGCACGGCGGAACATTGAAGATACATTGAGCCCGGGAATTCGGCAAGCGCATTGCGAAGCAGCGCACCGTGATCGGTTCGTCGCGCAAAAAACACGCTCGGTGAATTCGGGCTGATCCCGAGAACGGGTAAAACATAATAAAACAGGTCAAAACTGCGAATCGAACCTGAGCGATTGACAGCCTCGACCGAACAGCGCTTCACGCAGCCTCTGTCAGCTGTCTCAACGACGGCTTCAATATCTACGCCGCCGACCGTGACCCGCCAAACCGCTTTATTGGGAGTAAATGTCACCGTGCCGATGGCTGCAATGTCGTATAAAGCGCCCTCATATTTCATTATCAGCATTTCGCCGCAGTTGTCGGAGAGGGTATCATTGTACCAAGGGGTCAATTTGTTTTCTCTCGAATTCAACGCCCATGTAAAGCCTAAAGACTTGTCAGACGGCATTGTTCCGCAGCTTTTGTTTGCTAAGACAATATTCCAAGGTATATCAACGGTTGCAGGTCCTTTTTCTATGGTTATTTCACTGTCTGAAAAGCTATATCGCTTTACATCTCTAATTGATCTTTCTGAATTCTTTTTATCGGTAATGCGATGCAATGGCAGAGGTTTAAACGGCTTTTGCGGCTCTTTTTCGGTGTTTTCGGCACCGTGCGGAACGCAAATGCTCATATGCTCGAGGGCGAGCCTCTGTCGGTAGCCGTGACGGGCAATATCAACGAGATGAATGCCGCCTTTTATGCCGATCATCAGCTCGCAGCCCTCCTCGGCGGCGAGGCTTCTCAGCTTTGCGGCGGGTGAAGCGCCGTACTCACCCGTGCCGCTATATGCAATCACCAGATCGGAGCGCAGACCGCAGCTTCTGAGTAATCGGTTGGCAACTATATACGACCGCAGTGCCGCTTGATCTGCGTCATCGGCAAAATTCATGAGTAGGATTGGCAAGTCGCCGGATATACCGAAGCTCCATATATCCTCACGAGTGAACTCCGCAGCGTCGCCGATAACCGTCCCCTTGCGAAACAGGCGCGGATAGAGCACAGCGGGCAGCATTTCTCCGAGCACAGCCTCAGCGGCTCTGTCACCGAGAAGCGGCGATTTGGATAACCTATTGCTCCCGCTCATTGATTTTGCCGCAGCAAAAGTGCCGACAGCCTGCTCGGCCGTTTCATCTACGGCTATCAGGAGCGTAAACTCCCCTTTGCCGCCCGCCGCAAGCTCAATATGCCGCTCAAAAGCGCAGCAAGCGTCGGGATTGCCCCTTCCGAATGCAAATCCGTCCCTTTCGCCGAGTGAAAATACTCCTCTTGGTGTGGACAGCACTCTTTCGCGTGCTCCTTCAAAGGCAAAGCCGTCCTCGATAAACCCCGCCGCAGCGGCACAGGCAGAGCCGTCACGCCTGCCGAACACCGCGCAACCGTTCTCTCGGTCAAATTCGTCGACCAAAAACAGCTTAGAATACATCGGATGCGCCTCAAAACGCTCTTTTTTGTCAAGACAAGGCTCAAAATACACAGTAAGCCTGCCGCTGAGCTGCTCGCGCCTGCTTTGATTCTCAACGGTAAAGCGCCGCACCTCGCAGTTACGTCCGCTCATCACTCCGCTTTGCATCGTCAGCCTCATACCCTTGACGGCTGCGGTATGGATTGCCCTGTCACCGACAAATTCGCACGAAAATTTTGCCGCTCCGTCGGTGTCGATTGCCCTTATAAAAGGCATTCTTCGCCCGTCGTCGCCTGTAAACACGGCAAAAACGCCCTGCGGCCGCCCAATCGGGTCGCCGTCGGCTGCGTTAACGTCATATCCGTCAAATGTGCCGAGGCTCGTGCCGATATCGCTGATACAGCAGGTCAGCCTGCCGTTGGTATATAGCGCCGTCCTCGGGCGGGTCGGATCGGGGCAAGGCGAAATAACGCTTCTCTCCCTTACACGCTCCCTTGGTTTCGACACCTCGGCGCTGCGGATATCCTTGAATGCCCTGACATCGGCAGGTATCTTCTCCTCGAGCAGCCCCGAAGCGCCGCTCATAAAGCCGTCGGACATAAAACGCCGCTGCATTTTTTGCCCCGTGAGCAGATTATCCGCCGCAAGCAGGCTCATCCCCACATGGTGCGCCATATATGACCTTACCGCCGCAAATCCTGCACCGCCGCACCTTGAGGGAGTGAAATCTGCCGCCTCGCAAAGGCCGTATTTGCCACCGAGGCCCATATTCTCAAGCCTTTTGAGGTTTGCCATGGCGGCTTTCGGCGCTGCGGATAGAACGAGGAACGACGAATACGGCGACACGACATACTCGTTGTCAAGCCCGCGCCTCAGCCCAAGCCGCTGAACGCCGTGAGCCTTATATTGATAATTCAAGTCGCCGTCAAAGGCGTAAAACCCGCTCTCCGAGACGCCGAACGGCCGCCTGCCCGCTCTTTTTCGCTGGCAATAAAGACAGAAATGCAGCGATTCGTAGCTGAGGCTGCCGGGCGGCGAGGACAAAAAGATATCGGGCATAAAATACTCAAACATCGTGCCCGTCCAGGAGACCGCGCCCGCATATCGTCCGCTCGACACAAGCAGGCGACTCATGCTGCCCCAATATTCGGGCGGCACTATGCGCCGAGCGACGGCATAATAGACCGCCGTGCGAGCCTCGGTCATAAAGAAATCGTAGCAGCTGCC
>ULPT01033598.1_pt1 | contig 16278 bp, 9 predicted proteins | sample 1953751 | NCBI WGS metagenome assembly ULPT01 (sample SAMEA4835636, study PRJEB28245) | human gut metagenome | biome: gut microbiome; material: fecal sample | place: Denmark | collected 2008
ACTCCTCCGCACGGAAGACAATACAGGGACGGCCGCAAAGATGATCTTCAACGACCTCCTGCGGGCACACTATGTGGACAAATCATTCTGCACGCCCGGCACGGAGGAACTCCAACACCACCTTTGGGGACAGCCAATCCCATTCATGCTCGCCCCGGAAAACGCAATGCGCTTCCCCTTCACCTGGCCAGCTCCAAGGTTCACCTCCAACGGATGGTATCTGATCGTAGACCTCGGTGATGAACAGACCGGCTGGCTCACAGTCACACTGCAGGCCGAAAAGGGAACCGTCCTGGAAATCGCACACGGAGAACACCTCACCGACGGACGGGTCAGGGCATACCTCGACGGACGGAACTTCGCAGACCGGGTCGTCTGCGACGGAGGGCTCCTCCACTTCACGCACCGACTCCGCCGGGTGGGGGCGCGATACCTCGAAATGCATGTGACAAATGCCACGAAGCCGCCAAAGGTCGGATACCTGGGAATCGTGCCAGTGATGAGGGACCTGCCAAAGCCCGCGAAAATCTGCTGCCCGGACAGGCTCCTGGAAAGGCTGGACGCCACCGCGATCCGGACGCTCGCGCTCTGCCAGCACGAACACTTCGAGGACTGCCCATGGAGGGAACAGGGACTATACCCGTACGACTCCAGAAACCAGGCGCTCTTCGGATTCCCAATCTGGGGAAACTACCCATTCGTCGCAAGCTGCTATAAACTGATGGGGGACAACTGGAACGACAATGCACAGACTCTCCAGATGACCTCACCGGGACGACAGGCACTCTCAATCCCAATCTTCGGGCTCGTATGGGTGACCGCACTCTGGGAACTCTACCTGCACTCGGGAGACAGGGAACTCGTCAGACCAATGCTCCCCACTGTCGAGAAACTCATCGACGCAGTCCTGAAAAAGACTCTCGACACACCGCAGGGAGTCATCTACCATCCGGGAAAACACAAGGAAATCTGGAATTTCTGCGAATGGGTGCCCGGACTCTCGGGAGAACTGGGAAACGAAGACCCCACAGACTACAATACGCCATATAACCTCTATCTCGTCGAAACACTCAACGCAGCCGCAAAACTGGCCGACGCATTCAAGATGCCACTCGCGGGAAAATCAAAGGCCGAACTCAAGAAGGAGGCCGCAAGACTCGCAAATACCTGCGGAGAACTCTTCTGGGATGACAAAAAGGGACTAATCAGGACAAATCTGCTGGATGCCACCCCCTTCCACGAGCATGTCCAAATCCTCGCAATCTACAACGGCGCCGTCAAGGGCGACCGTCTCCGCAGGGTTTCCGCCTCGTTGCTGAACGGGGGGCTCGTTGAATCCACCTTCAGCACGCTTCCATACTGGATACGGACCATGCGCATGCTCCCGAAGCGCTTCTCCGCGCAAATCCTTCCGAGGCTTCGCAGGGTCTTCGAACCCTCCATCCTCCTGGGCACGAAGACTCTCTGGGAGACCGAGGCCGGCGGCGAGGACTTCACCTTCGCGGGTTCCCTCTGCCATGGCTGGAGCAGCACTCCCGCATGGTACACCCGCACAGGCCTGCTGGGAATCGAGCCCACCTCACCTGGCTACAAGACCTTCAGGTTCCGCCCGGACTTCCAGGAGGATCTGGAACACTTCCGCGGCGAGGTCGTCACCCCGTACGGGACAATCGAGGCGGAGTGGCGGCGCATGCCCGACGGTTCATTTGAGAAGCAAATCCTCCGTTGCCCGAAGGAGACCACGCCAACCCCGTAGCCCCCCGCGGGCGGCAATGAGGCGCAAAAGGGCGACCGGGGTGAAGGGGATGCCGCCTGGCAGGCATGGCTCCCTCGTGTGGCAATACGCGCATTTTCACCAACCACCCCCAAACTATCCACAAGCAACACCATGACTACTCCCAAGAATATCCTCTGCATCGGAGCAGGATACGTCGGCGGTCCCACAATGGCGGTCATCGCAGACCATTGCCCCGAGTGCCGCATCACGGTAGTTGACATCAACCACGAACGCATCGCTGCCTGGAACTCCGACGATCTGCCAATCTACGAGCCGGGACTCCGCGAAATCGTAATGCGATGCCGAAACAAAAACCTCTTCTATTCGACTGACATCGCCGCGGGAATCAAGGCCGCCGACATCATCTTCGTCTCAGTCAACACCCCGACAAAGACCTTCGGATGCGGAGCGGGAAAGGCGTCAGACCTACAGTTCCTGGAAAAGACCGCGCGGGAAATCGTGGAATTTGCCGAAGAGGACAAAATCGTGGTCGAGAAGAGCACCCTGCCCGTCCGAACGGCCCAGACCCTCTCACGCGTCCTACAGGCAAACGACAAGGGGCTGAACTTCCAAATCGTCTCAAATCCCGAATTCCTTGCGGAGGGCACCGCCATCAACGACCTGAACCAGCCCGACAGGATTCTGATTGGAGGAACCGAAGACGAGGCGGGACGGCGCGCCGTCGAGACAATCGCCTCGATTTACACCCACTGGGTGCCACGGGAGAAAATCATCACCACCAGTCTCTGGTCAAGTGAATTGACGAAGCTGGTGTCCAACGCACTCCTGGCACAGCGCATTTCGTCAATCAACTCAATCTCCGCACTCTGCGAACGCACAGGCGCCGATGTGGACCAGGTCTCCCTGGCCGCGGGATGCGACAGCCGAATCGGCTCCCGATTCCTCCAGGCCGGCATCGGATTTGGCGGGTCCTGCTTCAAGAAGGACATTCTCAACCTAGTGTATCTCTGCGAACACTACGGGCTTGACGAAGTGGCGGAATACTGGGAAAACGTCGTCAGAATCAATGACTACCAGGCACGGCGATTCACGGAGCGAATGCTCGAGGCCATGTTCAATACGGTCACGGACAAGAGAATCGCAATCCTCGGCTTTGCCTTCAAGGCAAATACCGGGGACACGCGGGAGTCTCCCGCAATCGATGTCTGCCGGGCGCTCCTCGCGGAACGGGCGCGGCTTGCCATCTGCGACCCAAAGGCGCTCGACAATGCCCGGAAGGACCTCGGGGACGCGGATGGCCGCGTTGAGTATGTCAGCGACCCATACGAGGCATGCCGTGATGCCCACGCAGTGGTCGTCCTCACGGATTGGGAACTCTTCAAGTCATTGGACTACAAGAGGATATTCGGAAATCTCAGAAAACCGGCATTCCTCTTCGACGGCAGAAACTGCCTCCCACACCAGAATCTCTACGACATGGGATACAATGTCTATCCCATCGGAAAGCCCCCAAAAGTCCACTTCGACTGAAATCATCAAAGCTCCGCCCTCCCCTCAAGGACGCGTGGCGGAAGCGCCGCGCGAGGCGCGCCAGCCACGCACTTCTCCCTGCCCTCTCCTCCCTCCTCCCTACCTTGGAAGCCCACTGCATAGTGGCCACGCACTACCCTCTACCCTCTTCTCCCTCCTCTCTACCTTGGAAGCCCACTGCATAGTGGCCACGCACTGCCCTCTACCCTCTCCTCCCTACTCCCTACTATTGACCATTCGTGTCCATTCGTGGTTTTCCATCTTCCCTCTCCTTCGTGTTTTTCGTGCTTTTCGTGCTTTTCGTGGTTTGATTCTCCCTTTTTCCTGCCTCATGAGGCGCGCCCAAGCGCGCCAGCCACGCACTACCTTCTACCCTCTACCCTCTCCTCCCTACCTTTCCCATGCCCCAAGCCATTGAATTCCTAATCATCCGCCACTGTGAAACCGCCTCCAACATCAAGGGCATCCTTCAGGGTCAGACAGAAGGGGAGCTGAACCCTCTTGGCGTGAAGCAGGCCATGGCCGTCGCGGAGTGGCTTCATCCCGTCCACATTGACGCATGCTACTCCAGCGACCTTCACCGTGCCCTTGACACTGCGGAAATCATTTTAGCGGCGGGGCATCAGAATCTCGAGCTGCATCCAGAGCCTGAGCTTCGCGAGTGGCATTTAGGCGAGCTTGAGAGTCGCCACCAGTCGGAGCTTGTCGCGAAGTATCCTGAGATCATGTCGGCCTTTCGGCATGAGAGTGGCGAGGAACTACTTGTTCCTGGGGGCGAGAGCTCCTTTGAGTTCCACCGTCGCATCGAGGGTTGCCTCAACCGTCTGGCGTCATTACACAAGCCTGGTGAGCGCATCCTTCTTGTCACCCACGGGGCGGTGCTTGGGAGGATACTCCAGATGGTCACGGGCTTCATCAAGCGTGGCAACAGGATTCCGATTCCGGCCAATGCATCGATCTCCTCGATCGCCTTCTTTCCTGAGGAGAAGTGCTGGGAGCTCCTCAGCTGGAACCAGACTGAACACCTCAGGGGCATTCCCACGCATGGCGCGCTCACCTATTGATTCGCGCCCGCGGCACGGAAGACGCCGTGGCACTGTGCGAATTCCTTCTGGCTGGTACTGAAGCCCCAAGCCGTGCCCCAGGCAGGATATATATTAAGCGAACGCGTCTGTAATCTGCCTTGCAACCACATCAACCAACCCAAAAACTCTCCGATCATGCAAATCTCCCCCTTGCAGAAGGCCCGTGCCGCATATCAGCCCCGTCTCCCGAAAATCCTCGCTGAAAACGGTCCCTTCGCAACCGCCAGAACCGGCGAGCCCACCCAGTCGGTCGCAGACCAGGACGCCATCAAGAGGCTCTTCCCCGACACATACGGACTGCCCGCAATCGATTTCATCCCCGGCGAAAAGCGCGAAACCGCCCCTATCAAGGCTGGCGTCATCCTCTCCGGAGGACAGGCCCCCGGCGGACACAATGTGATCGCGGGACTCTACGACGGACTCAAGAAGCTTAACGCCGAAAACCAGCTCTTCGGATTCCTCGGAGGCCCGTCGGGACTCATCGAGGACAAGCAAATCCTCCTGACAGACGAAATCATCGACAGCTACCGCAATACGGGTGGCTTTGACATGATCTGCAGCGGGCGCACAAAACTCGAGACCGAGGAGCAGTTTGAGAAGGTCATGGCGACCTGCAAGAAGCATGGCATCACCGCAATTGTCATCATCGGCGGGGACGACTCGAATACGAATGCCTGCACCCTGGCGCAGTATCTCCTCTCCAAGAACGCCGGAATCCAGGTGATCGGATGCCCGAAGACTATCGACGGAGACCTCAAGAACGCATGGATCGAAGTCTCCTTCGGCTTCGACACCGCAACCAAGGTCTACTCGGAACTGGTCGGAAACATCATGCGCGACGCAAACAGCGCACGCAAATACTGGCACTTCATCAAGCTGATGGGGCGCTCCGCATCCCACATCGCACTAGAATGCGCACTCCAGACACACCCGCAGGCGTGCATCGTCTCGGAGGAGGTCGCCGCAAAGAAGCTCTCCCTCAAGCAGATCGTGGACCAGCTGACCGCAATCGTCGTCGACCGCGCCGCCAACTCCATGAACTTCGGCGTCGTCCTCATTCCCGAGGGGCTCATTGAGTTCATCCCCGAGATCCAGACCCTCATCGCCGAACTCAACGAACTGCTTGCAAAGCACCAGGCAGAGTTTGACGCGCTTGATCTTGACGGCAAGGTCGCATTCGTTGAAAAGAATCTTTCCGACGCCCACAAGGAGGTCTTCAAGCCCCTTCCCGCCGCCATCAAGGCGCAGCTGGTCGGCGACCGCGACCCCCACGGCAATGTCCAGGTCTCGAAGATTGAAACCGAGAAGATGCTCGCCGAGATGATCGACACGAACATCAAGGCCCTCAACGCCGCCGGCAAGAAGATCAAGTTCTCCAGCCAGTGCCACTTCTTCGGATACGAGGGACGCTGCGCCGCCCCCTCCAACTTCGACGCAAACTACTGCTACTCCCTCGGATTCACCGCAAGCGCACTGATCGCCGCCGGAAAGACGGGATATATGGCCTCATGCCGAAACATCTCCAAGCCCATCGACCAGTGGGTCGCAGGCGGCATCCCGCTCACGATGATGATGAACATGGAACACCGCCACGGAAAGGACGTCCCCGTCATCCGCAAGGCTCTCGTCGACCTGGAGGGCGCCCCCTTCAAGACCCTCGCGGAAAACCGCGACGCATGGGCGAAGGGAGTCGAATTCCGCTATCCAGGCCCCATCCAGTACTTCGGACCCACCGAAGTCTGCGACCTCCCAACTGAAACCCTCTCTCTCGAACACAAGTAATTGAAGCCAACAGCCGCCAGGCACGACGCCACAACGGATGCGCCTGGCATTCCCTTTGGGGACGGAGAGACGTCCACGGCAGCAACACCCCCCAAACACTGCCCTAGGACATATTATCACTCTCCGTCCCCTTTTTTATGGATCTCTCTAGACTGGAACTACTTGCAGGAGAAGAAGCTCTCACGGGAATGCGCGGGGCCTCGTTTCTGCTATGCGGACTGGGAGGGGTCGGCTCCTGGGCTGCCGAAGCACTCGCCCGCTGCGGCGCCGGGCATCTCGCACTCGTCGACTTCGACTGCATCCAGCCCAGCAATCTCAACCGACAGCTCCCCGCACTTGCCACAACCATCGGAGAGCCAAAGGCCGAAATCCTCGCCAGACGACTCAAGGCCATCAACCCGGACATCCAGGTCACGGTCCACAAAACCAGGCTGGCTCCGGATAATATCCCGGCCTATCTTGAAATGAAGGCGTGGACTGGCGTCCTGGACGCCATTGACGAACGTGCCGCAAAGCTCGAATTGCTTTCGCAGTGCGTGAAGCGGGGACTGCGCGTGGTCAGCTGCCTCGGCGCCGCCAATCTCACGCATCCGGAGCAGCTCGAAATCACCGACATCGCATCATCCAGCGGCAGCCCACTTGCGCGAATCATGCGCAAGACCCTGCGGAAACAAGGCATCGAGGGGGGAATCGTCTGCGTCACTTCAAGGGAACTCCCCATACTCTGCGACTCCACCGCGGAGACTCCCGCCGAACGACGGCCAATGGGCTCCATTGTCACTGTCACGGCAACCGCAGGACTCCTCTGCGCCCACGCCCTGATGGCGCCTATTCTCCAGCTGGACTCCCGGCCACGGCGAGGCAGCACGCAAAAGGAATAGCCCCGCATCCAAAGCCCCAAGCCCGCACGGAGGCCACGCACCCTCCCCTGTCCGGAATATTTCAGGAATTGGGCGGGACAATCGCCAATTCACCTGGCGCGACACTGCATGGCAGGTACAGAATCTTCACGCCTGCACCGACCGCCTCGTCCAACGCATCACCGAATCCAGGATGTGTCACGCGATTCGGAAGCACCCGGGAAATGCCTGGCATGGCGATGACAAAGGCAATGACGCATTCGTAGCCATCCCCCACGGCTTTCACAAGTTCATGAAGGTGCTTGACGCCACGCTCCGTCGGCGCATCGGGAAAGTATCCTATCCCATCAATTTCCAGCGTGCACCCCTTGACTTCGATAAATACCCGACGCCCCCCGCCACACTCCAGATAGAAGTCCACACGGGAATTCCCGTAGGTGTATTCGGGCTTCAAAAAGGTGATATCCGGAAACTGCACAGGAGAAGACTCCAGCCACTCTCTCACCACCACATTCGGGGCCTGACTGTCAATGTTAATCCAGCCAATCCCATCCTTGAAGACGGAGACAAGGTCGTATTTCGTCCTGCGAAGGGGATTCCCCGACTCGGACAACGTCACCTCGACGCCAGGCAGCAGCAGCTCCTTGCAACGCCCGGTATTCTTCACATGAACCGTCTCAACAGCGCCGTCTATCTCCACATGGGCGATAAAACGGTTGGGACGGTCAATAAATCTCCCCGACAATGTATTCGCGTATCTCATGGCACAAACACGTATCCTGCGCGTTTTCGCGGCTTCCCTTCTCCCTACTCAATGGACGCGCGGCGGAACCGCCGCGCGGGCGCACCCACGCGCACCATCCACGCACTACCTTCTACCTTCTTCTCTCTACTCCCCACTGTGGAAGCCCACTGCAAGGTGTCCACGCACTACCTTCTCCTTTCTTCTCCCTACTCCCTACTTTGGAAGCCCACTGCAAAGTGTCCACGCACTACCTTCTCCTTTCTTCTCCCTACTCCCTACTTCCGTGTCCATTCGTGGTTCAAATTGTTTCGTGTTTTTCGTGTTTTTCGTGGTTTAATTATTCGTGTCCATTAGTGTCCATTAGTGGTTCAAATTGTTTCGTATATTTTGTATTTTTCGTGGTTTAATAATTCGTATTTTCCGTGGTATTTTCCCTAGTTTTATGTATTAATATCGTTTTACAAGAACCTTGCCGTGACGCTTTCGGGGGCGCGTTTCACCTCATCCAGAGAGCCGAGGGCAACGATACGGCCGCCCGCCTCCCCTCCGCCGGGTCCCATATCGATGATGTAATCGGCGTTGCGGATAACATCGAGATCGTGTTCGATGATGATGACCGTTGCACCGTTGGCAATGAGTTTCTGGAATGTCTCCAGCAATGTACGCACATCCAGGGGATGCAGTCCGATAGTCGGCTCGTCAAAGACAAATACGGTGTCGTTCTGCGCCCTTCCCATCTCGCAGGAGAGCTTCAGCCGTTGCGCTTCGCCGCCCGACAGCCTGGGGGTCTCCTCCCCCAGCGTCAGGTAGCCGAGCCCCAGATCGTGCAGGACCTTGAGGCGCTGGTGGACGGTTTTGAGGTCCCTGCAAAACTCCATTACATGGGTGACATCCATATCCATGAGTTCGGGAAGCGAGTGGGAGACGCCTGCCCTGTTGGTGTAGCGGATGAGGTTTGCCGCCTTCGCGTAACGCGCCCCGCGACACTCGGTGCACGGAATGTCAACATCCGGCAGGAACTGCACGTCAAGGCTTATCTCGCCCGTGCCGTCGCATACCGCACAGCGCAATTTGCCGGTGTTGTAGGAGAAATCCCCAGCCTTGTATCCACGCGCCTTCGCGTCCTGCGTCCTGGCGAAGACCTTGCGCAGTTCATCGTGGACATTTGCGTAGGTCGCAACAGTGGAACGCACGTTGATGCCAATGGGCGTGGCGTCGATGAGTTTCACCTGGCGTATTCCCTCTGCCTCGACGCCTAGCACATGCCCCGGAGGGGGCGTGCCGTTGATTTTCGCCTGCAAGCCAGGAATCAGGCTCTCCAGGATGAGGGTCGTCTTGCCAGAACCGGAAACGCCTGTCACAACGGTCATGCGCCCCTTCGGAATATCAACATCCAGCGGCTTGACGGTGTGAATCGCACTGGTGGCAAGATGAATCCTCCCGAAGCCAAATACTTCTTTCTCAGGGGCATTCTCCCGGACTATGACCGAGTCCCTCCCTGCAAGGAATGGCGCAATCAGGGAGGCTTTGTTCGCCTCAAGTTCGGCAAGCGTCCCCTCCGCGATGACGCGCCCCCCGTCCGCCCCAGCCTTCGGCCCCATTTCGACAAAGCAGTCCGCCTCCCGCAGAATCTGCGTGTCATGGTCGACAAGCACCACGGAGTTGCCGTCCGCAATCAGGTCACGCATGACGCCCGTGAGGCCGACAATGTTCGATGGATGCAGCCCGATGCTCGGTTCGTCCAGAACATACAGGACGCCGGTGGTGCGGTTGCGGATCGCCCGGGCAAGCTGCATCCGCTGGCGTTCTCCCGTGGAAAGCGTGGAGGCGCCCCTGTCCAGCGCGAGGTAGCCCAACCCCAAATCCATCAGCCTCCGCGCGGCGGAAAGGAAGGAATCGCAAATGCTCTGCGCCATGGGACGCATCTCCTCAGGAAGCGAACCGGGAACGCCACGCACCCACTCGATCAGGTCCACAAGCGGCAGACGGCACGCCTCGTCCAACGAAATGCTGCGCAGTTTCGGGGCACGCGCAGCCTCGGAAAACCGCGACCCGCCACAGTCGGGACAGACATCTTCACGCAGGAATCGCGCCACACGCTTCATCCCGGCCTCGTCCTTGACCTTGGCAAGGGCATTCTCAACCGTCCGAATGGCGCTGTAATAGGTGAAGTCCAGCTCACAGGCGTCCTGGGAGTTCTTCGCCTTGTAGAAGATGTGCTTCTTCACCGCCGGACCATCATAGACTGTCTCCTTCTCTTCCGGCGTAAGGTCACGGAACGGAATGTTCGTGCGGACGCCCATCGCCCGGCAAACGTCCACCATCAGCGACCACATGAGTGAGTTCCACGGCGCCACCGCGCCTTCTTCAATTGACAAGGATTCGTCCGGAATCAAGGTCGCCCGATCCACGGTGCGGACAATCCCCGTGCCGTCGCATCTCCTGCAAGCGCCCTGGCTATTGAACGCAAGGTCCTCAGCACCAGGAGCATAGAATTTCGCGCCACACTCCGGACAAGTCAGTTCCTGCTCGGCGGCGACAGCCAGCGTGGGCGCAAGGTAATGGCCGTTGGGACAGCGGTGGCTCGCCAGCCGGGAGAACATGAGCCGCAGCGAGTTCAGCAACTCCGTCCCTGTCCCGAAGGTGCTGCGGATGCCAGGCACGCCTGGACGCTGATGAAGCGCCAGCGCCGCAGGAACATAGAGCACTTCGTCGACTTGCGCCCTGCTGGCTTGCGTCATCCGACGCCGCGTATATGTCGAAAGCGACTCCAGATACCGCCGAGAGCCCTCGGCATATAGAACGCCCAGAGCCAGCGATGACTTCCCCGAACCCGACACCCCCGCAATGCCAACAATCCTGTGAAGCGGAATATCCACATCCACATTCTTAAGGTTGTGCACTCGTGCCCCCCGCACAATGATCTTGTCAACTTCCGGCGTGTCCATTCGGTTATTATACCCTCTGTTCCCAGCTCCTCAAGCTGTGCCACCGGGAAAAGACCAGCTCCCGTCAAACCACGAAATACCCATTCAGGAACCACGAATGCACACGAAACCTTCATACCACCTTGCTTTTGAGCATCTCCTCTAAAAATGGAGTCTTGTCCCAACTTGTTCCAGGTCTCCAAACGTTCATTTCTCAAGTCCTTCTTATTTTAATCCCAGAGGCTCCTTAAATTGAGACGCGTTACTTGCTTTGCAAGTTTTATTCCTTTAGATTGTTAATCTTGTCCAGCAGGTCATGGTAGTCCGTCACGACATCGTAGCGTACCTGGGTAAGGGAGAGTTCATTGAAGATTTTCCGTGCGCATTCGGTCTTGATTTCCTCAATACGCCGCAGGTCCAGACTGGACAGGCTGCCCTTGGTCTCTGCAATGAAGTAGATGTGTTTGACTGCTCTGTTATTGAAGGCAATGGCCCAGTCCGGGGAGTAGTCGCCGACCGGGGTCGGGATGAAGAAGCCCTTGCGCCCTTTGGGGAGTTTCGCATAGACGCAGACCTCGGCGGCGGTCTCAAGGTCTCTGGCAAACCTTCGTTCAACACTGTCCTCCGAAGCCCCATCCACAAAGATGTACGGCTGGATGCCTTTCTTCACCTTCTCCGCCTCGGACAGCGGGCGCTTGGTGGTCGAAGCGGTGAAGATAGAACTCTCGAACTTCTGCTCGGTCTGGTTGTATGAGATGCAGTCAACAAAGAGCGAGCCTTTCTCAATGTTGATGAGTTTGATGACCTGGGCAATGAAGGATTCAGGATTCAATTTGTATTTGACGAACTGGAACGGGCTGATTTTCGTCAGAATGGCCGCAACCGTCCTCCGCGTCAACTTCGTCCCCTCCGTGATTTTGCCGATGAGGTCGTATGGCACCGCCCCATGCTTTTCCGGCTTGAGATTGTAGGTCGCAGACTGTTCGCGCACAAAGAACTGATGCCCGCGGACATCCCCTGCGTCCATCTCGTCTTTTTGCTCACCGCTGACCATGGTATATTCGAGGCGACTGACCGTGAGACTCCGGTCAATGGACTTGACGGAGTTGTCAATGAGCTGCTGGGAGTCGAAGGCAACCGTGTAAGCGTACTGGTGGTTTATCTGATTCCACAATGCCTGAAATTCCGGCCTCCCGAAATTCTCATTCAGACCATTGTCAGGGGCTTTCGTCTTGTTGCCGTTGTCCACCATATCATCCAGAGCCTTTTCGTCGAAGACTCCCTGGAGCAGTTTGCCGATGCCTTCGGCCATCGGCGCAAGAGCCTCGGGCATCGGTGCAAGTGTCCCTTCCTTCGCGGCCTCCTTGTATTCCGCAGTCAGATGGTTGTTGTTGTCCACATAGCCGTTCCGAATCAGATGGAAGAAAATGTCATTGGCGGTCTGTGCGCTGATTTCCAACGTCTCGCCGTTGGCAAGTCGTATGCTCTTACCTTGGAAGTATTCGGCGGTAACCTTGGTCGGGCGGTCGTAGAGGACATCGCGAATGCCGTCCTGCAGATTCTTGACGAAGGAGGCGTAGTCCTCGCTGGCGATGACCGTCAGGCGGTTGACGCGGTGAACATCCTCGCCCAGACGGTCTGCATCCATGCGAACCAAGTCGTCGTTTACGCAAATGCGCAACCCGCGTCCCACCTCCTGCCGCTTCTGGATGGCACTCTGGGTATGCCGCAGGGTGCAAATCTGGAAGATGTTGGGGTTGTCCCAGCCCTCGCGCAAAGCGGAATGGGAAAAAATGAAACGGACATGCCGATATTCCCCGGTGAGGCTGACCAACAGGTCTTTCCTTTTCATGATGAGTTCGTAGACAGACACGTCATCGCTGGTGTCGCTTCCCCGCTTGACCTCGCTGTTGACCGCCTGTCCCGTCTTCTTGTCAATGCTGAAGTATCCCTTGTGGGTGTCGTGGGGCTCAATTTCGCGGAGGTAACGCTGATACGGGTCATTAGCATCCAAAGTCAGGTATTCATTGAGTACCCTGACATATTCTTCCTCGAAGATTCTGCCATACTCCCCAAGCGTTTCATTGCCGTCGGCATCGTATTGGCGATATTTCGCCACCTCGTCGATAAAGAATAGGGAAAGGGTCTTGATGCCACGCTTGAACAGTTGCTCTTCCTTGTCAAAGTGAGACTTGATGGTCTCGCGGATTTGCAGCCGCCGAATTTCGCTCTCGGAGATGTCCCCGACGGATTTGCCCAGATGCAGTTCGACACCGTTGTCAAAGGCAACCGTCCCTTCATCCCGTGCGTCGATATCGGCGATGGTAAAGCCTTCGCTGTACTGCTGAAGATGGTTGGAGGCTGCATAGAGGTCGTCTCCCACGGAGAGGACATGACGCTCACGCTTGATGCCATTCTGGTGGGAGACCTCAAACTCGATGGCGGCCCTGGGTTCGCTTCTACCGTCCAGCACGATGCGGTCGAGGTAGAGGTAACTGTGAAGCCCCTGGAAGTTTCTGATTTCAAAACCTTTGACCTCAATTTTCTTGACCAGCCGACGGTTGTAGGCCTCCAGCGCGTCCAGCACATAGACAGGGTTGTGTGTGTCCTTGTGGGTGGCGGAGTAGTTCAGGGAGAAGAGCGGCTGGAAGTTTGCCATCGCGCGCTTCGTCACCTCGCCGCCCATCTTCTGAGGCTCGTCCAGAATCAGAATGGGATGAAGCTGGCGAATGACGTCAATGGGGCGGCGTGAGCCGAAACTCTCCTGCTCGGTGTAGATGATGCGGGCGGCCTTGTCGCCGCCACGCCCCTCCTTGTTCTTGCTTTCATCCAGAGAGGCCGCAAAGGCCTGTGTGTTGATAATCATCACGGCGATTTTGGGATTGCGGGCAAACTCGTCCAGCAACCGCAGGTCGGAACTGTCGTAGATGAAGAAGTCAGCCGTCTCGTGGTATTCTTCGCGAAAATGCGCCGCCGTGTCCTGGAATGTGCGCTTGACACCCTCGCGGATGGCGATGCTGGGCACGACGACGATGTATTTCGTCCAGCCATAACGCCGATGCAGCTCGAAGATGGTCTTGATATAGACGTAGGTCTTGCCCGTGCCAGTCTCCATCTCGATGTCCAGCGAACATCCGCCCAATGCCTTTGAGAGCGTGGCCGACTGCTTGAGCTGGTTGCGGTTCTGAATGTCATGGATGTTGTCCAGAAGAGCCTGGTCGCTGAGTTTCAGCTCCGCATTGCGGAAGCCGCTCTCCGTCTCCTCCATACCCAGATGAAGAAGATTCCAGTCTGCATTGCCCAAATCCATGCGGTAGCGCAACGGGTCCTGCCTTGGCTGCCCACGGAACACGTCCGCCGTGCTTTCCACCGCTTCCGTCTGGTATGCCTGTATCTTGAATTGGAAGTTCATTTTCTTACCTCCATACAATTACAGAATCGCCCGCTTGGTGTCTGGGCTGTAGGAGGCAAAAATCTGCTCGAAGTTGATGGCTGTGCTGTCCGTTGCCATCCCTGCGTCGCGGAAGACGGCGTGGATGGGATGCTTCTTCGCGATGGCGGTGACCACCTCGTCCGTCACCCCAGTGTCAAAGCAGGCCAGCAGATAGCCGCCCGCCACATTGAAGATGGTCATTCCAGCCACTGTCTCCGTCTCGATTCTGCTGGAGAGAGGGATGCCCTTCTCCTGCATCACCTGGAAAAGCAAGTCCTCCGCCGTGCGGTCAGCTTTCACGTTGTCCGCCTGCGCAAAGAGTTCCTCTTGCTTGAGGTCCTCTGGACTGTAATAGACGTCCGTCATGTTGCTGGAATCCAGTTTCAAGACACGGAAGCCAATGTCCAGATTGGGTGCGGTCATCGCATTTTCCTCTGCAATCTTCTTTCCCGCACGGCGAATGCGCTCCTTGCCAATTTCACAGATGTTTCTAAACCCTGCTTTAGCTGCTTCACTCCCTTCTTCACACGCTTCTGGAATCTGTACCATGATGAATTTGCGATGACCACCATCTTCTGCATTTAGTTGCATCACGGCGTGGGCAGTGGTCGCACTGCCGCTGAAAAAATCAAGGATTATCGCTTCGGAGCAAGATGCGCCTAATTTCAAAATGCTAGCAAGTAAACTAACGGGTTTAGGAAAATCAAAAATACGTTTCCCAAACAATGCTTCAACTTCAAGGCTTCCACGTTGATTTGTGCCAAATTCTATTCCCCAGAAATCATTAGGTATTTGTCCTTTCGAGTCAGAAAGGTAAATCTTCCCATAAGGTTGTCCATCACCATTTTCAGTCCAGTAAATCTCGCCATCCTTATCCATCTTGTCAAATACTTCCTCTGAAACCATCCAGGGACCATTCAGGGTATTACCAAGTTTTGTAACTTTTGGATAATACTAGCGTCCGCGAGTTTTATCCAAAAGGATTGCCCTTCGGAACAATCCCTTTGCATCGTTATATCGATATTCGGCCTGGGCTTTTTCTGAAAGAGGCAAACGCCCAATACACGCATTAGTTTTTTTACCATAAATAACAATGTATTCTTTTACTCTTGCAAAGTCACCTATGTTAGCTTGATTGTCGGTGCGTCTCCACGCTATTTGAGCAATAAAATTATCTTCTCCCAAAATTTCATCACAAACCCGACGCAAATTCATCGCTTCATTATCATCAATGCTGATGAAAATCACCCCATCTGTTGTCAGCAATTTCTGTGCAATTTTTAGTCGTGGGTACATCATGTTGAGCCAGTCAGTGTGGAATCGTCCACTGGCGGTGGTGTTCTTGGAGAGGCGATTCCCCTGGTCGTCATAGTCACCCGATATGGAACGATACTCTTCGCCAGTCTGGGCAAAGTCATCCTCATAGACAAAGTCATTGCCCGTGTTATACGGCGGGTCGATGTAAATCATCTTGATTTTCCCGCGGTAGTTGTCGCAGAGGAGCTTCAGGACATCCAGATTGTCCCCTTCGATGTAGAGGTTCTCCGTCGTGTCGAAGTTGACGGACTCCTCGCGGCAGGGGCGCAATGTCGCCTGAATCGGCGTGTTCGCCAGAAGGGCCGCCGCCCGTTTGCCAGGCCAATTGAACTCGTAGCGTTCGGGACGCCCTTCGATGACGGAGCGGGACAGTTCCTGCTTCAGCGCATCAAAGTCGATTCTGTGTTCTGGCTTGCCGTCTTCTCCCTGTACTTCCTTGATGCAGTTCGGGAAGAGCTGCCCGATGGCGTCAATGTTGTCCTGCACGAGGTCTCGGCTGGTCATTCTGCAATGTTCCATAGTGGTTATCCTTCAAGTTGCAATTTGAGTTGCTGTATTTGCTGAAAGAGTTCAAGCTGGCGGCGCGGCTGCTTCTCGGTGCGCATCTTCCGCGTCAATGCGTCAATCTTGCGCTGGAGAACCTCGTGCCGTGCCTGCGTCTCCAGGTCCACGCGAAGTGGCTGGGTGGATTCCTCGGGCAGCGAAGTGTTGATTTGGCGGACGAAGTTGTCGAACACCTCGTCCAGCGTCATCCCCGATATGGCCAGATGGATGTGCTCCAAGGGTCGCCAAGGAGTACGGAAGTACTCCTTGACCGTCAGCGTTATCACCGACTTCCCGATTTCCTTGTAGCCGATGGGG
>ULPT01058158.1_pt1 | contig 16142 bp, 14 predicted proteins | sample 1953751 | NCBI WGS metagenome assembly ULPT01 (sample SAMEA4835636, study PRJEB28245) | human gut metagenome | biome: gut microbiome; material: fecal sample | place: Denmark | collected 2008
TTATTGTTGTTGCAGAACATATATATTACCTTTCCCCGCGCATAGAATTTCGCAGCTCGGCCCGGCGCGGCGGACACACGACACGAAGCTTATCACGCGTTGAGCGCAGCGCTTGCTGCGTCTGCTGTATATTATGCCGTAACGGCAAATCAGGTTACAAACGGCAAAGGAGACATCTATGGCTGATAAGAAAACAGATTTTGACGAGCTCTTCGGAAAGAAAGAACCCGACCGGAAGCCCAAAAAGGCCGCAGCTCCGGCGCAGAAAAAAGCGCCTACGCAGTCAAGACCGAGCGCGGCTGCCGCAAAAAACGAAAATAAAAGCGGCCTCGCCGGCGGAGCGCTTTACTTTTTATTTGTAATAAGCGTCAGTATAATCCTGGCATGCCTTGCGTGGGCGGCGGCGACGGATGTTTTGGGCTTTAAGTCATCGGACACCGTAGCGCAGATCACCCTTGATAAGGACAGATTTACTTACCAAGAAGTTAAGGTCACGGACGATGACGGCAACATAAAGACCAAAAAGGTACATTATGCCGATATGAGCTATGTTGCCGACCAGCTCAAGAATAACGGTATAATCAAGTATAAGTGGCTCTTTAAGCTCTTCGGATCTGTATATAATGCAGACGAGAAAATCGATCCCGGCACATATGAGCTCAAGGCGATATACGACTACAAGGCGCTTGTAAAGAAAATGACCTCCGGCTCGGCCGCAATGGTCACGAAGAAGATAACCTTCCCTGAGGGCTATACCATGCGCCAGATATTCAAAAAGCTCAATGCCGAGGGAGTTTGCGATTATGATGAGCTCATGGATGCCGCTGCAAATTCGACGTTTAACTACTCCTTCCTTGAAGGAACGGAGAAGGGCGACGCAAACAGGCTCGAAGGTTTTCTGTTCCCGGATACCTATGAGTTCTACGAGGGCATGCCCGCCGCAACTGCGATAAACAAGCTGCTTGAGGTATTCCACTATAAGATGACTGCAGAGATGCTCGAGTGGCAGGAGGAAAGCGGCTATACCATGCGCGAGATCGTAACAATTGCGTCGATGATTGAAAAGGAAGCGGCCAACGATACCGAGCAGTACACCATCGCGTCGGTCATCTACAACCGCCTTAAAAAGGACTGGCCGCTTCAGATAGACTCGACGACGCTTTATGAGTATCCCGATCATGAGGGCGCGCCGACGGCGGAGATGCTGGCTAAGGACAGCCCGTATAATACACGTATCAGCAAGGGTCTGCCGCCGTCTCCGATATGCAGCCCAGGCATAACGTCCATAAGGGCGGCATTGCAGCCGAGCAGCACAAATTACATGTACTACGCATTGAACACGGCCACCGGTCAGCACGAATTTTTCAAGACCGCCGATGCGTTTAATGCCTTTGTCGCAACACAGAATTATGGCTGATAAACGATGTGAGCTTCTTGCTCCGGCAGGAGATACGGAGCGTCTGTGTATGGCACTGCACTACGGCGCGGATGCTGTTTATCTCGCCGGTAAGCGCTTCGGAATGAGAGCCGCGGCAGGTAACTTCTCAATTGATGAGCTCGCCCGAGCCTGTGAAATGGCACATTATAAGGGCGTGCAGGTGCATTTGACATGCAACACCTTGCCGCGAGAGGATGAGATCAAGGCGCTGCCCGACTTTCTTATAGAGGCGAAAAATGCCGGAGTCGACGCGTTTATAATAGCAGACCTCGGCGTTATGAAGGCGGCCGAAAAATATGCGCCCGATGTGCAGCGCCATGTAAGCACTCAGCTTGGTGTTATAAACAGCGCTACGGCACGTGTCCTGTACGACATGGGCGCAAGCCGCGTAGTGCTTGCACGGGAAACGCCCATGCGCGATATATACGAGATCCGAGCCAATACGCCGAAGGAGCTCGAGATAGAGGCCTTTGTCCACGGCGCGATGTGCGTATCGTTTTCGGGACGCTGCCTGCTGTCAAATTATTTGACGGGCCGTGACGCGAACCGCGGGGAATGCGCACAGCCCTGCCGCTGGAAATACCGCCTTGTCGAAGAAAAACGCCCCGGCGAGTATTTCGATATCACCGAGGATAACGGCACATATATCATGAACTCACGCGATATGTGCATGATAGATCACATACCGGAGCTGATTGACGCGGGCGTTACGAGCTTCAAGATAGAAGGCAGAATGAAATCGGCTTATTATGCGGCCGCCGTCACAAACGCCTATCGCCATGCTATAGACTGCGCACTGAAGGGGGAGAAGCTTCCTCAGATCTGGCGCGATGAGGTAGATAAGCTCAGCCACCGCCCGTATTGCACAGGCTTTTACTATGGTGACCCCGGCCAGCATTATTCGGAGACAAGCTATTATTCCGATGCTGAGATCTGCGCTGTTGTGGAGCAATGTGACGATGACGGAAATGCCGTTTTGACGCAGAGAAACCGCTTCTGCCTCGGCGACGAGCTAGAGCTTATGACAAACGACCATGAACCGGTACCGTTTACGGTCGAATACATGGAAAACGCCGACGGCGAGCCGATTGAAGCTGCGCCGCACGCGGTGATGATGATAAGAATGAAGCTGCCTGTAAAGTGCAGCCGCCTGTCGATTCTCAGGCGCATGAAGAAGACATATTAAAAAGGAGAAGATATATGAGGGCATACGGACTAAACGAATTGAGAGAAATGTTCCTGAGCTTTTTCGAGAGCAAGGGACACCTGAGACTGCCCAGCTTTTCGCTGGTGCCGCAGAACGACAAATCCATCCTGCTCATAAATGCCGGTATGACTCCGATGAAGCCCTGGTTCAAGGGTGAGCAGATACCGCCTCGTAAGCGCGTGTGCACCTGCCAGAAGTGCATCCGCACGGGTGATATCGACAATGTCGGCCACACCGCACGCCACGGCACTTATTTTGAGATGCTCGGCAACTTCTCCTTCGGAGATTATTTTAAGCACGAGGCCATCGCCTGGAGCTGGGAGTTCCTAACGAGCGAGGAGTGGGTAGGACTCGACCCGAACAGGCTTTATCCCTCGGTGTACCTCGACGATGATGAGGCCTGGAGCATCTGGCATGACGAGATAGGCATACCCGCCGAGAAGATATTCCGCTTCGGCAAGGAGGATAATTTCTGGGAGCATGGGGCAGGCCCCTGCGGTCCCTGCTCTGAGATATACTATGACAGAGGCGAGAAATACGGCTGCGGCAGGCCCGACTGCACCGTTGGCTGCGACTGCGACCGTTATATAGAGGTTTGGAACAACGTCTTCTCGCAGTTTGATAACGACGGACACGGAAACTATACTGAGCTTTCGCAGAAAAATATCGATACCGGCATGGGTCTTGAGCGCCTTGCGGTCGTTTGCCAGGGCGTAAATTCGCTGTTTGATGTTGATACTGTAATGAATATTACCCACAAGGTTTCCGAGATCACCGGTGCGCACTACGGCGAGAGTGAAAAGCGCGACGTATCCCTGCGCGTTATCACCGACCATATCCGCAGCGCGACGTTTATGATCTGCGACGGCATACTTCCGTCGAACGAGGGCCGCGGCTATGTTCTGCGCAGACTTCTGAGAAGAGCCGCACGTCACGGCAAGCTTCTCGGCGTAAACGAGCCCTTCCTTTACAGCATAATCGACACCGTTATCCATGAAAATGAGTGCCAGTATCCCGAGCTGCGCGAAAAACAGCAGTATATAACCCGCGTTGTAAAGAGCGAGGAGGACAGCTTTGCAAAAACCATCGACGCAGGCATGCAGATATATAACAGTCTGCTTGAGGAGCACAAGGCAAAGGGCGAGACGGTATTCTCCGGTGCAGATGCCTTCAAGCTCTATGATACCTACGGCTTTCCTGTGGATATGACTGCTGAAATGCTCGTTGATGAGGGCATGACACTCGACCAGGACGAGTTCAGGACTCTTATGGAGGAGCAGCGCATACGTGCCCGCGAGGCCAGAAAGGCTCTCGGCGATCTCGGCTGGGAGGGGATCGACCTCGGCCTTGACGCGACTCCGACTGAGTTTACAGGCTACGATAAGCTCACAGATACTGCGACGGTTCTCGCCATTGTAAACGGTGACGAGCTCGCCGGTGAGATAAGTGAGGGTTGTGAGGGCATCATTGTCATGGACAAGACCCCGTTCTATGCCGAGATGGGCGGCCAGCTTGCCGATAAGGGCGAGATCGGCTTCAGCCTTGAGGATGTCGAGCACGGCCAGCTCACGAAGTTCATAGTAAATAATGTCAAAAAAGATAAAGGCAACAAGTATCTGCACTACGGTGTGTGTGAGTCCGGCGCAATATCCGTCGGCGAGGAGGTCGTGGCCTCCGTAGATCCGGAGCGCCGCAAGGCTATATCCCGTGCGCATTCTGCAACGCATCTGCTGCACGCGGCTCTTAGAAAAATTCTGGGAGACCATGTCCATCAGGCTGGCTCGCTCGTCGATGCCGATACACTGCGCTTTGACTTTACGCACTTTGAGGCAATGACCCCCAAGGAGGTTGCCGCTGTCGAGGATGCGGTCAACAATGCGGTGCTCGACGGCGTTGACATCACGGTTTGCGAAATGAGCCTTGAGGACGCCAAAAACAGCGGTGCTACCGCACTGTTCGGTGAAAAATACGGCGATTTTGTCCGTGTCGTAAAAATGGGCGATTACAGCACGGAGCTTTGCGGCGGTACGCATCTTGACAATACCGCAAAGGTAGGTATGTTCCATATTACAAGTGAATACTCCGTAGCAAGCGGCGTTCGCCGTATCGAGGCTGTCACCGGCAGAAAATATCTCGAAATGGCAAAGCGCTCATATATGACCGTCGCCCGTGCAGCCGAGAGTCTCAAGGCAAAGCCGAGCGAGCTTCTGACAAAGGCCGAGGGCTTTGTCAGCGAGGTCAAGAACCTGCGTCAGAAGGTCGAAAAAATGAAGGATAAGATCCTTGCAAGTGACGTAGAGCGCTTCCTGTTTGCCGCAAAGAAGATAGGCGACTTTGATGTTCTGACCGCAACGCGCACGGATCTTGACGCAAACGACCTCAGAAAGATCGGCGATTTCCTTCGCGATAAGGATCCGAAGATTATTGCCGTGCTGGCAACAGCAAACGAATCGAAGGTCACATTCACAGCCTGCTGCGGCAAGGATGCCGTGGCGGCAGGCATCAAGGCCGGAGATATCGTCAAGGCTGTCTCCGCCGTTTCAGGCGGTAAGGGCGGCGGCAAGCCGGACTCGGCCATGGGAGGCGGCAACGATGTGCTCAAGATGGACAACGCCCTTGCTATAGTCGACGATCTCGTCGCCGAAAAGCTCGGACTTTAACAGGAGGTAAGATCAATGAACGATTGTTTATTTTGCAAGATAATAGCGGGGGATATCCCCTCAACGAAGGTGTATGAGGACGAAAACGTTTTTGCGTTCCGTGATATAAATCCGCAGGCACCGGTGCATGTCCTGGTTCTTCCCAGGCAGCATATCTGCTGCGCGGACGAGATAAACGCGGATAATTCCGTGCTCGTCGGCAAGTGCTTCGAGGCTGTTGCGAAGATCGCAAAGAGCGAGGGGCTTACAAACGGCTACCGCATCGTAAATAACTGCGGTGAGGATGGCGGGCAGACTGTAAAGCATTTGCATTTCCATCTCCTCGGCGGTAAAAAGCTTCCCGAGGGCATGGCGTAAGTATAGATAAATACAGCAAAAAAGCAGCGTTTTGCTGCTTTTTTGCGCATTAGAGGTTCGGGGTATGAGAGGAGTCCGCACACTGTGTGCAGCTTCAATTGGATATTGCTCTGCGGTGTTTTTATCGCACTATCTGCTTTCAGGAGAAAGCCTTGCAGCGGTGCTTTTGCTGCCTGTTATCATTATGCTGGCGGCTTTGCTGCTTCGCGGCAGGATGCGCACGAGGCTTATCATAGTCGCGGCCGCTATGGCCGTCGGCTTTGGCCATTACAGGCTGCATACCGTGCAGACGGTTGAAAAATGCGAGATATATGCCGATAAGGAGATCACTGCGACGGTCCGGCTGACCGACTATCCCGATGTGCGCGACCGCTGCACGCTGCTGGGCGTAAAAATAACGGGCCCGGAGCTTCCGAACGTCAACGCACTTATCATCGACTATTCAAACGAGAAGTACGATTTTGCTCCCGGTGACGAGATACGGGTAAAACTTAAGCTGCGCAGCGTCACCGAACGCTTCGGCGAAGAGACGGATTCAAATATCTCAAAGGGCGTGTATCTGAGCGGCTATACATCTGAAAAGATAGAAAAGACCGGCCATTGGGCGGGATCGGTCCTGTATCTGCCGAAGATAATAGGTAATGCCCTGCACAATGAGATCGGACGTATCTTTCCCGCAGACACGGCTCCGTTTATGAAGGCTCTGCTTGCCGGATATAAGGATGATTATTATCAAAACGATAAGCTCTATGCCTCGATGAACGTCGCAGGACTTGCACACGTCGTTGCCGTATCGGGTATGCATGTTGCCTTCCTCGTCGGTGTATTGCAGAGCATTCTCGGCAAAAACCGCAGATCGTCGATAATTTGCATAGCTCTGGTGTGGCTGTTTGTCGTCATGGTAGGCTCGCCGCCGTCGGCGGTGAGGGCGGGGATAATGATAGGCATCCCCATGCTCGCACCGGTATTCGGCAGGGTAAACGACCGTGCGACAACGCTGTCATTTGCTCTTGCCTTGATACTTATCTCAAATCCGTTTTCGGCAGGAAGTGTTGCACTTCAGCTATCCTTCGGATCGGTGTCCGGAATGTTATTGTTCTCGCAGCCGATATATGAGCTTTTAAGCTCAAGGCTGAGGGTACCGAAGATGCTTGAGAGACCGTGGAGATACATTATCGCAACGCTCTCAAGCTCGCTTGCAGTTACGGTATTCACATGTCCGCTGATGGCGGCGCATTTCGGCTATGTTACGCTCCTTGCGCCGATAATGAATATTCTCTGCCTGTGGGCGATATCATTTTTGTTCATAGGCGGCTTTGCTTTGTGCATCATCGGGCTTATACTGCCGGCTCCGGCAATGTGGCTTGCAAGTGTTCTCTCGTGCCTTGTGAACTATATCGCCTGTGTGGTAGAATATTCGGCGAAGCTGCCGATAACGGCGCTTTATATGGGAAATAAGTACGCACTATGCTGGCTTTTAAGCTCATATGCGTTGCTTATTGCATATTTTGCCATACGCAAATATAAGAAACTAAGCGTCCTGATTCCGTCTGCGGTGTGCGTCGCCATGCTCTGCGGCGTTTTTTGGCTGACAGACAGGGATATGCGCGCAGATCCGGGAACTATAAGCGTCATGAACGTAGGTAACGGGCAGTGCATAGCCGTGACCGAGGGCGAGAACACCGTCGTTATCGACTGCGGCAGCTACGGCGTCACTCAAAATGCCGGCGGCACACTCTCGTCATATCTGCGCGCAAACGGAAGATATGATGTTGACTATCTCATGCTCACGCATCTGCACTCGGATCACGCTTCCGGCGTTGAGCGGCTGTTAAATCTAATAAACGTGAAAACCATCATCATGCCCGATAACGCCGAGGATACGAGCGGCGACGGAATGCTCGAGGAAATAACTGCCGCGGCTGGGGAAAACGGAACGAATATAGTTTACATAACGCAAGATACAGATTTCACCGCCGGGAGAATACGCCTTTCCGTATATGAAAGCTCTGACTTGGGAGCCCGTGATGAGAGCGGTATTATGTCAACCGTGAGCATAGGCGATTACGATATGCTCGTGACCGGCGACGTTGAGAAGGTCGTTGAACGCGAGCTGGTTCGAGAGCACGAGCTTTCGGGAACGGAGCTTCTTATAGTTCCGCACCACGGCTCGAAATATTCTACGAGTGATGAGCTGCTGTCGGCGCTCGAGCCGGAAACGGCGGTCATATCAACAGGCTACAACAGATACGGGCATCCCACGCAGGAGACGCTCGATATGCTTGAAAAATACAAAGTGAGTGTTTTACGCACCGATAAGCTCGGAAGTATAATATTACATATCGCGGCAGGTGATTAAATGGTTAAGAAAACAAAACGCGACGAAAAATTTAATTATAACGCAAGCGTCAGTGCGCTTCGCACCGAGGGACCGGCCGGACTGTATCTCATTTGGGGACCGGAGGATTACCTTGCCGACAGATTTTTTGAAGAGATAAAAAAGCTTTGCATAACCGGCGAGGAAGATGATTTCAGCTATCGCAGGCTTGATGAGCGCAGCTTTTCGGCGCTGACTCTCAGGGAGGCTGTCGACAGTGTGCCGTTTCTGGCAGAGCGCAGCCTTGTCGAGATTCGCGGCGTTGATATAAACAGGCTTAAGGAGGCCGATGAGATAGTCGGTATTCTTGCCGATATTCCCGATTACTGCACGGTCGTATTTATGGCTCCCATCGGCTTTGAGCCGGATAAACGCCTGAAGGTGTATAAGGCCATTCAGAAAAACGGCAAAGAGATATGCGTCACGGCTCAGGGCGGAGATATACTGATAAAATGGATCATCCGCCGCTTTGCGGCCGAGGGCAAGGGGATTGAGCTCAACGCCGTCCAGCGCCTTATAAACGTAAGCGGCGAGCTTATGAACGGGCTCATTCCGGAGATAAACAAGATAGCATCCTACACCAAGGGCGACAGGGTAACGGAGGCGGATGTCGACGCGGTCGCTCACCACATACCGGAGGCCGTTGTTTTCGATATGACCGAGGCTCTCGCAAAAGGAGAGAATAATGCGGCTATGCGGCTTTTGGGTGAGCTGCTTGCCGATAAAAATAACGAGCCGACCATGATTCTGGCCATAGTAGGCGGCCAAATGCGAAAGATGTATGCCGCCAGGGTTGCCATAGACTTCAATCTCACAAAGGACTATCTGATGAAAACGCTCGGCCTTCGCTATGATTTTATGGCAAATCGGCTCATTGCCGCGTCAAGGCGCTTTTCCACGTCTCATATAAAGCGCGCTGTGGAGCTGTGCGCGGAAACAGACTATGCCATGAAAAGCAGCAAAACTGACCCCACTGAGCTTTTGAAGGAATGTGTCATGCGCATAGCGGCAGGTGACGAGAATGCATAGAGTTTACGAGGTCATAGTTGTAGAGGGCAAATACGATAAAAATACGCTCTCGCAGGTTGTCGATGCCGTGATAATTGAAACGAACGGCTTCGGCGTGTTCAATAACAGGGAAAAGCAGCAGCTGCTGCGCACACTTGCCGAAAAGCGCGGCCTTATAGTTATGACGGATCCCGACGGTGCGGGGCTCGTTATCCGCAATTTCGTAAAAAGCTGCGTCGACCCAAAGCTTTTAAAGCATGCCTATATTCCCGAGGTGTTCGGTAGGGAGCGCCGCAAAAGCAAGGAATCAAGGGAAGGTAAGCTCGGAGTAGAGGGCATGAGTGCGGATGTCATCATGCAGGCGCTGCGCCGCTGCGGAGCTACGATCGACGGGGAAGCGACCGCTGCGTCAGGCGGCATAACAATGGCAGATATGTACGCCAAGCAGCTTGCGGGAAAGCCCGACAGTGCCTCAAAGCGTGCAAGCTTTCTCGCATCAATGGATCTTCCGCAGAAAATGACCGCACAAGCACTTTTGCCGGTACTAAACGCGCTTATGAGCCGTGAGGAATTCCTTTCACGTTTGTTTTAAAAACAGTGGCAATATACAACATATTGTGATATAATCTTTTTTCAGAAATAATTGAACACTTTGGAGGATAAATATATGAAATGTCCGTTTTGCGGATTTCTTGAAAGCAAGGTGATCGATTCCAGACCCGCAGAGGAGGGAACCACCATCCGCCGCCGCAGAGAGTGCCTGGCGTGTCAAAAGCGTTTTACTACTTATGAAACGATAGAGCATCTGCCTCTTGTTGTTGTAAAGCGTGATGGCTCACGCCAGCAGTTTGACAGGATTAAGCTCATAAACGGCATGGTTCGTGCCTGCGAAAAGCGCCCGGTAACGCTCTCCCAGCTTGAAAAGATAGCTGACGAGATCGAGCAGGAGCTTCAGAGCGCACTTGAGCGCGAGGTCAGTACGGTTGAGATAGGCGAAATGGTTATGAAGCGCATAAAGCTTGTTGACGAGGTCGCCTATGTCCGCTTTGCCTCCGTCTACCGCAGCTTCAAGGACATAAACACCTTCATGGATGAGCTTACAAAGCTCCTGAGCGATAAATAACAGCATTCGGACGAACATTATTGTGATAGTCGGCAATTTCGATACCGTGCTGCCGCAATAAATTATAGCCTGCACCCGTGCGCTGTTGCGATAGTCGGCAGCACCGACACCGGGCTGATGCAATAAATGTATCGGTACAGCCTCAATGCGCCTCTAAAAAACGCTGCCGAGGCTTATCTGCTCCATTGTCATGAGGGAGAGCAGGGTCTCCTTCAAAAGGCCGTATGAGCCATTTGCGGCATCTGCGTCACCGCTTCCGACATCGGAGCGAAAGCCGTAAAATGCGTCGGTGGTGGAGTTTATCTCACTGTGGCGTATGAAGATGTGTGTATAGCCGTCGAGGTTGAGCCAGTGCTCAATGGCGGTGTCAAGCTGCTGCATGGCTTTGTCCTTGTTACCGTTTTTTAGATTTTCATATGACATATCAATTTCATTAATGAGTGAAGAGACAATGCGCTCGTTAATGCGGATATTGACTAAGACTCCCGAGAATATAAGCAGTAACAATAATGCGGAGATGATCTCTTTTTTCATGTCAGGCCTCCTTTGTTTGACAGAAAACGCTCCCTGTCTCGGACAGAGTCAGAATGTATACGTCGTCGATACTTTTTATCTTACGCCGCTTAAGCTCGTTATCCAGCCAGCGCCTGTCACGGCCCAATAGCGAGAGATTTTTGTCAAGTATCCTGCCGTCGTTTATTATGATGTGCGCATAGCCGGCATCCTCGGGATTTATGCCCAGCATGGCGGCCGTTGCCGGCTGGCTTGCCGGCATGAGTAAGAGGCTCAGCTGGCCGTTGGTTTCCAAAACACCGTAGGCGACCTGACTTGCGTCTACCTGTCCCTGAGCGCGCAGCTCCTGCATAAGCTCGTCTACAGTAAAGCGGTTGCGGTGCATGCTGTCGCGGTCTATCCTTCCGTTTCGTATTATTATCTCAGGCTTACCGTAGGTGAACTTTCGAAGCTTGACGCTTTTCATATTAAGCCCTGCAATTATAATTTCGAGGCAGAACATTATCATAATCGGCAATAGTCCGTTTAACAGCGGTATGCCGATATCCTGAAGCGGCGTCGCGGCGAGATCCGCGATAAGCGCCGCTACGATGAACTCGGAGATCTCAAGCTCTCCGAGCTGACGCTTGCCCATAACTCGCATCGAAACAAGTATTGCAAAATACAATATTACGGTGCGGATGAATATAATAGCCAAACATATCGCCTCCATTGGTATTTTTACCGATGGCGCATAAATTATTAGGAAAGGATGTTTCATTGTGAAGATCATAATTGACAGTGCGGATAAAATAAGCGGTATTGCTGCGTCCATGATAGCTGAGCATGCCAAGGCTCACCCCGGCTGCGCAATAGCTTTTGCCGCAGGAAGAAGCACAAAGCGAGTGTACGAAGCCCTTGCAGCGATGGACGTTAAGGAGCTTGCCGAGTGCAGGGCATTTACCGTCTGCGAATACGAGGGGCTTGAAGCAGACGATAAACGCTCCTGCGCGTACCGCCTGAACGAAGAGCTTTATTCCAAAGCCGGTATAACGAAGATATATACGCCGACCGCAGAAAATGCGGATAAATTCGACGCAGAGATTGCCGCCTACGGCGGACTTGAGCTTGCCGTTCTCGGCATAGGCACGAACGGTCACATCGGCTTTAACGAGCCGGCAACGCCTTACGATTCCTACACGCGCAGCGTGCTCCTGACGGATAAAACCAAGCAGATGAACGCATATCTCTTCGGCGGCGTCGAGAGCGTTCCAGAAAAAGCTGTGACCATGGGTCTTAAAACCATCTGCGAGGCAAAAAATGTGATTCTTGTCGCCTTAGGCAGTGAGAAAGCGGAAATAATCCATCAGCTCGTTTACGGCAAAACGTCGACGTACGTTCCGGCAGCGATGCTTCAGATGCACATGAACATGACGCTCCTGCTTGATGACGAAGCAGCTGAAAAGATTAAATAAACCGAGGAGAAGGCAATGGGTAAATATTTTGGCACTGACGGCTTCAGAGGAGAGGCTAATGTCGACCTGACCGTTATGCACGCGCTTGAGATAGGCCGCTACCTCGGCTGGTACTACGGCAAGGATAAAAAGGCGAGAGTCGTCATCGGCAAGGACACGCGCCGCTCAAGCTATATGCTCGAATCGGCTCTGTGCGCGGGCCTTACGGCCTCGGGCGCGGACGCGTATCTTCTGCATGTGACCACAACGCCGAGCGTATCGTATGTCGCCCGTGCGGATGATTTCGACTGCGGCATTATGATATCGGCAAGCCATAATCCCTATTACGATAACGGCATCAAGCTTATAAACGGCAATGGCGAAAAAATGGGCGATGAGCTTCTTGATGAGATAGAGGCATATATTGACAGAGTAAGCGCCGGCGAAAAGGACTGCCTGCCCTACGCAACAGGAGAGAAGATAGGCCGTACCGTGGACTATTCTGCCGGCCGCAATCGCTACATCGGCTTTCTCATTTCGCTTGCGACGCGCTCATATAAGGGCAAGAAGGTCGGCCTTGACTGCGCCAACGGCTCGACATGGATGATGGCAAAAAGCGTATTTGACGCACTGGGAGCCGACACATATGTGATATCAAATAACCCCGACGGTATAAATATTAACGTAAACTGCGGCTCGACGCATATCGAGCAGATGCAGAGGTTTGTTCTCGACAACAAGCTCGACGTCGGCTTTGCCTTCGATGGCGACGCCGATCGCTGCCTGGCCGTCGACGAAAAGGGCAATGTTATCACCGGCGATCATATCCTCTATGTTTGCGGCAAATATATGCGCGACAGCGGAATACTCGGCGAAAAGAAGATAGTTACAACGGTCATGAGCAATATGGGACTGTATAAAGCTCTTGACGCGCTGGGAATCGGCTATGAAAAGACGGCCGTCGGAGATAAATATGTTGCCGAAAACATGCGCGCAAACGGATATATTCTCGGCGGTGAGCAGTCAGGTCATATCATTTTCGGCCGTCTCGCAAACTCAGGCGACGGAATACTGACCGCTATTAAAATCATGGAGGCCATGTGTGAGAGCAAGCAGCCGCTTTCGGTGCTGGCAGCGCCCGTCGTCATGTATCCGCAGCTTCTCAAGAATGTCGTTGTTGCCGATAAGGACGAAACGCTCACCTGCGACGAGGTGAAAAAGGCCGTTGCCGACATGGAGGCAAGGCTCGGCGAGGATGGACGCATCCTTCTGCGCAAGAGCGGCACGGAGCCGGTTCTTCGCGTGATGGCCGAGGCTAAGACCCCTGAACAGTGCGAGGAGTGCGTTGACTATATAATCGACGCTATGCGCTGCAGCGGCAGACTTATCAAGGTGAAATGACATGTATACGATTAATGACCTGCTCGATCTGAGCAAAACCATAGCCGCACCGCTTTTTGAGGGCAGGACCTACCCCTGGGAGGTGCTGGCCGATATATCAGACTTCATCACTGTTCTCGGCAGCACACTGCCGGAGGAGGAGTACGAAAAGCACGGCGAGAGCGTGTGGATAGCGCGGGATGCGGAGGTTTTCCCCTCGGCGTACATAGGCTCGCCATGCATCATTGACCACGGAGCACAGGTGCGCCACTGCGCATTTATACGCGCAAGCGCGATAGTCGGCAAAAACGCCGTTGTGGGAAACTCAACCGAGCTTAAAAACGTCGTGCTGTTTGACAATGTGCAGACTCCGCACTATAACTATGTCGGCGACTCCATACTCGGCTATAAGGCGCATATGGGAGCCGGCTCGATAACCTCCAACGTTAAAAGCGACAAGAGCCTTGTAGTCATAAAAAACGGCGATGAGCTAATAGAGACCGGCCGCAAAAAGGTCGGGGCCATCCTCGGCGACTATGTTGAGATCGGCTGCAATAGTGTTCTCAATCCCGGAACGGTGCTCGGCCGCAGAGCCAGCGTCTATCCTACCTCCTGCGTGCGCGGAGTAATCCCTGAGGACGGGATATACAAATCAAAGGATGATATAGTGATACGCAGATAAGAAAAATCTCCCGAACTATCGGGAGATTTTTTACTACTGCTTTGTAGCCGGACGGCTTTTTTTCCTGGAGTGACCGCGCCCGCGGCGGCGCGACAGTGCGGCCTTGCTGCGGTAAAAGTCTATCATGCCGTCGTCGGCCTCATAAACGAGTCTGTTTGCCGACCACGAGTTATCCTCCTGCTTGCGGAATTTGAGCCTGACCAGGAAGCTTCCGCAGTCTGGGCAGCTGAGGAGGTTCATATACCGCTGATCGCCCTGGTTGATCCAGCGGTGTGCCTCGAGCCGGCCCTGACATTTTGGGCAGGGGACAGAGGTGAGCTTCTCATCGGCGAATGCATCCGCCTTTGAAATATAGCCGGGGAAAACGAGATGCTCCAGCGCATCATGCGCGTTATCATCGGCGCTGTCCCGTTTTGAACGACGGGTGCTGAGCATCCGTGACGCCTCGTCATACCGCTCAAGGCCGAGCTGCATATCAAGCTTCGAGCAGACAAGCGCCGTGTTATATGCGTCGCCCAGGGCGTCGTGGGCAATGCGGGTCTGCTCTATCCCGAAATGCTCCATCGCCGTGGCGAGCGACTTTTGATTCTTGTCGCCGTCGGTCTGCATATTATAGATGAGCTGAAGGTTTATCCAGGAATTAATCCAGTCCCAGTCAAGGTCGTGGATAATAATATTCTGCTCCATAATACCGCGGTCGTCGCAGCCCCAGGTCAGAAAGGTGACGTCCTCGCCGCACCACTGCTTAAACTGCTCAAAGGCATCGGGAAAGCTGCGCCCGAGGGCGAGACGCTCCTTGTCAAAGCCGGTGAGCTTCTTGACCTTATAATGCATCCGTTTAAAATAAACGGGCCTTACATCAACCGTAAATTCCTCGGCAGGCTTCATGTCCTCCGAGAGCTTGACCGCGCCGATCTCAATAATCTCTCCCCTGAGCTTTATGGGGAGCTTGTTGAATACGGAGGATTTTGAGCTCATTGCCTGATTCCACTCTAAATCGACCACTACATAATTCATAAACACAACGACCTTACTTTAAGATTACAAAAAAGAATTATACCACACAGCGCCATGTTTTTTCAATATATATTTGAACAGCCGCTGCGCTTGTGGTATAATCATCGGGTAATTGCTGAAGGAGGTAGGGAAGATGAAAATTGCTGTTGTCTGCGGCGGCCTGTCAAACGAACGCGATGTCTCCATCACAAGCGGCACCTGCGTTGCGCGCGCACTGCGCGAGCACGGTCACAAGGTCGTTTTAGTTGATTTGTACTGCGGCTATGCCGGAAGCTATGACGATCCCGCCGAGCTTTTCGAGCGTGAGCAGGAGGATCTCAGGTATTCCGTAAAGGAGGAGGCTCCCGATATCGCGAAGCTGATTGCCGAGGGAGACGGAAGCAGGATAGGCAAAAACGTCATCGAGATCTGCAGGGCAGCGGATATCAGCTTTCTCGCTCTGCACGGCGAGGATGGCGAGAACGGCAAATTGCAGGCCACCTTCGACGTACACGGCATTAAATACACCGGCAGCGGCTATCTCGGCAGCGCGATGGCGATGAACAAGGAGATAACAAAGATCATGCTGAGCCACAGCGGCATACCGGTTCCCGAGGGCATAGTGCTCGAAAAGGGAGGGGAGATCGAAAATGTCGGCTTCCCCTGCGTCGTTAAGCCCTGCAGCGGCGGCTCGAGCGTAGGTACGAGCATGGTCGCAAGCGAGGATGAGTATGCGGCGGCGCTTGAGCTTGCATTCAAATATGAAGACCGCGTTCTTGTCGAGCGCTTTATAAAGGGACGTGAGCTCACCGTTGGCGTTATGGGCGGCGAGGCGATGCCCGTTATCGAGATAATCCCCAAAACCGGCTGGTATGACTACAAAAACAAGTATCAGGCGGGTCTTACGGAGGAGATATGCCCCGCGCCTATAAGCACGGAGGATCCCCGCCGCGTTCAGTGCCTTGCAG
>ULPT01000888.1_pt1 | contig 16126 bp, 18 predicted proteins | sample 1953751 | NCBI WGS metagenome assembly ULPT01 (sample SAMEA4835636, study PRJEB28245) | human gut metagenome | biome: gut microbiome; material: fecal sample | place: Denmark | collected 2008
GCTTTTTACGATGTTTGTTTTAGTTGCAACCTACTTGCGACTGGCATAGAAAAAGCACCGTGCGGGAGCATGGTGCTTCATTTGCTTATAAATCGATTGATTTCTTCTTCTGTCATTTCTGCAAGTGTTTTGTTGTTTTTTTTGCAAAACTCCCGAATCGCCTTGCAGTTGTACTTGGTTGCATCTTCCGGCATTTGTTCGGTCAGAATACCATAGTTGTCTAACTCGTTATTTTCCTTTATAGTATCGGTCATTTAACTTCTTGGCACTCCTTTCGTCTATCATCATTATTGATTCTCTAGGATTAACAAGAACCGCCCCTAAATGTTCTTGATAATAGTCGATCAACTTTGTTTTTGCTTTGAAATAAACAAAGCCGCCGAACCCCTGATTGATACTTTCACGGACTGCTTCCGCGAACAGATGACCGCCTACCCCAGCGTATTCCTTGCTGACATACTTTTTGTTATGTGGATTGTTGAAAGGTGCTGATTCAACAATATCAATGTATACCGCATAATTTTTTGCTGTCAGGTTTTAACGCCACAAGACCTTGGATTCTGTCATCCCCAACTGCTTTAATTCCACGAACAGCGAAGCCATTTTTCTTCGGAATCGTCCAATCGAACTCCCAATCAGAAAACATCTTCTTTGTTGGTGAAACATCAACGACTTCTGTTTCGATGATCTTGCCATCGCTCAACCTTCGCAAGCAAGGTGTCAACTCATCTATTTCTATTTTACTACTATTAGCAGAAATTTCAAGGATGTCGCTTGTTGTTTTCATGTATTTCTGCTTAAAATCCGCAAAATCTTTCGCTTTTGCGTGCCCAAATGCTTTTGAATCATCAACCAACAAACCGTGATACCTTGCACGTTCTCTTAACGTTTCAAGCTCCGATTCATCCAAAGCCCATTTTGCCCTTGTGTTGGACGTACACCGACAATTGCAATCTTCGGCAGGATCGCCAAAGTAACCCGGCGCAGCCGCCTTTTTACCGCCCACTTCAAACGGTTCGTCCAGTTCGCGGATTTGACCGTCAAGCAGTCTGTGTGTGTCCCTCGTTCGTCCGTCAAGCACCGCGTCCCATTGCTTCACCACATCAGCGTCTTTGGCTTTCGCCGTTCTTTGCGCGTCCATTGTTGACGCTTGCTGTATCCTATGCCCTTCCGTGCGCACAATCCTGTTTGCGTTCGACAGCGGCAGCTTTGAAGCGTTGCGCAGATTCCGCGCAATGTCAGCGTAGGACAGCGATGACGCAATGCCCCGCGACACCTCCGCGCTGATCGTCTTCTTCAGCTTTGAAACCTCATAGCCTAATGCGCCATACAAGCCCCTGCTGATCTTGCTGTCCGTCAGAACCGCTTTCACAACCGCCGCTTTTTCGTTCCTGCTTGCCCTTGCCGCCAAATTCCGATATACTGTTTCTATCCGGCAAAATCCCGTCCGGCCGCCCGTTTCGCTGGCTTCGCGGAATATGGCGGGCGGGGATGCGCCGCACACGATCAGAGGAGGTATGGCATGAAACAGTATCAGCTGAACGAAGGTCCGCTGCTCGATGCGGCGGGGCATCTCTGTGAAGCAGGCTACGCGACGAGCCTTGTCAAAACCTATGACCGCAAAGCGATTCGCGCAGGCAAGAGCCGCATCAAGGAATGGGATTACTACCTGATTTACAACGACAGCTTCGGCGTTGCGCTGACCATCGCAGACAATTCCTATATGGGGCTGGTCTCCGCAAGCTTCCTCGACTTTGAAAACCGCCAGGAAACGACCGTTTCCCCCATGTTCTGGCTTCCCTTCGGCAGGACGGGCTTCCCCGCGTCCTCCAAAGAGGGCGATGTCCACAAGACGCTCAAGGGCGCGTCCTTTTCCTATACGCACGAAAACGGCAAGCGGCATCTGGTCGCGAGCATCGACAGCTTCGCGGATGGCCTGCCCTTTGCCTGCGATCTGCTGCTTTCGGACGAGCCGGAGGATTCCATGGTCATTGCGACCCCGTTCCCGGAAAAAAAGACCGCGTTCTATTACAATCAGAAGATCATCGGTATGCGCGCCGAGGGCGAGGTTTTGTACTGCGGCAAACGATATTTCTTTGAACCGAAAAAGTCCTTCGGTCTGCTCGACTGGGGGCGCGGCGTCTGGACATATGAAAACACCTGGTACTGGGGCGCGGCGCAGGGCGCGATCGCACAGCATGTCGTGGGCTTCAATATCGGCTACGGCTTCGGCGACACGAGCCGTGCCAGCGAGAACATGCTCTTTGTGGACGGCAAGGCGCACAAGCTCGACCGGCTGACCTTCAACATTCCGATGGACGCGGACGGCAGGGAACGCTATCTCGAGCCTTGGACCTTCACCTCCTGCGACGGACGCTTTGAAATGGAGTTTACGCCCATTCTCGATCGTGCTTCCTGCACGGACGTCAAGCTCATCTGCTCGGATCAGCACCAGGTATTTGGTTACTTTGACGGCCGCGCGCTGCTGGACGACGGCACGGAACTGTATCTGTCACACTTCCTCGGCTTTGCAGAAAAAGTCTACAACAAATGGTAAAAACAAAACTCCTCATCTGGGACTGGAACGGAACGCTGCTCGACGACACCGCCTGCTGTTTTGATATCACAAATGCGATGCGGCGCGAACGCGGCATGGCCTCGCTCCCGGATCTTGATACCTATCGCGGGCTGTTCCGCTTTCCCGTGATCGACTATTACCGCGACATGGGATACACCTTTGAAACGGAATCCTATGAGGCGATCTCAGTGGATTATATCGCGCGCTATGCGGCGGCGGTCGGCGGCTGCACGCTCCAGCAGGGCGCCCTCGAAACGCTGGAGACCGTAAAGCGCATGGGGATTCCGCAGCTCATCCTCTCCGCCACGGGGCAGGAGCGGCTCGACATCGAAACCGAACTGTTCGGTATCCGCAGCTATTTCATCGAGATCCTTGGGCAAAAGGATAATCTTGCGCACAGCAAAGTCGAGCGCGGCAGAGCTTATCTTGCAAAGAGCGGTATCGCGCCGCAAAGCGTTCTGTTCGTCGGCGATACGGATCACGACTATGCGGTCGCGACGGCGATGGGCTGCCGCGTGGCGCTGCTCTCGTGCGGGCACCAAACGCGCGATAAGCTGGAGCGCTGCGGCGCGCCGATTCTTGATGCACTCTCGGAGCTGCCGAGCTTATTATAAGGACTGTTTTCGGACAGTCCGTAAAAACAAAGGAAGAAACACAGAAATGGAATGTAAAGAGAAAACAAAACTGACTACAAACGAAACGCTTTTGATCGCGACCATGCTGTTCGGACTGTTCTTCGGTGCGGGCAACCTGATCTTCCCCGTATACATGGGGCAGCTTGCAGGCAGCAATGTCTGGAGCGCGATCGCAGGCTTTCTCATCACCGCCGTGGGTCTCCCGCTGCTCGGCGTTGCATCGATCGGCATCAGCCGCAGCGACGGCTTAGTAGAACTGTCCGGCAAGGTCGGCCGCGGTTACAGCATTGCTTTCACCTGCGCGCTGTATCTGTCCATCGGGCCGTTCTTTGCCATTCCCCGCTGCGCCACCGTTCCCTTCACCGTTGCGGTTTCCGGCCTGCTCCCACCGGAGAAACAGCCGGTCGCGCTCGCGATCTTTTCGCTGCTGTTCTTTGCCGCTGTGCTGTTATTCTCACTGAAGCCAGGGAAGATTCTCACCTATGTCGGAAAGTTTCTCACGCCGGTGTTCCTTGTGCTGCTCGGCGTTCTTGTCGTCACGGCGCTGATCAAGCCCATGGCCGCGGTTTCGGAGCTTGCGCCGCTGGGCGCTTATGCAGACAACGCCTTCATTACCGGTTTTCTTGACGGCTACAACACCATGGATGCGCTCGCAAGCCTTGCGTTCGGCATTGTGATCATCAACGTTATCCGGGGGCTCGGCGTAAAAGAACCGCAGGCGGTAGCCGTCTGCACAGCGAAGTCCGGCATTTTCAGCTGTCTCATTATGGCAGTGATCTATGTGTTCGTGACCATCGTGGGCACCGAAAGCCGCGGCACAGGCATCGAATGTGCAAACGGCGGCGAGGTGCTCTCCCTGATCGCAAGCCATTACTTCGGCCGTGCGGGCGCGCTCGTGCTCGCCGCGATCGCGACCTTTGCCTGTCTCAAGACCTCCATCGGCCTTGTTACGAGCTGCTCGGAGACCTTCTGTGAACTGTTCCCCAAGGGGCCTTGCTACCGCGTGTGGGCGATCGTATTTTCCATCGTGTCCTTCCTCATCGCAAACGTTGGGCTCAGCGCCATCATCGACTATTCCGTGCCGGTGCTCATGCTCCTCTACCCGCTCGCCATCACGCTGATCCTGCTCGGCCTGTTCGGCCGCTTCTTCCGCCACGACCGCGCGATCTATGTCTCCGTTACGGCGTTCACCTTCTTTGCGGCGCTGCTGGACTTTGTAAAGGCGCTGCCGAGATCCGCATCTGCTGCAATGCACCTGGAGGGCGTGATCGAAGCCGCCACGTCATATCTCCCGCTGTTCCGGGAGGGGCTCGGCTGGCTCTGTCCCGCGCTTGTCGGCCTGATCGTCGGACTGATTCTGCATTGCTGCCGCAGGCGGCGGACAGCTGCATAAACCGCAGGTCATGCTGCTATCACAGCTGTACGAAGAACTGAACGCCGCGCCGCGCTGGATCCTTGCCATTGACGGCAACTGCTGCGCGGGCAAATCGACGTTTGCTGCGCAGCTTGCGGAGCGGTTTTCCGCCACAGTATTCCATATGGACGATTTTTTCCTGCGGCCGGAGCAGCGAACGGCGGAACGGCTTGCAGCGCCCGGCGGCAATGTCGATTACGAGCGGTTCCGTGCGGAAGTGCTGTTGCCGCTCACCCGCGGCGCGGACGTCCGGCTCCGGCGCTTTGACTGCGGTGCGCGGCGTCTGCTCGATGCGCGCATCGTTCCCTTCCATCCGCGCGTCATCGTCGAGGGCAGCTATTCCCTGCACCCGGCGCTGTGGGAGCTGTACGACCGGCGCATCCTGCTCACGGTCGATCCCGCCGTGCAGCAGCAGCGGCTGCTTGCACGGGAAGGCGCATCCCGCGCGGAGCGTTTCCTGTCGCTCTGGCTGCCGCTCGAAGCCGCTTATTTTTCCTCGTTCGACCCGAAGGACCGCGCCGATCTTGTGCTGGATACCTCCGATTGGTCAAAAACAGCGCCATCCGGCGACGGAGCGCCGACATAACGCCTTCATCGCGCCATACAGCCCGCCGCTGGCGGGCTGTTTTTGTTTCCCCCAGAAAAAAACCGCCCCAGCGCAAATGCGCCGGGGCGGGACGTTCCATCGATTCAGTATGCGCGATCAATACACCTTGCGGGCAACATAGCTCGTGTGCAGGATCTCGTGCGCCTTGTGGGAACCGGGCTTCTCAAGGTAGGTCTCATAGAGCTCCTTGACGACGGGGTTCTCGTGGCTCTTGCGCAGGCTCATGCCCGCATCCTCGCTGTACAGCGCCTTGGCACGCTCTGCACGCAGGTCCGTAAAGTTGCGCACATCGCCGCTCTGGTGGGGCTGGCCGCCGCCGTTGACGCAACCGCCCGGGCAGGCCATGACCTCGATGAAGTGATACTGCTTCTCGCCGGACTTGACCATGTCGAGGAGCTTCTTCGCGTTCTCGAGACCGGAGGTGACCGCAACGCGCACCTTGGTGCCGGCGAGATCGTACTCGGCCTCCCGGATGTCCTTGAGACCGCGGACTTCGTGGAACTCGACGTTCTCCAAGGGTTTGCCGGTCACGATCTCCGCAACGGTGCGAAGTGCCGCTTCCATCACGCCGCCGGTCGCGCCGAAGATATGGCCCGCGCCGGACGCGATGCCGAACGCAGGATCGAACGCCTCGTCGGGCAGGTCGCGGAAACGAATGCCCGCGCGCTTGATCATGGCGGCAAGCTCGCGCGTTGTGAGGGAAACGTCGATGTCCGGGATGCCCTCGCCCGCAGCGCTCATGTCGTCGCGGCCGATCTCAAACTTCTTCGCCGTGCAGGGCATGACGGAGACGACGAACAGATCCTTCGGGTCGATGCCGTTCTTTTCAGCGTAATAGGTCTTCATCATCGCGCCGTACATCCCCTGCGGGCTCTTGCAGGAGGAGATGTTCGGGATCATGTCCGGGTAATACTCTTCGCAGAACTTGATCCATCCGGGCGAGCAGGAGGTGAGCAGCGGCAGCGCGCCGCCGTTCTTCAGACGGTCGAGCAGCTCCGTTCCCTCTTCCATGATGGTCAGGTCGGCTGCGGTATCCACATCGAACACCTTGTCAAAGCCGAGACGGCGCATGGCCGCGACGAGCTTGCCCTCGACGTTCGTTCCGATCGGATACTCAAAGCACTCGCCGATCTGCGCGCGCACGGACGGCGCAGGCGCGATCACGACGGTCTTTGTCGGATCCTGAAGCGCTTCCCAGACCTTATCCGTGTCGTCGCGCTCACGCAGCGCGCCCGTCGGGCAGACCGCGACGCACTGGCCGCAGTTTACGCAGGGCGTCTCGGTGAGCGGCATATCGAACGCGCTCGCGACGTGCGTTTCAAAGCCGCGGTCATTCGCGCCGATCACTGCGACATGCTGGTTCTTCTGGCAGACCGCGATGCAGCGGCGGCAGAGGATGCACTTGGAATTGTCACGGAGAATGCGCGGGGAATCGACCGCGCCTGCGGCCGCTTCTTCCGCCTTGGGCAGTTCTTCGTTCCCGACATACTTATACTGATCGACGCCGTATTCATGCGCGAGCCGGCGCAGTTCGCAATCGTCGCTGCGGACGCAGGAGAGGCAGTCCATGCGGTGATTGGAGAGCATGAGCTCCAGCGTCGTTTTTCTCGATTTGCGCAGCTCCGGCGTGTTGGTCTTGACCTCCATGCCATCCGCGACCTGCTGGACGCAGGCAGCGGCGAGGCCGCGCACGCCCGTGGCTTCCACGAGGCAGATGCGGCACGCGGCGATGGCGTTGATGTCCTTCAGATAGCATAGGGTCGGGATGCGGATGCCCGCCTCATGCGCGGCCTGCAGGATGGTATAGTTTGCAGGGACCTCGACTTCGATCCCGTTGATCTTCACATGTACGTTTTCCATCGGTAGGCCTCCTTACTTCTTGATGATCGCGCCGAACTTGCAGGTATCCATGCAAGCGCCGCACTTGATGCACTTCTGCGGGTCGATCTTGTGCGGCGTCTTGACTGCGCCGCTGATCGCTCCGACCGGACACTTTCTTGCACAGGCGGTGCAGCCTTTGCACTTGTCCTCGACGATCTCATAGCGGAGGAGCTTCTTGCAGACGCCTGCCGGGCAGCGCTTCTCGACGACGTGCGCCTCATACTCGTCGCGGAAGTATTTCAGCGTGGAGAGTACGGGGTTCGGCGCGGTCTGGCCGAGTGCGCAGAGCGCGTTCTTCTGGATGTAGTGGCAAAGCTCTTCCATCTTATCGAGATCCTCGAGCGTGGCCTTGCCTTCTGTGATCTTGTTGAGCATTTCGAGCAGACGGCGCGTACCGATACGGCACGGGGTGCATTTGCCGCAGCTCTCGTCCACGGTGAACTCGAGGAAGAAGCGCGCGACGTCGACCATGCAGTTGTCCTCATCCATAACGATGAGTCCGCCGGAGCCCATCATGGAGCCGATGGCCTTCAGGTTCTCATAGTCGATGGGGGTATCGAGGTGCTGCGCCGGGATGCAGCCGCCGGAGGGGCCGCCGGTCTGCGCGGCCTTGAACTTCTTGCCGTTGGGGATGCCGCCGCCGATGTCAAAGAGGATCTCGCGCAGCGTCGTTCCCATCGGGATTTCGACAAGGCCCGTATTGACGATCTTTCCGCCGAGCGCAAAGACCTTCGTTCCCTTGCTGGTCTCGGTACCCATGGAGGCGAACCACTCGGGTCCCTTCACGATAATCTGCGGGATGTTCGCAAGCGTCTCAACGTTGTTGATGATGGTCGGCTGCTGGAACAGGCCCTTGTTCGCCGGGAACGGCGGCTTGTTGCGCGGCTCGCCGCGGTTGCCCTCGATGGAGGTGATGAGCGCGGTTTCCTCGCCGCAGACGAACGCGCCCGCGCCGAGTCGGATATCGATATCAAAATCAAAGCCGGATCCGAAGATATCCTTGCCGAGCATTCCGTATTCGCGCGCCTGGCGGATGGCGATCTCAAGACGCTTGACCGCGATCGGATACTCCGCACGGACGTAGATATAGCCGTGATGCGCGCCGATGGCATAGCCTGCGATGGCCATGGCTTCGAGCACAGCGTGGGGGTCGCCTTCCAGCACGGAGCGATCCATGAACGCGCCCGGGTCGCCCTCGTCGGCGTTGCAGATGACATACTTGGTGTCGCAAGCGTTGTTCGCGGCAAACTGCCACTTCATGCCGGTCGGGAAGCCTGCGCCGCCGCGGCCGCGAAGGCCGGAGGCTTTCATGAGGTCGATGACCTCCTGCGGCGTCATGCTCGTGAGCACTTTGCCGAGCGCCTGATACCCGTCCATGCCGATATATTCTTCGATGTCCTCGGGATTGATGACGCCGCAGTTGCGGAGCGCAACGCGCATCTGGGTCTTGTAGAATCCCGTATCGGACAGCGACGCGACCTCGTGTTTTGCGTTGCCCGGGGCGGGCTCGTTGTACACAAGGTGATCGACGACGCGACCCTTGAGCAGATGCTCCTCGACGATCTCGGTGACATCCTCCTCCGTGACGCGGCTGTAGAACGTACCCTCGGGATACACAATCATGATCGGGCCGAGTGCGCACAGGCCGAAGCAGCCCGTCTGCACGACCTTGATCTCGTCGGCAAGGCCGTGTGCGGTCAGCTCTTTTTCCAGGTGTTCGCGGATCGCCGGGCTGCCGGACGAGGTACAGCCGGTACCGCCGCAAATGAGTACATGAGAACGAATCATGGGCTACCTCCAATTATTTCTGCGCTTCGCCGATAGTATATTCATAGACCGGCGTTCCGCCCTTGATATGCTCTGTAACGACGCGCTTGGCCTTTTCCGCGGTCATGTGAACGTAGGTGACCTTCTCCTTGCCCGCTTCCATCACCTCGACGATGGGTTCCATACGGCAGATGCCGATGCAGCCGGTCTGCGTAACCATCACCTTGCCGCCGAGTCCCTCCGCTTCAATCTGCTCGACAAAGGCGTTGAGGACCGGCCGCGCGCCCGCAGCGATGCCGCAGGTCGCCATACCGACGACGATCCGAATATCGCCGAGCCCTTCGCGCAGGGCGACCTTCCCCTTCATCCGGTCGCGGATCGCTTGCAATTCTTCCAAAGATTTCATACTGTGTTCCGTTCCTTTCTTCTTACGTCATTGGGATTATCCTCAAAGGTGCGATGACCTCGTTGAACGCAGCTTCATTCCTCTCCGGGCGTAAAGGGCGCGTCGATCTGATCCCGGATCCAGAGGAGCACCGCGGGTGTGTTAAGCGGCACCTCCTGTCCGAGGATCTCGCGCATGACCGCGGTATCGAGCGATTTTTCGCCGGCGGCAGTCCTGTATGTCAGGACAAAATCGACGTCCGGACTGCCCTGGATCAGCGTGACCATGGTGGTTGCAAGATCGCCCATCGGCACACAGTCGATATTGTCCGTGAAAAATGTCGCGGTCACGACAGTGCCGTGCGCTTCGCCCTGCCGGGAAAGGATTTCAACGCGACCGCCCGTCTGCTCCGCCGCGTCCTTCAGCAGCGGCAGCCCCATGCCGACCCGCCGCGTAGTGCGCGTGGTCGTAAACGGGTCCATTACGGTGCGGAGCATCTCCTCCGGCATGCCGGAGCCGTCGTCCCGGATCGTGAGCGTGCGGAGCGCTCCCTCCTCCACAATGGAGATTCCGATGTGCGCGGCACCCGCTTTGACGGAGTTTTTGGCAATATCAAGGATGTTCAGCGCAAGTTCCTTCATACCCCTCCCCCTTCTTCTCAAATAAAGAAAGGTAGTAAAAAACCGTCCGTCGGCCCCCGGCGAACGCCGCCCGAGCCGTGTTTTACTTCCGTTTGAAACCGCCGCCCCGCAAGGCAGCGGGATCCCCCTCAAAGCTTCCCCTTCCGAAGCAGCTCGATCAGTCCGCGCCGCACACGATCGCCGCTATAGGGCGTGTCCGCAATTCGGAGCGTATGCGCGCCCTCGGAGATTGCGTCCAGTCGGTGCGCATCGCTTGAATGAAGAAAGCGTCTGCCGGCACAGTCGGGCCGCCCGGCATACACCTTCTCATCCGCGGCAAGGCTCAGCTCAAGCGTTGTAAAGCGCGGGCTCTCCGGCAGGACGCCCAGCACGCCGAGGATGCCGTTGGACACGCGGTCGATGTGCGCCGGAAAGCACGCTCCGTTGTAGGCCTCGCAGAGCGCCGCCGCCTCGGAAAGCGGCAGTGCGGAGGCCGCGATGAGCAGCTTATCATACTCACCGATCACCGTATCGCCTTCGCCGAGGATCCACTGCCGGCCAAACACCTCCGGCCGGTTTTTGATTGGGGAGAGCGTCGTCTCCACCTCCGCGTCGAAGGCCATGGCGTCCGCAAGCGAGGGGAACAGGCAAATCAGGTGGATTTCCTCCGCAGTACAGAGCTCCATGCCCGGCACGGGAACGAGGCCGTACTCCCTGCACGCGGAAAAAAAGGCCGGGCAGTTTTTTGCGCTGTTGTGGTCGGTCAGCGCCAGAAGCTGAAGTCCGAGCAGCATCGCCATGCCGGCGATGTTGTACGGCGTCATGTCGTCGTCCGCGCAGGGCGACAGACAGGAGTGCAGATGCAGATCGTAGCGGTACGCGCTCATAGCAGCGCAGCAAGCTCCGCCGCAAGGCGAAAGGCGGGAAGGCGCGAGCCATACAGGTTCACCCCGTTCGTCCTTGCAAGCTCCGCAACGCCCTCATCCGGCTGCACGCCCTCTGCGAGCAGCACAAGCGCCGCGTCGGCAAGCAATGCAACGGCGACGATATTCTGGTTCGACATGATCGTAATCCAGGCGTCGCCGCTTTCCGCCCGGCCCATCACCCAGGAAAGCAGGTCGCCCGCATAGCCGCCCGTAATCTCGCGCGAAGGCTCCGCCTCGGAGAAGACGGTCAGCTCGAGCCGCTGCCGCAGTTGCGCCGCTGTCATGACGATCTTTCCTCCTGCATTTTCAAAAACTCGTTCATTCGTTCACGCATGCGTACAATACATTCGTCAACCGTGCGTTCGCCGCGCACCGCGTCCTCCGCAAAGGCGCGGCAGGTGGGCGCGCCGCAGAAGCCGCAGTCGATCGCGGGAAGCTGTTCCGTAAGCTGATCGATGGCCTGCATCTTTTCGATGGCCTGCGCCATGTCCTCGTCAAGCTGCCCGACGGGGCGATAGGTCAGCGGGCCGGAGAACAGGTAACTCTCCGGGACATAATCATCGGGGCAGCCCTCAATCCGGTTGTGCGACACGGGCAGATACCGGCGGATCGTTTGCAGACGCACCCGCGCAATGTAGGGGTTTTCCACCGTGGCCGCGCCGCCGACGCAGCCGCCGTTGCAGGCGTTCAGCTCCACGAATTCAAGATCCGGGAAATGCCCCGTCTCAATCTCATCCAACACGCGGATAACGTTTTCGATGCCGTCGGCCGCAAGGTATCGGTCGTTCATGAGCGCGGAGGATTCACCGCCCGTGCTTGCCCAGCTGATGCCGATCATCCCGGTCTGGCTCGCACAGGCCGGCGTCTCGATCTGCTTGAGCTGCGGAAGAAGCCGGAAATAGACCTCGCTCATGGAAACGGTGTAGTCCACGGAGCTTTGGAGCCCCCACAGCCCGTTTTTCACATAGCTTGCCTTTGCCGGGCAAGGCGAGATGAACACGGTGCAGATCTCATCATCCGAAAGCTCCGGATGCTTCCGCTTCGCCTCCTCCTTTGCCATGCGGCTTGCGATCTCAATCGGCGGCAGCATGGGCATGACATGCTGGCAGAGGTAGGGGAACCGCATTCGGATCAGCCGGATGATGGTCGGGCAGGCCGAGTTGATGACGGGCCGCCGGACGTCCGGGTTGCGCAGATAGTTCCGCGTGTAGTCGGAGACGATCTCCGCAGCGCGCGCGATCTCGAACACCTCGTCGAATCCGCAGCGCAGCAGCCCATCGAGGATGTAGTCCACGTCGTCGATCTTATCGAACTGGCCGTAGAACGACGGCGGCGGCAGCGCAATGCGGAGCTTCTTTTCCTTCGGGATATCGTCGAGCAGATCGAAGGTCGCCCGCTTGGCCTTGTAGGGGCAGACGCGGATGCACTCGCCGCAGTCGATGCACAGATCGGCGTTGATGACGGCGCGGCCGTCGCGGATGCGTATGGCTTCTGTGGGGCAGCGCTTCAGGCAGGCGGTGCAGCCCTTGCACTTTTCCACGTCCAGCGAGACCGAGTGCCGATACCCTCCGGTCATTTTTAACGCCTCCTTCCTACCGCACGAGAACCTTCATGCGTATCGTCGTCCCGACGCCGACGGTGGATTCAATCTGCATATCGTCGGTGTAGCGTTTCATGTTGGGCAGTCCCATGCCCGCGCCAAAGCCCAGCGTGCGGATGTTGTCCGGCGCGGTGGAGTAGCCCTCCTGCATGGCGAGCGCAACGTTTTCGATGCCCGGGCCATGGTCCGCGAGCACGATCTCGATGCGATCCGGGTACACATAGACGTCCGCCTCTCCGCCGCGCGCATGGATGACCATGTTGATCTCGCCCTCATACATGGCGACGGACACGCAGCGAATCAGCTCCGGCGAAAACCCGAGCTGGCGGAGCTTTTTCTTGACGTCCACGGAGGCCTCGCCCGCAGAAGTAAAATTCTCGCCGTCAACGCTGTAGTGGAAGCGGAGTGGTTCTCTCATAGGGCGCTCTCTTCCGTCCCAAGCCCGCTCGCGTACAGTCTGCCGCAGGCCTCATACATGCGGCAGGCCGAGCGCAGAACCACGATGCCGTTGTCCCGTGCAAGCTCCACAATCTCAGCCGGGGGCTTCTTGTTTCGGACAAACACAACGCAGTGCATGTCCATCATCATCGCCGTGCGGATCACCTGCGGATTGACAAGTCCCGTCAGCAGAATGGCCTGATCCTTCACATAGGCCAGCACATCGCTCATCATGTCGCTCCCGCAGGCGGCATGGACCTGCTCGTCCAGCCGCTCCGCGCAACAAAGCACTTCCGCGCCGAGCAGCGCCGCGATTTCCCGGATCTTCATTGGCAACCTCCAAACCGGTTTGTAAGCGTAAGGGATGGGCAAAAAGCAGTCGGACCCATACGGGTCTCAGCGGTATTTGGCAATGATGCCCTTGACGTCCTCGGGCACGAGGCGGCCGTAGACCTCGTCGTTCACCATGATGACCGGCGCAAGTCCGCAGCAGCCAAGGCAGCGGGTCGCTTCCAGCGTGAACAGTCCGTCCGGCGTGGTGCCGCCCGCCTTGACGCCGAGCTCCTTTTCCAGCTCGTCAAGCACCTGCTGCGCGCCCTTAACATAACAGGCGGTGCCGAGGCAAACGGCAATGCGGTATTTTCCCGTCGGATTCAGCGCAAACTGGCTGTAAAACGTAACGACCTGATACACCTGCTCGAGCGACAGTTCCAGTCCCTCCGCAATGATGCTCTGCACCTCGATGGGCAGATAGCCGTAGATGTCCTGTGCCTTTTGCAGCACGGGCATGAGCGCGCCCTGCATGTCGCGATGGGCCGCGATCACCTCGCGCAGCTTTGCTTCCTGTTCCGCAGTACCCTTAAACGGAACCACGGTCTTCTGTTTTGCCATAGTGACCTCCTCGTATTGTTGGAATCTGGCCGCGCCCCTGCAGGGAGCGCTATCTATTATATCTACACTGTTAAATATTTTAACATACATTCCCGAAAATAGGAAGAGTATTCATACTGATTTATCAATATTGAAAGCAAGAATATTAAAACCGCCGCTGATTTGATCCTCATCGTTCCCTGCGCGCCGCCGTCCCCCCCTTTTTCGTGCGCGCCCTCTCTTGCCACGGGCGGCGATACGGGGTATAATGTGGTATAAACTTTAGATACGACAGACATATCGCCATTTGATCTTGAAGGAGGAACGTTCCATGAAAAAACCGACGCTTGTCGTCATGGCTGCCGGCATGGGCTCTCGCTACGGCGGTCTGAAGCAGATCGATCCCGTGGGCAGACACGGAGAGATCATCATTGATTATTCCCTCTTCGATGCGATGGAAGCGGGCTTTGAGCGGGTCGTTTTCGTCATCAACCACCACATTGAACAGGATTTCCGCGCCGCGATCGGCGACCGCATCGCACAGCATATGCAGGTAGACTACGTATTCCAGGAGCTGGACGCAAAGCTGCCCACAGGCTACGTTCCGCCAGCCGAGCGTAAAAAGCCCTGGGGCACGGCGCACGCGATTCTCTGCTGCGAGGACATCTTGGACGGTCCCTTCGCCGTCATCAATTCGGACGACTATTACGGCAAGCACGCTTTCAAAACGCTGTATGACCGGCTCGTGACATTGGAGGACCGGCCGGAACGCTATCAGTACTGCATGGTGGGCTTTCTGCTCGACAATACGCTCACCGATCATGGTTCCGTCGCCCGCGGCGTCTGCGAGGTCGACGCATCCGGCAGGCTGTGCAACGTGAACGAGCGCACCTATATCGTCCGCACACCGGACGGTCCCGCTTACAGCGAGGACGGCGGCGCAACGCTCACGCGTCTGTCCGCGGACAATCTCGTTTCCATGAATATGTGGGGGTTTACGCCGAGCATTCTCTCGGAGTTTCGCGCCGCATTCCCCGGCTTTCTCAAAAACACCGTGCCCGGCAACCCCGAAAAAGCCGAGATCTATATCCCTGTCGAGGTCGGCCGTCTGCTGCGTGAGAAAAAGGCCGATGTGGAGGTGCTTCCCTCGCCGGATCGCTGGTACGGCGTGACATACCGCGACGATAAACCGGGCGTCATGGCAGCCATGGCCGCCATGACCGACGCCGGGCTGTACCCTGACAAACTGTTTTAGGACGGCGACCGCTATGGATCAGGCAATACGCACGAACCCTGCACGCACCGTTCTGTTCGACATGGACGGTACGCTCGGACCGACCCTCGACTGCCTGATCGGCGGCCAGCAGCGCGCCGCCGCATCTGTCCTCGGACGTCCCGTTTCGCGTGAGGAGGTCTGCCGCGGCTTCGGGCTTTCGGAACCCGGCGCGATGCAAATACTGCTCGGCGGCCGCGCCGAAGAAGGGTTCCGCCGGTATGTCGCCGAGATCGAACGCGTACATGCAGTCGAATGTCCCGCGCCCTTTCCCGGCATTCCTCGGCTGCTCTCCGCGCTGCGCGATCGCGGCCTCCCGCTCGGCCTCATCTCCGGCCGCTGCCGTGAAACGCTCGACATCACGCTGCGGCAGTTCGGCCTTGCAGCTTGCTTTTCCTATATCGGTGCGGGCGATCCCACACACGAGGTCAAGGATCTGCGTGCGAAGGAAGCGCTGCTTCAATTCGGACTGACGCCCGCCGACGCGGTCTATGTTGGTGATATGACGTCCGACGTCCGCTTCGCAAAACGTCTCGGCATGCGTGCGGTCGCGGTCAGTTACGCCTCCTATTCCGGCCGGGAAGCACTGCGTGAAGCCGGTCCCGATGCACTTTGCGACTCCGTGGACGAGCTGGAGCACACGCTGCTTTCCATGCTGTAGCCGCGACTTTTGGCTCCTTTTCTTCTGGAAATTTCTTGTAATCCGGCCTTTTTGCGATATTTTTACAAAAATCGCTTTCTTTTCCTATACGAATGGTTTATACTACATCTTGTATATGTGTCGTCAAGACGGCACGACTATGTAGTAGTTGGCCTTTGGCTTCGGTTTGAGGGGGAACATGAACGCATCGAGAAGCAAGCGACGGATACGCCTGACGCCCTTTGGCTATCTTGTCCTTTCGGCTTTCATCGCCGCATTGCTCGGCAGCGTGTATCTGATCGCACGCGCGGCGGGCGGGGCTTCGCTTACCCCGCGCGGGCAGATCACCGGCTCCGGCAACCCGCTGAACGTTCCCGATCCGAACGCTTCGCCGGACTCCTCCGTTGTGGACGACGCGCTGAACGGACTGGTGAGCGGCGCACTGGCGGACACGGAGATCGCGACGCCGACCCCGGTCCCGACCCCCGTGCC
>ULPT01023663.1_pt1 | contig 15990 bp, 10 predicted proteins | sample 1953751 | NCBI WGS metagenome assembly ULPT01 (sample SAMEA4835636, study PRJEB28245) | human gut metagenome | biome: gut microbiome; material: fecal sample | place: Denmark | collected 2008
CCTCCGTTAAAATGGCTCGCCGTCAACATATGGGTTTGCGTATATTCCTGTTTTTTCGTCACTCGCCGCGAAGCCTGACTCCGCGCTCACTTCCATGAGCTGAAGAGACGGACTTGTATATTCCCCCCCCCTCCGATTTGAAATTTCCTGTATCATAGATACTTTCATGTATTAAAATGTTGGCTATTAAATTTGTATAGTTTTATCTTATTGTAACTTTCTCAAGTTTAAGCCATCCTTCGGGAGTGAGATGCTCCCTGTCGACGGCGATGTTCAGCCCCTTTCTGTTGCCGCGCATCGTATCGGCGATTCCGATTGCCCAGGTGTATTTGCCCGGAGCGATTCCCTTCAGGTCGGCGCTGAAACTGTGCGACCCAGGTTTCCCCTTAATCCACTCGGACGGCTCTGACTGTCGGTCAACGAATGTCCGGACGACTTTCCCTTCAGAGTCGAGAAGCACGAATGCCGGCTTGTAGCGGTAGTGCCATTGACGGATGTTGTTCGGACAGTAGCCCCAGCCGAGGTTTTCCCAAACGTGAGAGAGACAAACGGTTTCTCCCGATTCTGCGGTTGTAGGGACGGTCACCGACGAAGGATAGAGCCTATAACCTCCCTCGCTGACAAACCTCTGAACGAGATCATAGTTCTGGAACCAGCTTTCCGTCTCGTTGCCCACGCGGAAATCCATCATGTTCACATGGGTCTCCTCCGCAATCTCCATCTCTCCCCTGCGCACGTCTTCCGGATGTCCCTCGCGGTACTTCCCGCTAGGATCCCTCCAATAGCGGTGATGCGCCCCGGTAATCCAGCCACCCTCGAAGATAATCGGCAGACGGTAGCGCCACCTTGCGGCATATTCCTTTTCCCAGTCCATATAGTAGCCTGTCATTCCGAACGCGTCGTGACGGAGGCTGTAGCCCTTCGAAATCGCAGAAGCAAGAAGCTTCTCCGTGTCCGGATTCGGCGCGTCCTCCCATCCGTCGATGGTCTGTGCGGCGAGCACCCGATGATAGTTCATAACAAGCGGAATGTTCGTGAACAGGCGTGCATAAAGGTCTGTAATCCATTCATATACAGGTATCTTGTTCGCCTCATCCATATATCTCATCGAATGAGCCTCACCCCATTTTCCAAGTCCGTAGGCATCGATGAAATCAATCTCATCTGAAGAGTTGAACCTCTGCGCGAATGCAGTGAGGAACTTTTCATATTTTTCCTGAAACACCTTGTCGTCCGGGTAGGGTGTGTAGACTTCCCGGCTGCCGACCTTGCTTGTGAAGCATTTTGCTCCAGCGTCAATCACATACTGCGGAGTGTTCTGCCCCTGGTCGCGCCCGTCAACGACGATGCGGAACGCGAGTCTCATTCCACGGTGGCGAACTTCGTCCAGCAGCCCATTAAGACGGGAATCCGGGTCGTTCCAGAAATATTTTCCCTCTTCCGGCTCCATCGAAGACCAGCTGGTGCGGATGTAGGCGGTGCCGCAGTAGTACGACACGCGGACTTTCATCTGCCCGTCCGGACCCGCCGGCCAGCTGTCATAGCCGACTTCCGTTCCAAAATCCTTGCTCCACCCCCGTCCGAGATACATCACCCATCCGGTGAGCGGATTTCTTATGACCGATGTTCTGTCCGGTTCGATCGCGATTGTCCGATATTCGTCAGCGCCTATCTGCACGTTCTGCCTCAAACGGATGTCCGCAGAAGAGGAGCCAACAAGAATTTCAAACACTCCCGGCTCGACGACGAAAGACTTGCTCTTCACGTCATAGAACGAGAAAGCGTCCTTACCGAGCGTAATCTCGACTCTGGTCCTGCCGCCCTTTTTAATGAAATTCTTGCAGAATCCCTTGAGTTCCTTGACTGGACGTGGCACCGAGCATGAAAGGTCGCTGACATAGACTTGAGAAATTTCCGAAGCATCGCACTTTCCCGTGTTCGCCACTATGAAGGAAACCGTCAGACTGTCGGGGCCAAGTTTCTCAACGCAGAGGTCAGAATAGTCAAACTTGCTGTAGGACAGGCCATAACCGAAAGGATAGCGAACAGGTGTTCCGTTTTTCTCATATCCTTTGTAGCCATAGAAAATGCCCTCCCTGTATTCGACTCTCTTTGTCTTCGTGTTCTGCGTGAAAACTGGAGTATTCTCGTGGTAGCTATCATGCACAGGGTTATCCTCCCAGCGGTTCTCAATGCTTATCGGAAGCTTTCCGCTTGGAGACACCTTGCCGGAGAGCACTTCCGCGATGGCATCTCCGCCCCTCTGCCCCGGATACCATGCAAGCAGCACGGCTTCCACGCCCTCGCTCCAATCATTGAAGTTGACTCCACCGCCGGCATTGAGCACGACTGTAAGATGAGCGTGCGCGGCGGCAATCTCATTAATCACACGCCTCTGTGCCGCCGGAAGCGCAAACGGACGGTCAAAGCCCTCACCTTCAATTTTGCTGTTGAATCCGGCACAATAAACCACCCTGTCGGCCTTTTTCAGAGCCGCCGCAAGAACATCCGCATTCACGGCACCGGCCTTGACCGAGTCCGCAGACATGCCGGCAAACAGGAGGCTGTCCGGGAGGACAGTCACATGTTTTTCTCCCAATGCCTTGCTTAGACCATCCGCAACCGAAACGCTGTGGAACGGCTGCACGAATCCGCTTCCGCCTCCGGTCGGAGTGTTGAAAGCGTTAGGACCGAGCACGAGCACGCGGTCTTTCTTCCTGAACGGAAGTTCGTTCCCACGGTTTTCGAGCATGACGATTCCTTCCCTCGCAATTTCGAGCGAAAGTGCATCGCTGTCCGGATTGTCGAGAGGAATGCTGCTGTCCTTGATGTCCTTGTCAAGAAGTCCGAAGCGGTTGAGCGTATGGAGAATATGATATACTTTGGTGTCGATAGTCTCCTCGCTGACAATTCCGGCCTTCACGAGCGGGACAAGCTTCTCTGCCGTAAAGTACACTCCTTTAGGGCATTCAAGGTCAAGGCCTCCGTTTGCTGCGCCCGACGAGGAATAGACCGAAGTCCAGTCCGACATGAGTATTCCATCGAAGCCCCACATGTTGCGAAGTACTTCAATGTTCATCCAGCCATGCTCCGAGGCGTGCACCCCGAAAATGGGGTTGTAGCTGTCCATCACGGCTCCGACATGCGCCTCCTGCACGGCCTTTCTGAATGCGGGGAAGTAGACTTCATGGAGCGTGCGCTCATCGACATCGGAGCTTGTATGGTGGCGGCTCCATTCCTGATTGTTTGCAGCGAAATGCTTCACCGTGGCAATCACCCCCTCATGCTGCACGCCAATGATGTAATTGGCAGCTATCTCGGATGTGAGGTACGGATCTTCGCCGAAATACTCGAAATTTCTTCCACAGAGCGGTGCCCTATAGATGTTCACGCCCGGACCGAGAAGAAAAGAGATTCCTCTCGCCTTGGCGTCCTGTCCGAGCCCATGACCGAGTTTGTCGGCAAGTTCGCGGTTCCATGTCGCGGCGGTGAGAACTCCGCACGGATAGAGCGTACTGACGGTGTTCTGGCGCCGTATGTTGCGTATTCCCTGTGGGCCATCTGCCATGAGAAGCTGAGGTATGCCGAGACGTTCAACGGGACGAATCACGAAAGAAGTGAGTTCACCGATGTAGTCGCACTTTTCCTCAAGCGTCATCTGCGACACAAGGTTCCATGCACGTTCGTCAATCTCTGAGGCATTCTTCCCCGCAGGAGATGTGCTGTCAAGATAAAGTCCCTGAGCGAAAGCCCCTGAAACTGACAGAGACATGACGGAAAAGAGAAGGGCAAAAGAACGTTTGAGTGTTTTCATTTTTGTCATTTAAGATGTGTTATTTGGACATATCCGTCACCTCGTAAGGCTTGCAGACCGCATTATGCGCTGCCGAGCGGGCGATTTTCGCCTTAATCTCATTCATAGAAGACGGCACGTATGAGGTTTCCTCCACATTCTTCCCGGAAATGGCTTCAAACCATGTGCATGCAGCCGTGTATCTTCCGTAAGTAAGTTCAAGATGGTAGCCGTCGCGGTTGAAGGTGTCTCCAAGAGAAGAGGTCCGTCCATTCTGAACCGCGGTGCCGGAAGGAACAAGCAGGTCAAAGGAATATGAACTGTTGTCCATAACCTTCTGCGCCACGTCAACGATGGCGTTGAACATGGTCATCTGATTGCTGCTATACTTCGGGAAATCAGAATGCGTCGAATTCTCCGCATAGGCCCAGGTCGAGTGCCAGATGAGTTTCACATCATACTTTGAACGGGCACGGACGTAGTTCAGAATCTCCGGGAGATACGGAGAACATGTCTCATACTTGCCGGATAAACCACTTGCCTGCTGAAGGCTGATGTAGTCCCATGGTTCCTCGGCAAGAACAGTCGAAATCTTCACCCCTTTAGAGTTCGTCTTCTGACCATCCACAATCTTGCGGTATTCGTATGCGGCCGCATCATTGTTGATATTGTTGTAGTGTCTCTCAAGGCTGCATCCTCCGATGTAGAGGTTGCCGATGATGACTTTTTTGCCGGAAGCGGCAAAAAGTTCATATAGATACTGTTCAATGGCATCCTGAGAAAAACTGTTGCCTATTGCAAGGATTCGGAGAATGCCGTCGCCTTCTTCCTTGACCTCCACGATAGCCTTTGCCTTGACGCTCTCACATTCGGCTATATAGACCAGCACAGTTGCCTTGCCGCCCTTTTCGGCCTTCAGCACAGCCCTGTTGCCGTCTTCCTTGAGCGAAAGGACGGTAGGATTAAGAGATTTCCACTTGTATGTAACCGAAACATCCGAAGACTTGTCTCCGACCAACGTGGCTGTAATCTCAGCAGTTTCTCCGACTGAAAGAGACGCCGGAACTTCGGACAATTCCATTGAGAGACCCGCATACGGGTCAATCTTGGCACAGGCAGTGCCGGGTGCAAACACCGTAGTGACTGCAAGCACAGCCTGTGCGACCAATACTTTCTTTATTTTGCCAAACATCCTATTCAAAACGATTTGCAATTATTTATGTTCAAACTATCTTGCGGACACGGTCACCTCACCGGCACGCACCCATCCGTCTTCCGTCACACTCTTTGCTGTCGTTGCCGGGCGTATGCCTATGGCATTGTCCTGCGTCGTGTCGACGATACCTACTGCCCAAGTGTATGCTCCGACCGCAACGCCCTTGATCTCGACCTCGGTCTTATAGGAAGAAATCTCTCCTTTAAGCCATTTTGACAAATCAGCATCGGCTTCCACAAAAACCTTGACCGGTTTGTTTTTGCTGTCAAGGAGAGCAACGGCAGCCTTGTACTTATAGTTCCACTGTGGAAGATTGACAGGACAATATCCCCATCCGAGGTTAGCCCAGCTGTGACCGACGGTCACCCTGTCGCCGAACTTTACCTGTGAAGGGAAGGAGACAGAAGTCGGATAGAGCCTGTAACCACCCTCCGCGACAAAACGTTCCACATACTCAAAGGCATTCTCGAACCAGGACTTCGTCTCGTCTCCCACACGGAAATCCATTGTGTTGACCTTCGCCTCCATAGATGAGTTGAATTCGCCTGCACGGACGTCTTCCGGATGTCCCTTGCGGTAGCCTGCAGGGTCGTTCCAGTACGAATGGCTGGAGACGATGTAGCCGCCTTCCATGAGTATGGGCACCTTGTAGGCCCATTTCTTCGCGTAGGCTTTCTCCCAGTCGTTGTAGCCCCAGTCCTGATTGTTCATCCCGAATGCATCGGAACGCAGACAGTATCCGTTGTCAAGTGCAATCTGAAGCACTCTCTCGCTGTCCGGCTGAGGGTTCTTGCCTTCGCTGACAGGATGCCCAATCTGGCGATGGTAGTTGATGACGAGCGGAACCTTGGTGAAGTTGTCCGCATACAGCTTCGTTATCCACTGCATCGTCCCGGCCTTGTACTCCGATGTCTTGTCCGACACGGCATTGTTCTGCTCGTAGCAGACATTATGGCCTTCGCCCCATTTTCCCAGCCCGTAAGCATCTATGAACGCTGTTTTCTTCGGGTCGTTGAAACGTTCCGCGAATGCCTTCACGAATGTCTCATAGTGTTTTCTCCAAATCGGATCCACGGCAAGCGGAGTCTTGCGGTCAGGATACTTGCTGTCAGACAGCCAATACTCAGCCCCGTCGTCAAAGACAAACTGCGGTGTATTCTCCCTCTGATCTCTGCCGTCCACCACGACACGGAACGCTATCGGAAGTTCAAGTTCTTCCGCCCGTTTGACCAATTTATAGATCTTGCTCGTCTGGTCATCCCAGGCATACTTGCCCTTCGCAGGATTGAGGTTCTTCCAGCCTGTCCTGATGTAACAAGCAGAGGCGTAATCCCTTACATAAACTTCCTTTCCAAGTTCCGAAACATAGATTCTCGTGTCGAAATAGGACGGGTCCGCCGTACCGGAAACATACATGACCCAACCATTGAGCGGATTCTTCAGAACAGTCTTCCTGTCAGGGCTTATCTTGACAGTTGTGTTGCCGGCAATCTCGCCGCCATTCCCACCATTTCCGGAAGGCTTTTCCCCCTTCGCGCAAGCGCAGGCAGAAACAGCGGCAATCGCCAAGACAAGAAGTGTCTCTTTAATGGAGATATTCATATCAGTCAAAACGAATCTTATTGTTTCTTGCGTCAATAGTGATTCGGCTGATCTTCACTGTGGAAGCCGGCTTCCACTTTCTGTTGCTGACAACAGTAACCGTGTTCATCCATTCGCCCATCTTGAGTTCCATGTCGGCTGTTGCAGCCACACCCGGTTCAGATGCCGGCACAAATGCCAGAACCTTTGAAATAAACTTCATTCCGGCCCCGTTCTGGACAGGATCGTCTCCGCCTGTTCCTTCTCCTGCCCTGATATCGTCAACCTCGGCAGGTCCCTGAGCGACCTTGACGCAGAGCGCATCCTTCATGTTGAACGACGCACCTGACCAGATGAGAATCATAGGGTCAACCTTCGACACCACAAACGGGAATGCCTTTCCTTTCCAGCTGTCCCAGCCTGTCATCGAATTGAGATAGTAGTTGCCGGCCAGCAGGGTCTTTGTCAGAATCCATGATGCAGGATTCCTTCCCTCATAAGCAAACTCGACAGTCAGCGGTTCAAGTCTGTTCTTCGGAGAGAAGAACTTGACGGTCTTGTTCTCGATGTCGATTATAACCCTCCAGTAGCCCTCGACAGGAATCTTCCATGCAGGAAGAGTCGCACCGGCCTTAAGCTCCTTGACAACGGCATTGTACTGCGTGCCGGCCGGCTTTGAGTCAACCTGATCATTATCCGGAACTTCAACGCTTCCATCCGCAGGGCAGATATAGGAAGTCATTCCCTGATACTCGATAGGAATGGTCATTTCCCCTGCGCGGAGGTAGACTTCCTCGGCATAGATGTAGTCGCTTTCCGGGGTCTTGCCCATAGGCTTTCGTGTCGTGCCGGTCATTGCATCGCCGGAAAGGAATATACGGTCAGCATCAAAGGTGAGCGGGCGGAAAGGACGGACGCTGAAATCAATGGTCCTTACCTCCGGCATCACATATTTTTCTCCGCCTTCCCATTTTGCAATGACCTTGAACTGCATGTTCACCGCACGCGAATAGTTCTTGTTCCACTTCTCCACGAGAAGATTCTGCAGTTCCTGAGTCGTGTATTCCTTGGTGAACACTCCGTCGTCAACTACCTGACGAACAGCATTGCTGAAGTCATTTCCTTCAACATCGAGGAAGGTAACGTATGTCACCAGATAGTCGTCAGGCATTTCTCTTGCCGGAGTCCACGTGAACGTCAAGGCAACTTTATCCACCTCCTCCGCATCAAGGACAACATCCCGTGCTGAGGCTTCGAGTGTCATGGTCTCGACAACATCGTACATACTTCTGTCAGGGCCCTGAAATCCGCCCTTGTCACAGGCAGCCAACGAAAGGAGACCGGCTACCGCGAATAATATATGTCTGTTTTTCATATCGAATACTCTTTTTATCGTTAGTGCCTACCATTCAGGGAACTGACGGAGATTTACGTTCTTGTCAATGTCGTCCTGAGGAATCGGCCACCAGTAGCTGATGAAGCGACGGGTCTGGTACTGAGTTCTCTTGTAGTAATCGTCCCTGTTGGACTTCGTCGCACGCGAATCCATTCCGTAGAAAGGCCCGTTAAGAACTGTTGCGGCCTCTTTCCAGCGGCGGAGGTCATCGAAACGGTTGCCGGCCTCGCAGTTGAGTTCGACACGCCTTTCTCTGTGAATGAGGTCGCGGAGAGTCTCGCCGTCGGTTGGCGGAACAATCATCTCGACACCGTCAGAATCGACACCCGTGCCATACTGAGGGATGCCTGCACGCTCCCTTATTTTATTCACATAGGAAAGAATCTCGTTCTTGTTTGCATCATACGTTCCCTTCGCGATGCTGTATTCATTCAAGCACTCGGCGTATGAAAGATAGGCCTCCGCGAGGCGGTAGATTGCGCCGTGGCGTGTCTTGAACTTTCCGGAGCCGTCGCTCGGAATGGCTGACGGATCCACCATCTTCCTCACGAGGTAGCCCGCTGTAGGAGCATCGTGGCTCGGTCCTCCGTCCTGTCCGCCGGAGAAGAAGTCGGTGTATTTATTGGAGGACTTGTGCTTGTCCTTGCCCCAATGATACTGCTCGTTGTAGAGAACTGAGATGTAGAATCTCGGCTCACGGTTGCAGTACATGTTGTAGGTGCCTTTGGTCGTTATCACGTGATTTGTCTTCTGTCCCTCGACAGCACCCTGCTCGGCATAGAAGTATTTCGTGTCATCCTTGTAGTCTGCGGTTGAATAGCCAGTCTCGGTGTAACCGGATGCCGGGTTGATGATTGGCTGTCCGTTCGCGCCGTATCCGGTGATAGGAACAAGACCGTTGCTCATAAAGAAGGCGTCCACAAGGTTTTGAGTCACTCCGATGGCACCCGCGCCACCCATGCTTCGAGGGTTGCACTGCCTGTCGAAATATGCGCCGCTGTCATATGTCTTCGGGAATATGACTTCATGATTTCCCTGATCCCAACGCATGAGAACCGCGTTCATATAGGACATGTACGGGTCAACGCTGCCATTGTCAAGTCTCTCGACATAAAGTTCATAACCGTTTTCCTTGGCGGCCTCGATGACTTCCATGTTGGCATCGGCTGCCGTTCTCCACCTCTCAGGATCAAACTCCGTCGAGAAAAGCGGTGTTCCGTCACAGTTGACCATACCGGCAAGGTCAGGATTGCCGTTCACAAGCGGGCTGGCGGCAAAGGTGAGCAGACGGGCACGGACGGCAAGGCACATCACGGATGTGGCACGACCATACTTGTTTGCCTCCTCGTATGAAGCCGGAAGAATCTCGGAAGTCTCCTTCAGTTCTTGAGCCACCCAGTCAACAACCTCATAAAAAGGAGCTTGCTTGAGTTGCATGTCTGAAGCATTGGTTCCCTGAGCTGGGCCAGTAATCATCGGCACCGCGCCGTAGGTCGTCACAAGCATTGCATGATAGTACGCGATGAAGAAACGGCACTCGGCCTTCATCCACTCTATCTCCTTGGCTGAGACATCAAAAAGCGGGTGGGCATTCTCGATGAAGATGTAGGCAGAACGGATCCTCTTTGAGAATTCCTCCCAATAGCTGATGATGCCACCCTGTGCCGGGGTAAAGTTACCGTTCTGATAGAGAATAGCCTTGAAACCCTGCGACTCCCAGCCGACAGGGGGCGTGAGGTCATCGGCAATGGCAATGGCTCCGTCATAGTGGTAGAATGTCGGTATGCCGTTGTAGATGTAGGCAAGCCAGCGCTCAAGGTTGGTCCTGTTCTCGAATGCAGTTTCGAGATCCAACTGGTCATCAGGCTGTTTGTCAAGGTAGTCACAGGAGACAGCCGAGAAAATGGCGATGAGACCTGCAATCAAATATGATAATTTAAGATTTTTCATCACGAAATGATTTTAGAATTTGAATTCGAGACCAGCTGAAATTGATTTCATAACCGGATAGGCCGCGCCAGTGTTAGAGGCGAGCTCCGGATCCCAGAGCTTGAACTTAGAGAAAGTAAGCAGATTGGTTCCGCGCAGGTAGACTCTCGCGCTGGAAATGAAAGACCTCTCGGCAAACTTCTTCGGAAGCGAATATCCGATTTCGATGTTCTTGAGTCTGAGGAAACTCATATCCTTGAGCCACCATGTGGACGCCTGACTGTTGTTCGCGTTCACACCATAGTCAAGACGCGGATAGAATACGTTCTGACTCGGATTATCTTCCGTCCAACGGTCTGTATAGTTCGTGAAAATGTTGTAGGTGGTACCCTTGTTGGATGCAGGAATGATGTTTCCGGAAAGGATGTTCCAAGTCTTGCCAACTCCTTGAAAGAGAGCCGAGATGTCGAGGTCCTTCCAAGAGAACGTGAATCCGAAACCATACACCATCTCCGGGTTCTTTGTGCCGCCGATAGGTGATTTGTCATAGACATCAATCTTGCCGTCCCCATTTACGTCCTTATACTTTATATCTCCAGGGCGAACCTTTGACACAAGCGTGACGGTCGGAAGGTCAGGACGGAGTATTCCATTCTCGACATCCACGAAATCATCGTAGGTGTAGAGCCCCTCGTCGATGTATCCGAAGAGCTGCCCCACCGGATGTCCGGTCTCTGCCCTGTTGGTTCCAACCACTGCAGCCGGCTCGTCCATTTCGAGAATTGTATTGTGCGCGTATGTAAAGGTTCCCATCGCGCTAATGAAGAAATCACGTCCGAACTGCTTTCTGATGTTAAGGGAAAGGTCAACACCCTGGTTCTTCACACGTCCGAAGTTCTGCCAAGGAGACTTGATAAATCCGGCGGTCATCGGAATGGAAGTCCTCTCCATGAAGATGTTGTTTCTGCGCTCGTCGAAGAAGTCCACCTGGAAGTCTGCGACCCCGTCCAAAAGGCCGATTTCAAAGCCGACGTCAGCCTTGTTCACCTTCTCCCAAGTAAGGTCCGGAACGGCGAAGTCACCCTCTGCCATACCGTTCTTGTTGTAATTGGACTCATAGCCCCACCTGTACTCTTTGAGTGTGTTCCAGTCGTCCGTGATGGTTGAAAGGTAGGCGAAACGACGTCCGTCAAGGGAAGCGTTACCGGTCTGTCCGTATGACGCACGCAGCTTCAACTTTGAAAGGACGTGCTTTGCACCTGCCATGAACGGCTCCTCTGAAATGACCCATCCGAGAGCTCCTGAAGGGAAGAAACCGTATCTCTTGCCCGGAGCGAAGTTCTCCGAACCGTTGTAGCCGAAGTTGAACTCGGCAACATATCTGTTGGCATAGGTGTATGATGCCCTTCCTGCAAGACCCTGGTTTCTGTACGGAAGCTTTCCTCCGTTGTCATAGTTTCGTCTGTTAAAGAGGAGGAGACCGGAAACGGCATGCTTGCGATTGAATGTCCTGTCGTATGTGGCAGCGGCCTCAAGATAGACGCTCTTGTTTCCGAAAGTTCCAGAAGACGAATGACCGAGCGTGTTGCTGCCATTTGATTTCACCGTGAGAATGAGAGAGCCGTCCTCGTTACGTCCGGATGCGGGGTTGTAGATGGTAGGATTCATCGTGCGACTCACGGTTCCGGTTGAATAGCGGTCAAAGGAGAATGACGCCCTGACCTTGAGACCTTCCGTGAGGAACTTGAGATCCTGTTCAAGAGTCACGAGCGTCTCAATCTTGCTGGCAGTCGTCCTGTTGTATCCGCGCTGTGTGGCCATAGCCCAGACATTCGACTCCTCCGTTCCGGCAATTTCGCCTGTAGAGTACTGAACCGGGAACTTGAAAGGAACCGCCCTGAAGGCACGGTTGAAGATTTCGCTCACGCTGTCAGGAGTGGAGTTGCGCTCCTGCATGTAACCTCCGATGTTGATGCGGAGTTTGGTAGTGTTGGTCAGCTTTATGTCAACGTTGCTTCTGACATTGTAGCGCTGGAGCTTTATCGACGGGTCCCATTCCTTTGACTTGTCGTGCGTAAGGATTCCGTCTTCATTGTAGAATGCGCAGACCATAGAGTAGATAACCCTCTCGTTACCGCCGCTGATTTCGGCTGTGACGCGCTGATTGTCCGCCCAGTTCTTGGAGATTGCCTGAATCCAGTTCACGTCAGGATAGATGTCCGGGTCATAGCCAGCCCTTGTCTTGGCAATCTGGTCCGTGTACATCGGGAGCGAGCCGGTGTCCACAAGGACGTCATCAAGAAGCTGCATATAGTCGGCCGAACCGATATATGACGGGAGCTTGACAGGCTGTGTGCCGGCGAACTCGGCCTTGATTGTAACTTTCGGCTTTCCGGCCTCACCGCGCTTGGTGTTGATGAGGATGACTCCGTTTGCACCGCGAACTCCATACACGGCACTCGCTGCCGCATCCTTGAGGACGGAGAACGATGCTATTTCTTCCGCATCAATCGTATCGAGGCTTCTCTCGATTCCATCGACAAGCACGAGCGGGTCTCCGCCAACTCCCTGGAAAGTGGAAATACCGCGAATCCAGAAAGTAGAATTGTCATAGCCAGGCTCTCCGGAGCGCTGTATGGCAAGCACACCGGCAACGTTTCCCGCAAGGTTGTTGGTCAATGAACGCGATGTCGAAACCTTGAGGGCAGACGGTTCAATCGAAGTGATTGACGCGACGACAGATTCCTTCTTCTGCGTACCGTAGGCGACAACGACAGCATCATCTAGCTGCCCGATGTCCTCCACAAGTTCGACATTGATTACCTTGCGTTCGCCGACAGTTTCCTCCTTTGTGACATAGCCGACAAAATCGAAAACGAGCACCGTCCATTTGTCGGGAACAACGATGGAATAATTGCCGTCAAGATCCGTGATGGCATTTACGGATTTGTTGTTTTTGGCATAGACAGTAGCTGCGACAAGAGGTTCGCCCTTTTCATCCGTGACATTACCGATTACTCTCAAACCGGCGCTGTCCTGAGCAAGAGCGGCCGACAAACTTCCGATGAGCAAAATCATCATCAGTCAGCCACGTCTCAAAACATTTGAATATTTGCTTGAAAACATATAATAAGTGGTTTGGTTATTAAATCTTCCGTTTCGCGGCAACGCGCGTCTATTATATCGCTTGCAAATCTCCGGAAAAATGGCCAAACATGCATATACTCATTATCCGAAAATGGTTCAATTTTGTACAAACACCATTCTACCGCCCTCAATGGCACAAATACATACATAACAAAAGAGACCGACTCACTTGAAGTCGGTCTCCAATATAAGACTTAAAGGGGGGGGCAAGGCGTCCAACGATGCAGACCGCCTTTGGAGCTCCCGCCTAATTATTCAGCCTTGCCGTTTGAACCAAGCACATCAACAATCTTGTGCTCATAGAGCTTCTTCATCTCGTCACGTGCAGGTCCGAGGTACTTACGTGGGTCGAACTCACCCGGTTTCTCGTTGAAGACCTTGCGGATTGCTGCGGTCATTGCGAGACGAGAGTCTGAGTCGATGTTGATCTTGCAGACAGCGCTCTTTGATGCCTCGCGGAGCTGCTCCTCTGGAATGCCGACTGCATCAGGAAGCTTTCCGCCGTTTGCGTTGATGATGTCAACATACTCCTGTGGAACTGAAGATGAGCCGTGGAGAACGATAGGGAAACCTGGAAGTTTCTTCTCAATCTCGTGGAGAACGTCGAATGCGAGAGGCGGCGGAACAAGACGGCCGGTCTTCGGGTCGCGGGTGCACTGCTCAGGCTTGAACTTGTAGGCACCGTGTGAAGTTCCGATTGAGATTGCGAGAGAGTCGCAGCCTGTGCGGGTTGCAAAGTCGATGACTTCCTCCGGCTTGGTGTAGTGAGACTCCTCTGAAGCAACCTCATCCTCAACACCTGCGAGGACACCGAGTTCAGCCTCAACGGTCACGTCATATTTGTGAGCATACTCGACAACCTTCTTCGTGAGGGCGATGTTCTCCTCGTAAGGAAGAGATGAGCCGTCAATCATCACTGAAGAGAAGCCCATGTCAACGCAGCTCTTGCAGAGCTCGAATGAATCGCCGTGGTCGAGGTGGAGGACAATCTGCGGATGCTCCCATCCGAGTTCCTTTGCATACTCAACGGCACCCTCTGCCATATAGCGGAGAAGAGTCTGGTTTGCGTAGTTGCGCGCACCCTTTGAAACCTGAAGAATCACAGGTGACTTTGTCTCGGCAGAGGCCTGGATAATGGCCTGAAGCTGCTCCATATTGTTAAAGTTGAATGCAGGGATTGCATATCCTCCCTTGATGGCCTTCGCGAACATCTCACGGGTGTTCACAAGACCGAGTTCCTTGTAAGATACCATAATTATAAAATTATATAAGAATTATATTATTCCACGAAGCTTCAAAAAATCTCGGCAAAAATAGTTAATTTTGCCGAACTATAAAAACGGAATACAAAAACCATACGAAAATGTATGGATATGTCAGATTGGCAGTCGGGAGTGATATGATAAATTTCGATAGCCGCAATCAGCAACGAAAGACAACAATATAAAGATTATGGATAATCGTAAAGCAGTTATTTTCTCAGCCCCGTCAGGTTCGGGCAAAAGCACTATAGTCAGCCATATACTCAAGCTTCATCCGGAGCTCAAGTTCTCTGTTTCAGCAGCCTCACGGGCACCGCGCGGAGACGAGAAGAACGGCGTTGCCTACTGGTTCATCAGCGCCGACGAGTTCAGAAAGAGGATTGCCGACAACGAATTCGTTGAATATGAGGAAGTCTACCCAGGCTCATTCTACGGGACTCTAAAGTCCGAAGTGGAGCGCATTTGGGACAACGGAGACGCAATTATTTTCGACGTCGACGTGAAGGGAGGGGTCAACCTCAAGAAATATTTTGGAGACCGGGCGCTGTCCGTATTCATCCAGGCGCCGTCGGTGGAAGTCCTGCGCCAGAGGCTCGTCAGCCGAGCCACGGACTCCCCGGAGGCAATTGAGCGCCGTGTCGCAAAGGCTGCGGAGGAAATGACATACGCGGACAAGTTCGACCACATCATCGTGAACGACGATCTGCAGAAGGCGTACGCGGATGCAGAGAGGTTGGTTTCCGATTTTTTGAGCCAAGGAAAATAAGGAGTCCTCATTTTCCTTGGCTGCCAAGCTGTCATTATAGTTGATTCTCTAATATTTATGGAAATAGCTGTTTATTCCGGATCATTCAATCCGCTGCACATCGGTCACCTCGCGATCATGAGGAGACTTGCGGATTTGTACGACCGTGTGCTGCTGGTCGTGTCGCCGAAGAATCCGCTGAAGGACAGCGCTACGGCTATTGATGCCCCGGCGCGACTGGATGCGGCACGGGCAGCGATTGAGCGTCATCCGGAACTGGGCGGCAAGGTTGTCGTTTCTGACATTGAGTTCCGGCTTCCCTCGCCCAATTATACGATAAACACGCTGGATGCGCTGAAGAAGGAGAACCCATCAGATAACTTCACTTTGACCGTAGGCGGTGACCAGATTGCGGACTTTCGCCGGTGGAAAGATTGGAGGCGAATATTGCAAGAATATGGGGTCGTGGTTTTTCCCCGCGAGGGCTTCGACACTGTCGCCATACGCGACAACCTCCTGCACGAGAATCCCCTCTACCTCATCCGACTCATTGACATGCCGCTCGTTACAGTCTCATCGACTCAGATCCGCAACGCCATAGCAACTGGCCAAGACGTCTCAGCACTTTTAATGTAGAAAAGTTATAAAAGTTTTCGTTTTAAATTAACTTTACTTACATTTGCGAAGTGATACGAAATTAAGTTTGGGAGAGGGCAAGTCTCCCTCGCTGAGATGAATTAAATACAGAGTATGATTTTCTTCAACAGGAAACCTGCTCTGTATTTTTGTTTAATACGGACGATGTACAGAGAAGCTGACTGACAAGTACGATTACTTCAAGTAATCTGCCTCATTCTGACCGTTTTCTGCATCATTTTCCTAATTTTGGTGCAGAAAATTCGTTTTTGAGGCAGAAAAACA
>ULPT01050144.1_pt1 | contig 15988 bp, 14 predicted proteins | sample 1953751 | NCBI WGS metagenome assembly ULPT01 (sample SAMEA4835636, study PRJEB28245) | human gut metagenome | biome: gut microbiome; material: fecal sample | place: Denmark | collected 2008
CCGATTGAGGCAAAGCCTCGCTGCCGGTGCCAGCGGTCGATGTCAGCCGTGGTGAAGTCCTTGCCTTCAGGCGTGGCAGAGCAATGGATGATGATAAGATTTATGCTGCGCATGAATTTTGAATTTTGAATTTTGAATTATAAGCCGAACTAAGCCTTTTTAAGCCTCTCTATGCCGTGGGGAATCGGGTGCTTACAGTCAGTCCTTTGGCTTTGGCTTTTTCTGTTCCTCCTCTTTGAGCTTGTTGTCGAGGTAGGATCGGAGTTCAGTGTACTTTGTCTGTATGTAGATAGTGACACCGAAGATTGAGCCTGCGTAGATTAGACATTCTGCGAAGATTCCTAACACGGATTCGTGTATTTGTCCGGTGGGCGGTACGATGAAACCTGCGACAGCGAGTGCGAACCCACCGATGAGCATTGCTACGGCGGATAGGATTTGGATTGATTCTTTTGTGTTCTTTTCCATAATGAGTTTGGTGTTTAGATGGTGAGATGTTGTGATGTTGGATTGTTTTGTCTTTTGTTGATGAAATGTGGTTTGCTATCTTTGTGTCGAGTCTGTGGCCGTTGTGCCATTGCTCTCGATATTGTGGCCGTAGTGCCATTATTCCTAATACTGTGGCGGCCCTTCGGGACTGCCATTGTTCTTTATATGGGGTCTTGTTTTTTTCGCTTCTGCTCATATAGGTATTGGTTTTAGTTTATTGTTTTCACCGTCCTACTTTGTTTTGTTATCCTCCGTTATCTTGATAGCTGGATTGTGGTGTCAAGTGTGCCCCCATTGTACTGATTTGCGGTGGCGCGTACCTTGAATATGGCGAGGTTCGTGCGGAGGTCGCTGAAGGTGAAGGCTTCTGACTTTGAGATTGGCTTGTAGAAGGCAATTGCAAACTTGAAGTAGTGCGTGCGCTGCAAGATGTCGAAGACTTTCTGTCCGTATGGGACTTTGACGGCTGAGATGAGGTTTGTGGCAGGGTCGATCTCTTTCTTGATGTATGTGAAGAGGTGCTGCGGCGTTGGCTGATACGTTGGCTTCAGGGGGTCAGCGTTCTTGGAATCGTCGCGGAAGAGTATCTGTCCGTTGGGTGCTACGCTGATTTTCTCAGAGTTGAAGAAGCGGTGCCACCCTCTTCGCTTCGCCATTGGCGTGCGTTTCTTCTTGTCGGTCTTTCTGCCGTGTCTGCTGGTGCGGATTGAGTAGCGGAAGAGGATTGGTTTGAGTCCGGATTTGATGAGTTGCTGGGCGCCCGGGATGTAAAGTCCGTCCTTTCGGATCTGACATTCGATGTGAATAGTCTCTGTCTGCTTCATGGACGAAAGCGTGTTGTAGTTGGCTTGCAGATTGCGTATAACTCTCTGTATCGCAGGTATTTTCTGCACTACGTTTTTGCATTGGTTGAGGTCTTGAACGTGTTGTGACTGCATGACTCCGGCGCGGTCAGTGGTGGCTGCACGGAGTACGAGAGCATCGCGGAGGGAAGTTATTTCGCCAGTTTTCAGACTGCAGTCGTAGAGTGTGAGGTGCATCTGGTTCGGGTCGTCAGTGCCAGTGCTGATGCCTGTCAGAATTCTGTTGAGACTGGTGAGGTTAGCGTAGAATTTTGAGACCGGGGCCAGCTCCGTCTGCTGCGCCGTGGTGCCGATGACGTTGGCGATTTGCTGCAGAAGATTGCCGAGGACTTGTACGGTGACGGATTCTTCGCGTGTTTCGGACTTGAAACTTTTGATTAGCTCTGTGATTCGGGTGATGTCTGTGGGCATAGTGTGAATTTTAGATAAGATAGGCTGCATCTCAGCAATTAAAGCAAGCTTTATTGCATTCGATTTGCACTATCTTTGAGTGTTGAGTGTTGAATTTTGATTAGATGAGGACTTTGTTTGGTGGCTAGTGATTGTAGCGAACATACTTGTCGTCGAGTGAACGTGCGACGATGCCGACAAATTCGTGTGCGATGTTGTCGGCGAGGAAGTCGCGGAGATTCATGACGGAAGCGTAATACTTCCGGGAGAACCACGGTTTCTTCTGACGCTTGCGCTCACGCCCGATGTCGCCAGAGTTGCCTCTTGGGATTTCCTTTCCGGTGCCAAAGTTTTGCCAAAGTCCGTATTCGAGAAAGGACTGCGAGAGTCCGATTTCGATGAAACGTCCGTCGGCTCTGACTGGGAGGGCTTTGAGTGAGCGTAGGAGTCGTCCGGTGTCGATTACGTTTAGGAGCGTGATCTGCTCGCACCAAATCGTGATCATGGTGCGGTTGAAGGCGAACACGAACTTTTCGCGCTCCTGCCGTTGCTGGTCATTGCCATTCAGTGGGGTCATAGCGGAGGTCGGTATAAGTGTCTACTGCGATTTGAAAGAAGGCACAGGCGCAGCCTGAGAAGAAGTATTGGTCGATTTCCTGAAAGGATATGCGAGGGTCGAGGAAGATGTTTTGCTGCTCCTGCTTCGTCTTTTCGAGGATGAGCTTGCTCATGAACTGGCGGAACAGCTCGCGCATAGTGTTCATACACATCTGGCGTGCTTCCATATCGAGGAGGGCGTGTCGCATGGCGAGGAAGACCGTCTTCACACGGCGCGTGTGCGGACTGTTGTTCATCTCGATGTAGCCCTGGCTGATGTCGCTGACGGCGATAATGGCGGTGGCGTACTGCAGCTGCTGCAGGACTTCCTCGAAGCCGTCGAGTCCGGAGACTCGGGCAAAGACGAAGTCGTGAGCCTTGGCGAACTTGTTCTTTTCGGTGAGGGATGCGAAGAAAGCTGTGGCATCCCAATTGATGTTTGATTGTTGCATGGTGTTGTGTTTTGGTGCTTGGCTTGTTGATTGTTATTAAGCCTTACTGAGCCTTTCTAAGCCTTTTAAGCCATGGGTGCTACTTTGTTTGCCGCTTTATGTCTTCGGCTTCTTTGGCTTTTGCATCAAGCTCTGTGAGTGCTCGCCATGTGTCCATGTTTAAGACTGCGTCTTCTTTGGTGATGTCGCCACCGGTGAGGGCACGGATCTGCGCGTTCATGGTTTGGCGGAGCATCTCGCCGATGGGCGGTGTGTAGCCAAGTAGGTTCTGCTCGTCAGCTGGCATCGGCTGCAGGAAGTGCGGAAACAGCCGGGCGAAGTATTGCTTCAGCGATGCGAACCAGTAGAAGGCACTGTATAGAATCGGGCGTGTCAGGCAGCGTGGCTTGATGCCAGGATATAGAAGTTGCGTGAGGTCCTTCAGCCGCTCCTCGTCCTTCGTTTGGAGAAAACCCTGGTAGTAGTTGTCGCAGGATATGAACGTCGAGAACGGCACGCCTTGGAAGTCGGCTTCGAGCGGACGCGCCTTGCCTATCTTGGTGATGCGAGTAGGGAAAGAGGGGAACGACCTTAGGTAGTCAAGGGCTGCTGTGGCAGACTGTATCTGCTGAAGGGTAAGCGTGGCTTCCTGCTTCGGTCGGTGGCGCTGCTTGACGAAGAAGGAGCCGTTGGCGGTGCGGCACAGAAGTCGGAGGTCAGCCCATTTGAATAGGCAGACAGTCAGGACTTCTTCAATCTGCAAGTCGTGCGAGAGCAGACGGAAGAAAAAGAGGAGTTGGCTGTCGGATAAGGACTGCCAATCTTTGGGTAGGGATATATTAAAAAATGCTTCCATACTGCGAAAGTATGAAAGCATTTTTATGGGGGAAAAGACAAGAAATTTCTCACTTAGAAGAAATTGTATTTATCCAATTATTATCATGTAATGATTTTCTTATAATCATTTTTTCTAATTTTGAAATGTTTTCTTTTTGATATTTAGCAGTACTATCACTTGATTCAGCAAGGCCTGCAACATATTCGCTTTCTACATATTCCCAAGAATATCGTTTGTTTTTTTTGCTTAATTCAATTTCAAGTGTACCATTTATAATTGAAATAAATTCTTTAGAAGGATTAAATGTTACATCTTTAAAGAGAACACTTTTAATTGTAGTTTCCCTGTCGTCACGTCCTACACGATAATATCCCTTTACTTTACTTACTGATTCAATGGAATAAATAAAATCCAACACACCGCTATATTTTTCTTTAAAGTCTTCTGAACACTCCACATAATACTCTCTTCCTTTATCTTTTGTATATGATTTAAGGCGGTCTTTCCTAATAAAGCTAAAAAGTATATCATCATTGATGTTATAGTTGGTTAGTAAACCAACTATAATATTTTTTTTATACTGGTTGTATTCTTTTGCATCTTGTATTTCGAATAAATAAAACTCGTTCTTGTAATCAACTAAAGGTATACATCCTATTATCTTAGAGACAATATACATAATCCATGTATCAGCACTACTACAGTTTATTTGTATATAAGCATGGTTATTTATTATTGTCAGATCTAAATCACTAAAGATTGAGAGGATTCTAGCTTCTAAAGTTTCTTTGTGTTCTGAGAGATACTTTTTAAAATCAATATCATACACAGAGATTCTATGTGAAAGAGCGAACCGTAAATTGGGGATATGGACATCTATGAGGTTTGAAATGGTATATGCATAATCTTTAGATGAATGATTTTCATCTAAATTAATGTAGTCTTTACTTGAATACACTATTGTTTCTTTTTCATTTTTAGATTCTCCCCATCCTCTTTCTCTTTGGCTTAAAGAATTAATTCTTAATTCAATTTTATAATGATATTGTTTGTATAATCCATAACTCAAGTAAGAACCAAAATCTGGTTTGTATTTTGTTATAACAGCAGAAATTTTGAAAATAGAAACACAATCTATATCTATCATAAATGGATATCTCTGTTTTTCTTTAGTATTATAATAACCAATTTCGCAATCAACTACAGTTTGAGGTTGATTATCAGGTATTATAATATAGAATCCATCAATATTACCACTAAGGTCATAGTTAACATTTTTTGTGTAACTATTTAAATTCAAATCTTTTATTTGAACAAGATCATTATTGAATGTATATTCCATAGCTAAAAATATATAACACCTACAAAGGTATATATTTTTTTTAAAAGAAAAAGCCTCCGGATTGTTTTTTGTTTTTGTAGCCATGGTCTTCAAAGAGTTTGGATGTTTCAGAGTCTTTCCACTCGGTGAACACGTTTGCCGGAGCGGTGCGAATTAAGTTGACAGCGTCGATGATGCTCGGGATTGGGAACTCGCCCGTGCGGAGTATCGAGAACTCAATGGCTGCGATGCGTTGGTACAAGCGCTGATACCTTGCAGGGTCGGCGGTGGTGCCCCATTGCTTCAGGATGTTGCATTGGCGCAGGGAGTCCATGAGTTCGCGACTGAAGAACTCCGCTTCGAGTCGGCTTTCAATGACGAGTAGCTGGGCGTGAATCTCCATGAAGTGCTGCCAGATATGTTCGGTGTAGCCGAGGTGCTGGATGGTGTCAAGGTCGGCAAACATTGTGGCTGCGAAGTATCGGAACTGCTCCGAGTCGGTCCACTGGTGAGCTGCAGGGAGCATGGAGAGGATGATCGTTAGAGCGTCGTCGCGCAGCTTTTCAAGCCCTGCAAGCAGTCGGTCAACACGCTCCTTGGATGCCGGAACTATGTTCTGATTGTTGACTATTCCGAATCCGTTCGGGGTGAGGATAAGGTCGAGCTGCGGCACAGCGTGAAGCATGGCATCAGCAGCGACAGCCATACGGCAATGGTGAAGCAGAGGCGAAGAGTCGTCTTCTGTGATTATCTTTTCCAGTACCTTTGATGAAAGGAAAGTCTGGGTCAGCCACGTCTCTGACTGCTGCAGATGATATGCGATTTTGTCGAAAAGTGAGAGTTCCCCGGCAACCGCTTTGAGGGTGTTGGGAACGTATTTTTGGAGGGTGTTGTTGTTTGAGAAGAGCATAATGTTGAGTGTGGAATATTGAATGTTGAGTGTTGAATTGGGGAGGGATTTTATAAGCCGGACTAAGCCTTCTTGGGCCTTCCTAAGCCTTGGGAATGTCTATGGCGTGGATGGTCTAATCAGTGGGGTCGGTCTTTTGATCGGATGCCTTCTTCTCCTTCGTTTTCTCCAGTGACACCTGCTTTGCGTCCTTATTCTCATCGAGCGTAGTAAGCTGAATGAAAGGACAGTCGGGCGTTACGTTCTGCCATTTATTGAAGCGGATGATTAGTCGGTGAACGCCGAAGAGAAGGTCGTGATAAGGCTTCTGCAGAGCCTGTGCGATGGTGTAAAGCTCGCGCTTGTCTGAGCCGGAGTTATTGGTCTGCGACTTGCCCGGTACCAAGCCTACGAGGTTGGAGTGGACTCGCATCGTGAAGCACATCATATTTACCGCCTCGATGATGTCTGTCGCCCAGTCGCCACCCTCCTTATCCGTCTCGATCTTGTTGATGACCACATCGTGCTGCTCCTCGCCGTTCGGTGAAACGTAGAACGTGGAGAAGAGCACCTTGCCGCTGTTCTCCATACCGGTGAGGAAATTGATGATGTTGTCCTTCTCCTGACCGACACGCTCCTGCTGCTTTACGCGATCCGTGATGCCCTCGACCTTGAAGATGTTATTCCAAAACGAGTTGGCAATCTCGATGTGGTACTTTATGGGCGCGGAGTTGCGGAGCTTCGCTTCCTTTGCCACTCCGATGAGCTGCTTGATGTCGTACCACTTGCCCTTGAAGAGAGCTGCGTAGTACGGTATGGGATAATACGTGTTGTCGGGTGTGGGTATTCGGCAGACGACAGCGAACTTCTTGATTTTCTTTGAGCGGCTTTGCAGATCCGTGAACGGCGCTTGTGTGTTGAGCAGCTCGATACGCTCGATGTTCTCCGGACTGACCGTGTTTCGCCAGTTGGCATAGAGGATGTAAGGTATCACTCCGGACTTGTCGGCAGGAGCAAAGCGGACGTAGCACGCCTGTTTGCGGACGATGCGGACAATGCGACTGGCATCCTCGTTGAGGATGATCACGCTGACGCAAAATCCGAAGTGCTTGAAGTCCTGGCATACGCCGAGGAAGTATGAAGCGAGGTCGTTGTCAGATGTGAAGTCGTCGACTTCCGATCTGACTCGTTCGGTGGCTTGCTCCGTGTTGTAGACGAGTCCGCTGCCATAGCAGACTTCGGCGTTGAACATCTGGCAGGTGCTCAGTGTCTCGTCGGACTCGATGAGATTGATGATGTTATATGGCATACGGTTATCGCCGCCCCAGGGCATGTATTTCATGCGCTCGCTGATGAAGACGGGCGCGATGTCGTTCTCCTCCTTGAAGACTTCGGATGTCTTAGGGAGGAAGGCAGCAGCCTTGTTTGTGCCGGGGATTTGGGCTACGGATGTAGGTGGAATGTAAGGAAAATCGCTCATATCTTGCTTTTTTAAGGCAAAGATATGAGCGATTGGGCGGTGGGAAAAAGACAGACTTTATCGTAGATTTTATGTGTTAATGTTACATTTTTTTCTTGATGTAATCATCTCCACATTTGTGGCGGTGTAAGATACTACGATTTGGTTATCTCTGCAAACGAAGTTTAAGACCGTGTTTTCATCTTCATATGCACATCCTGTATCTTCGTTTATAATACAGTAGTTTTCATATTTACAGTTAAACGTTGTTCTTAGCTTGTCAGATGTGCTTTTGAAAAGATTTTCGTCTTCAAAAACACCTAAATCAGCATTAATATCAAAAACGACTTCACGAAAAAGCGTTAAAGTGACTTCTTTACAATAAAATCCTTCAAATGTAATGTTCCGGACTATAATTTTATAGTCATACGTCTCCTCAAAATCATAGTTATTCTTCTTTAGGTATCTTATTATCTTTTTTCTAGTAGTTTCTGCTATTGTACCAAAGAAAAATTTACGCTGAATAGGATTAACTTTTTCTTTCATATTCTTTGCTTAATAACTTAGGTTTAAAAAGTAAAGCAAAGGTAGTCATAATAATCAATAAAAGTATAAATGTTTCTGATAAACTTCTTTAATGGATAAAATGTTTGTTACTGGACAAGAGAGTGGACTTAGATGGGTATGATTAAATGATGAATTTATAGCGGATAGTATGAAAAAATCGCTCATATCTTGCTTTTTAGGGCAAAGATATGAGCGATTGGGCGGTGGGGAAAAGACAAACAAATTATGTGAAAACTGTCTTTTATGAATCTAAGATGATGATGAGAAAATGAATTTATAGCTCACTATCATTTTCAGCTTGCTCTTCATCAGACAATTGTTCATCTTTGTATCTCATAGATAAGCACATGCTACCATTTCCTGCTATAGAAAGATAGCATTTTGTTTTATCATCCATATAAACTTTCATTTCTTCCAAATTCAGCACTTTGAATGAAGAATATTTATTGTCAAGCTTATCGGCTAAAATATCCAGAGTTTTAAGCAGATTACGTTTTATGTATGAAGATTCGTAATTAATTGTAACGGCAATCAATTTGCTTTTATAAAACTCGAAGGCAATCCATTCACAATCAAATCCAGCAAATTTTGTATTATAAACAAAAATTATATCGTCATCTGATCCAATATCATATTTTTCTTGAGTGAGATGATCTTTAACTTCTTGATATGAAGAAGTTAAAGTACATCCTAAGAATGAACGTTGGATTTGCGCAGAAACCGTGAGTGCTATTAATGAAATTAATAGACTTAAAAATACTTTTTTCATAAAATGTTCATTTAATTTGTTTTGTAATAATCTTACTTTTTTAGAGTAAAGATATAAGTGATGTGTAGAAAGACCAATTCCTCTTTTTGTTATTTGCTTGCGTGTGGTTCAGCCGCCATCTCAACAGCCGACTCTTCTATATTCCTATAACGCGGTTGCAGACCAATTCTGTTCTTCTTGAAATTCTCAGCCTGCTCGAAGATTTCCTTAAACACCTCATCCTTAGTGTAAGGCGGATATTTCTCCTTGGCGAGAGTCAAGATTATAGCCACCTTCATGCTTGCCTTAATATCCTCACGCTTGTCCCAGTCGATAAACTGACACTTGTCGTCAACAATGCCCTTAATCTCCAGAGCCATACGTTTGAACTGCTCTTCGGTGAAGTCGCCAGCGAATCCATATTTTTCAGCCACAGCCTTCAGAATATCATAGAATGCCTTCACTTCAATATCCGGTATGCCATCCGGCAGTTGTGACTCGTCCTTTATCTTATTAAGCAACTCTGTGAGCTGGGCAGCAACCTCGGTGATAATCTCATCAGCAAATACGAGATCATCGGTACGGTCATTATAACGCTTCACGATTTCATTGAGTCGCTGCGTGAAGTCAACGGCTTTCACCTTGTTCACTTTCATTACGCTATCAATGACACGACGCAGTAGCTGTTCAAGCAATTTCACCTTGGTATTCTTCAGTGGCAAGCGGTTGATACGAGCCATATAGCTATTGGCGAGAAGATCAATCTCCTCAGCGTTGTCCATCACCATATTGTGCAGCAACTCCACCTCCTCACTAATCAGCGAGTCGTTCACCATCTTCAGCACTCGTTTGTTCATCTTTGTAGCATCAGGAGCCTCACCCTTGGTGAGCTTGAATATGATACTCTTCACGCCAGAGAAGAAATGCGCCTCATTCACCTCCGTCTGTTTGATGCTGTCATCATTATGACACATCTTGTATGCAGACACCATAATGCCTACATGCTTCATGAAGCGGTGTTCCTTCTCGTCAGTCTGCTGCATGAGTTCCGCTCCCTGATTGAGCGTATCAAGCTGCTCCAAAGGCGAACCTGTCCAGAACTTTGTATAGTCGAATGGATAAATCATACGGCGAAGCACGTCAAGCTCGTCGCGGAACAACTTCAGTGATTGTTCCACAACCTCGGTCGGTGTCTCAGTCTGTCCGCCGTTGGCATAACGCCGCATTGCAGCGTTCATGTTCTTCTTAATGCCAAGATAGTCGACAATCAGACCCTTTTCCTTTCCCGGATAGTTGCGATTGACACGGCTCACGGTCTGCACTAGATTATGCATCTGCAGCGGTTTATAGCAATACATCGTATCAAGGCACGGCACATCGAATCCCGTAATCCACATATCTACAACGATTGCAATCTTGAAGTTCGACTTAGGTTCTTTGAATTGCAGGTCGAGTTTTTTGCGTTCATCGTCAGGTCCGAGAAGATTATACAGTTCCTCTGGGTCATCCTTTTGTCGTATGAACACCATCTTTATCTTCTCAATCGGACGAATCTTTTCCTTTTCCTGTTCAGTGAGCTGTTCACCCTCAGCACAAGGACGCACTTCTGTCCACTCGGGACGCAGCTTCACAATCTCCTTATAGATGGCATATCCTATCTCGCGTGTAGCACACACAATCATCGCCTTGCCCTCAACGGTAGCCCCTTCTTCCACACGGCGTTCATAATGCAGCACGAAGTCGGCAGCCAAACGGCGTATAAGATCAGGATTGGCAAGTACCTGCTCCATCTGTGTCATCGCCTTTTTCGAAGCCTCTATCTGGTATTTGTTGCTGCCTTCCTCCGCACAGCGGTTGTAGTAGTCCTCTATCTCCTTTACCTTTTCCGAGTCGATGATGACATGAGAAGCACGCCCCTCATACACTATCTTTTTCGTGATGCCGTCTGTCACAGCATCAATCATTGTATATTCGTCAACAATACCGCCGAACACCTGCAGCGTAGCATCAATCGGCGTGCCGGTAAATCCTACATACGTAGCGTTTGGCAGAGAGTCATGCAGATACTTGGCGAAACCATAAGAGCGCTTCACTCCCTCCTCTGTAATCTGCACCTTCTCGTCCACACCCACCTGCGAGCGATGAGCCTCGTCGCTGATACAGATTATGTTGGCACGCTTCGACAGTAGGTCAATGTCTTTTGAGAACTTCTGAATCGTGGTGAGAAACACACCGCCACTGGTACGTCCCTGCAACAAAGTCTTCAGATGCTCCCGGCTTTCCACCTGCATAATCATCTCATCGCCGATGAATTGTTTGGCGTTGAGCACCTGTCTCGAAAGCTGGTCGTCGAGGTCGGTGCGGTCAGTGATTAGCAGAATTGTGGGCGAACAGAGTGCCTTGCTGCGCATGAGCAAGCGACTGAGAAAAAGCATGGTGAACGATTTTCCGCAACCCGTAGCACCGAAGTAAGTGCCGCCCTTGCCGTCGCCATCGGCATTGAGGCGAGAATGCAGAAGCACATTGTCGTAGAGGGCGCGTGCGGCATAATACTGCGGATAACGGCACACCACCTTCATCTCGTTTTTCGTAGTATCGGGGAAATAGATGAAGTTATGCAGCACGTCGAGCAGACGCCCCTTGTCGAACAATCCAGCCACCATCGTCTTCAGCGACGGAATGCCGTTTATCGGGCGGTCCTTCGGCTCTACCTTTCGCCACGACGTAAAGAAATCGTAGTCGGCGAAGAGCGACCCGAACTTGTTGTTCACGCCATCGGAGATAACCACGAAAGCGTTGTAGCGGAACAGGCGCGGTATGTCACGTCGATAGCGCACGGTGAGCTGTTTGTAAGCATCCTCAATAGTGGTGTTCTCCTTGATAGCATTCTTGAACTCAAGCACAACTAGCGGCAGTCCGTTTATATAGACTATGGCATCCGGTATGCGCAGCTGCTCAACGCCCTGCACCTCCAGCTGATTCACGATGCTGTAGCAGTTGTAGTCCTTGTCGTGATTGCCGTTTACAGGGTTTTTATGCTTGCGATTGAAGTCAACCGGATAGATGTAGAGGTTAGGCTTGGCTGGGTCCTCGCGCTTCATCGAGAAACCGTTCATCAAGAGTTTCATGAAGTCGCGGTTCTCGTCATAGAGCGTGCCTCCGGAGGTCTGCTCTATGCGGCGTATTGCATTCTCTACCTCCATTTCTGTTATTGCTTCGCCGGCATAACGCTCCTTCAGATAAGTGCGCAAGTCATCCTTCTGCAGCACTTCCGTCTTGTCCTTCCTGGCAATAGTTTCGCCAGGTCGGTAATCGTAGCGCTGTTCGAGGAACAGCTGTATGATGGATGCCTCCAATTGGGCTTCGTTGAAAAAAGGCATAAGCTATATTTTTAAAGTCCTACATTTTCCTTACGCAAGAAATCAGTGATTTGCTCCTTGCTTGGCAACTCCAGCTGATATTTAGATATAAACATATTAGGATCCACGCCAATGGTAGCATACTCAGCCATTTCCTGTCCCACTTCAGTACACAAGAGAATTCCGATCGGTTCGTTATCATCCTGCAACATGACGTTTTTCCTCCAATATCCCAGATACATATTGAGCTGAGCCACATCCGTATAATCCAGTCTGTGAGCTTTTAACTCAAAGATAACGTGTCGTTTTAATATGCGATGATAGAATACGAGGTCAGCCTTATAGTATCTGTCGTCAATAAGCATCTTCTGCTGCCGTGCTTCGAAACAGAATCCCATACCCAGTTCCAGGATGAATTCCTGCAAGTGGTCGATAATTGCACTTTCAAGATCCGACTCCTCCCATACGTCCTTTGCTTTCAGGCCAAGAAACTCGAACACGAACGGCGACTTCAAGTCAGTATCTATTGATGCGACCTCAGCCTTTTCGCTTACCATTTTTGCAAGTGCCTCCGGCTTTTCACTCCATCCACTACGTATATAATAATTAGAATCAATCTGTCGCTGTAGCTCCCTTACGCTCCATGTTCCGCGTATAGCCATGGTCTCATAGAATGTTCGTTGTAGAGGATCGTTAATTGCCATTATAGCAGTAAGATGAGAGAACGACAATTTGCTGAAAAGCAACTGTGGGTCGGTAGTCAGCACAGGCTCTGCTTTTACAGTGGTGGGTAATTGGGCAGACACTGTCTGCCTAATTGTAACCTCCTTAGAATTAGCGATATATAATTGGGCAGACAACGACTGCCCGATTTGTGGAAGCGAACAGACAAACGAGTAAATCTGTGCACCCAAAGACTTGTAAGCAAGATAGAACTGCTTATATAGCTTCAGGCTACGATAGCTGAAAGTCTTACTGTTTTGCAGTTTTTCTGCGAGTCTTTGCAGTATCTGCTCACCATATAAAGCCCGGTCCTTACCCTTCAACTCGTATTCCACGATGTAATATCCCGTGAGCCATGCCTTTGCAGTGACGTGACGGTTGATTATCAGCCGGGCATTGTTTTGCAACGCTCTGTCTGTTGTCTGAATCTGTGAGACCAGAAGATCGAAACTTATATCTTGAATTTCCATATGACTATGAGAGTTTTGAAGTTAGGAGAGAGAGGAGAGTGCGAAGGTGGGAGTTTTCGCTCGCTAACAGACCTATATAATAAAATAAATATTTAGATTTATCATGATATCTATTTATCGCTTCAATATCTGGAATTGTAATTGGAATACCTCTAAGAATGTTCAGTGTAACATAATTTTGAGTTGATCCAGAAACAGATGCTTTGATGTAGTTTTCTGTTTTAAGAGATTTCAAAGTACATAAAATAAATTCAGCATAATCTAAACATTTTGAAGTTTTAAATAATGCCATGTTTTTTATAGCATAATCTTTCCTTTTGTTTATTGCATAATGAATAGACCCTATAGTTCCAATCATACTATAAAGAATATCTTTCTCTTCAACAAGACTTCTTTCATTAATTTTATTAAAATCATCCGTAGATATATTGTATGCTTGACCCAAAAGCAAACTATATGGTTCCAAATGAGCAGAAGTAATAAGAGGGTAACCACATTTACATGTTTTAGGAGAATCATGAGTTCCATCCTTAACACAACACAGCTCTTCTATAGTCCCTTTTCTCCAACCCTCGGGTAGATTTTCTTCATCAATTCCTTCCACGAAAGTATGGTAATAAATAGCTTGTGCGGTTTCTTCGAGTTTTTGTATAAGTGCCTCATTGTTTGCAATGCGGCGCTCCACAGTCTGATATTCAGACACGATACGGTGCTGTTCCTCGATTGGAGGAACAGGGAGCATTACGTTGCACATTTCTTCCCAAGAGAACAATTCACGTACACTACCATGCGACATATAGCGGGCATAACGATCGAACTCTGGACGCTTTGCCCACATCATCAGATACTCAGGCAAAAGTTGAGTGGTATCTTTGATACGAAAAGCCTCATAAGCTTGTGAGATTATGCAATCTTCATTTCCGTTATATAGTGCAATAGTTATCTTATCTCCATTTCGAGATGTAACTGGACCATAAGCAAATTGTCCAGGCTTCACTATCTTGTATGGAGAAAGATCCGTTCCTATGGTGTTAGCAATTGAAGGTATAAACCTTTTCTCAATACTTACTCCCATAAGGTTAGTAACTGTGAGGTCTCTATTCCTAACATTTACTTGCTCTATATATTTGCCTAACGGCTGATAATCACTTTTTCTCATAATTCAGCACCTAATTCAGCAAACAACCTCTTCAGTTGCACTTTGTTTTGTTCTTCTTCAGCGAGGATGATAGACAACTCCTTTTGCAATTCCGCAATCTTCGTTGCATAATCCACCTGTTCGTCACGATTCACAAATTCGATGTATTTGCTTGGGACAAGGCTGAATCCCTTGCCTTCAACATCCTCTATAGATGCAGCATAACAGAACTCTGGAACATTCACATAATTATCTTTCCATCCCTCTTGTTGCCATTTATGATAGGTGTCAGAGACCTTCAGCCTGTCTGCTTCTGAGAGTTCAACGTATTTTTTTTCGTATGGCACTCCCATCTGACGCATATCGAAGAACAAAACCTCTTTCTCACGATCACGATAATGACGTTCCTCACCGTTCTTCTCAACGCAGCGCGCTTTCTTGTTGTTGTTCAGAATCCAAAGCGTAACGCTTATATCCGTAGAATAGAATAGCTTTCGAGGCAAGATGACTATCGCCTCCACCTTTCCCATCTCCAGTAGTTTCCTGCGGATAGCCAACTCCGTGCTGTCAGCCGAAAGAGCACCATTAGAAAGGATAAAGCCTGCCACACCGTCGGTGGAGAGCTTAGAGAGAATGTTGAGAATCCATCCGTAGTTGGCGTTGCTCGTAGGCGGCACGTCAAAGCCAGCCCATCGAGGGTCGCTGGTCAGTTCATTTTCCGTGCGCCATCCGCTTTGGTTGAACGGCGGATTAGCCATTATATAGTCAGCCTTCAAGTCCTTATGCTGATCGTTATGGAACGTATCGCCAAGACGTATGTCTGCATTGATGCCACGTATGGCGAGGTTCATGCGTGCCAGCTTGTATGTGGTCTTGGTATATTCTTGTCCGTAGACCGAAATGTTCTTCTGGTTGCCATGGTGCGCCTTTACGAACTTCATCGACTGCACGAACATGCCGCCCGAACCGCAGCACGGGTCATAAATTTTGCCGTCGTATGGCTCAATCATCTCTGCAATAAGATTCACGATGCTCTTCGGCGTGTAGAACTCACCCTTGCCCTTACCCTCAGCAATGGCAAACTTGCCCAGGAAGAACTCGTATACACGACCGATAATGTCGTTCTCCTCGTCTTTTAGTGTGTCGAGCTTGTTAATCTCGTCGAGCAAGGCGGCAAACTTGGAGCGGTCGAGTCCGAGATTGCTGTAATAGTTGGAAGGCAAAGCACCATCGAGCTGCTTGTTAGACTTCTCGATGTTGGCAAGTGCGTCGTCGATAATCTGGAAGATATTGTCCTGCTTGGCGTTCTCCATGATATACGACCAACGACATTCTGCAGGGATATAGAACACGTTGTCTTGAGCGTAGAACTCTACCATGTCAGCATAGTCATCGCCGTACTGCTCACAAATCTCCTTATGCTTTTGGTCGAAATGGTCGCCGGCATATTTCAGGAAGATAAGACTCAGCACCACATGCTTGTATTCGGAAGGCTCCACCGATCCGCGCATCTTGTTGCACGACTCCCACAGAGCTTCCTCCATGCTTTTGGTAGGTTTTGCCTTTGTTGCTTTTTTTGCCATTGTTTATGTATGTATTTTATCAATCAACGATAAGGTCTGTTGTATTAACTGTAATTCAGTTTCAAAATTTAGATTTCAATGATACAAATTTAAATAAAATTTCCGAATTATAAGCCAGTTGGG
>ULPT01037588.1_pt1 | contig 15856 bp, 5 predicted proteins | sample 1953751 | NCBI WGS metagenome assembly ULPT01 (sample SAMEA4835636, study PRJEB28245) | human gut metagenome | biome: gut microbiome; material: fecal sample | place: Denmark | collected 2008
CTGGGCGCCTGTGGGTGACAACTACAGGAGGTGTCTGTTATTTTACGGATCAGGAGAGTTTCTCCAGACCGAAGAACAGCGGATTCAATCTTGCTCGACAGATTGTCGAATCTCCTGACGGACGCGTCTTCTTCAATGACCGTATGCAGGTGCTAGAGTATCTCCCCCTGTTTGATTCGATAAGGGTAGATATCGTATACGACCCTGTGCAGCAGACCGGCAGCAAATTGTTTTTTGCCGAAGACAACAGTATGATTCTCGTTACTTCGTCGGAAGCCAGATACTATGATTCTTGTTCATTTGAATTGAAGCGCAAGGTGAAGTTCAGGAAGCCGTCTTCATGTTGGGCGCAGATGCAGGACGGGACTATCTGGTGCTCCGGCACTCAAGGGATATTCATCTTCGACCCGTATACAGGTCATGTAAGTGACGTGCCTGAACCATTACGGCGAGAACCGTCACTTTCCGCCCTGCCTGCCAGAGTGATTCTGCAATATGACAGGAACACCATCGTCATAGCGCCAAATAACGGTGAGATGCTTGTGTATCATATACCGGACAATCAGATTATCCGGAGTTCGTCGCCGGAATTCCCGTTGACCATCCCTTCGGGAAAGGTATATGACATGTATAAGGACAGGCTTGGGAATCTATGGCTGTCACATGGGAATCAGGGCTATTCGCTCATCCGTAATGAAAAGCGCGGGTTCAATGCTGACAATGTCATTTCCAGCAGGCTCAGGGGACAGGAAATCATCTCGACCTCTGTGGATTCAAAAGGCAGGCTGTGGCTTGCATCCGGTGATGGCCATCTGTACTATTGTGTCGACAGGAATCTTGTGGAGCTTGATCTCGGGAAAGCGCTCTTGTCGGAAGCTGCGAGGATGCGAGGGATATATCAGATGTTTATCGACAAGGACGATGACATCTGGATTTCGGCGGCGGGACTGGGCGTCAGAAGGTTCTCTTTTCGAGATGATGCTCTCAGGCTTAGCGGCAAGTGGGATTATACCTCTATCATTTCTTATGAGGATGACGGTCTTGGTCATGTGTGGATCGGAGGGTTCAGTCCGGTCATTCACAGGATAGACAAGACGACAGGGGAGGTTGAAGGCTTAAGATTGTACCCCGAAGCATATTCTCACATCTCAGCCATAAAAATGACCGGAGACGGATTGCTTGCCGGCACTTTCCCGAATGACATCAGGAAGATTGATCCTGTCGCCATGACAGCGCGTGCATATATTCCTGAAGAAATCTTCAGGAAGGAACTCTGGCGCGGGGAGTATATACCTACGTGCTTCTACGAGGACAGCGATGGAATAATATGGATCGGTACGAATACGAACGGTCTGTTCATCTGGAACCCGGTGACCCGGGTTCTGACAAGAATCGAGGACGCTCCATGCAATGACATAGCTGCAATCTGCGAGGATTTTCAGGGGAACATATGGGTCAGCACGCAATACGGCCTTGGCGAATACAACAAGTCTGACCGGTCATTCACGAATTATAATGCCGAGGATGGAATCGGCGGGAATCAGTTTCTTGACAGGTCCGCCGCTCTTATGGGTGACGGCACCCTTGTTTTTGGCGGCACGCATGGTGTCACAGTCGTCAATCCTGTAGGTTCCGCGAGAAAACACGCAGTGCCTCTCGCTTTCGAATATCTTAAGATCCACAACAAACTGGTCTATCCGGGGGAGGGAAGCCCGATACGGAAGAGCCTGTCCTGCTGCCCGGAGGTCACCATCAACCATAAGCAGAACGGTTTTTCCATCGCATATGCTGCATTGGATTACTCAAATGATGGACATGGCCGTTATTACTATAAAATGGATGGTTTTGACAGATATTGGGTGGATGTCGGTTCCAACAACGTGGCCTCTTATGCTAACCTGCCGGCCGGACATTATACATTCAGGGTGCGTATAGGGGACAACAGTACTGTAAATAACGAGATTGCTCTTCCTGTCCATGTCAAGAACGCTCCTTGGTTCTCGTGGTGGGCTATTCTCGGATATCTGCTCCTTGTCGCCATTGCATCATGGCAGATCATCAACATGCAAAGCAGGATACGCATAGAGAAAGCTGCCGCGAAAAAGGCGGAGAGGGGAATGGAGCAAGAACAGAGGACAAACAAGATGAACATGAGTTTCTTTGCCAATGTCGCCCATGAGTTCAGAACTCCTCTCACTTTGATTTCCGGACCGGTCACACTGTTGTCTGCAAGCAGCTCCGTATCTTCGGAAGACCGGCGTCTGCTTGGCACTATCAAGCAGAATGTGTCCAGAATGCTGGTTCTTGTCAATCAGATGCTTGATTTGGGCAAGTTGGAGAATGACACTCTCCCGCTGAAAGTCTGCAAGAAGGACATGGTACCAGTTGCAAGAGAACTTGCCGGCCTCTTTCAGTCGAGGGCCAAGACAAAGCACATCACGCTGAACTTCTATTCGCATGAGCCATCACTGCCCGTCCTTTTCGATGAGGACAAACTCTCAAAGATCCTGACCAACCTTCTCTCCAACGCCTTCAAGTTTACTCCTGAGAATGGTTCAATCGTGGTGAGCCTTGACGTTTTGTCCGGGGAACAGGCAGCTGACAGGTTCAAACTCGGGGAAGATGAAAAATCCCGGAATTATGTGCATATCACAGTGTCTGACACAGGATGCGGCATTTCCGGAGAACAGACCGAAAAGATTTTCGAGAAATACTATCAGGCGTCCGGAAAGGACGGGGGCGTGTATAACTATGGTACGGGTATAGGATTGTATTATTGCCGGGCTCTCGCCACAATCCATCACGGGTACATCAAAGCATCGAACAGAGTCGTGGGTACGGGGGCCGAGTTCTCACTGATTCTGCCGATTGACGAAGATGCCTACTTGCCTGGGGAGGTTGAAAATGGCATCGTAGCTGTGACCAAGCCTGTGGTTTCCATGTTTGCGGAGCAATGTGAGGAGGAGGTCGGCGCTTCTGACGGATTTGGCAAGAAACTGCTTGTTGTAGACGATGAAATCTCTGTCACCAAGTATCTTAAGGATCTCCTCTCAAGCGAATATGACGTCACCTGCTGTTTCGATGCCGACACGGCTTTGGAGAAACTCAAAGCGCAGCCTTTTGATCTTGTGATGAGCGATGTCGCCATGCCGTTGAAAGACGGATACGAGCTATGTAAGGAAATCAAGACTGATTCGGACATCTGCCATATTCCTGTAATTCTTGTCACCGCCAATGTCGCCATAGAGAAACAGATCCGTGGTCTTGACATGGGAGCGGACGCATATGTTACCAAACCGTTTGACCCGTTCTACCTCAAGTCATTGATACGCTCACAACTGGATAACAGGGAGAGAATCCGTGCTCTTGTCCAGTCGTCCACGAGCACCAAGGAGATGGAGGGTTCCGCCATCCAGTCGCAGGATAAGGAATTCCTTGACAGGTTGTATGCGCTCATGGAGAGTGAGTTGTCAAATACTGAACTGAATGCTGAGAAAATGGCATCTGCGCTCTATGTCTCGCGTTCTAAATTGTTCTATAAGGTTAAGAGCCTTACCGGTCAGGCCCCTATCGACTTTTTTAAACAGTACAAGCTTAACCGTGCTTCCGAGATGCTTAAGAGTGGAGGCTTCTCGATAGCTCAGATAGCCGATCTTACCGGTTTTAGTTCGCCTTCAAAGTTTTCCGCGTTGTTCAAGAAGCATTTCGGCGTGGCCCCGAGCGCGTTCAAGAAGAGCGCGAATTAGATGGCCGCCCAGAAAGTCCAGACATTATTGTACTCTAAAGTGCTGTAACAAGCATTATTTGGATTAATCGGAATGCTTTCAAGACTTTTCGGATACAATTCTCATATCCGTTTAAATAGTTTTGCACCATAGCCACGGTGATTGTCATTCAATCACTCATAAATACTAATAACTAAAACAATTCCAATGAACTTTTCAATTGAAAGAAGAAAGACAAGGAATGTTGCATTGGCTTTGATGGCATTTCTTGCTTCCGGAATCTCAATGTTGGCTCAGCAGCGAGTTTCCGTTTCCGGTGTTGTCTCCGATGAGACCAATCAGCCTGCAATAGGCGTCGGTGTTCTTCAGAAGGGCACGACCAACGGGGTGGCCACGGACCTCGACGGAAAGTACACTATCTCTGTTCCGGCTGGAACTACTCTGGTTTTCGCTTCTGTCGGCTATCGCAATCAGGAGGTGGTCGTGCCGGCCAACGGAGGTACGATCAATGTCAATCTGGAGCTTGATACCGAGACTATTGAGGAAATCGTGGTCGTAGGTTATGGTGTGCAGAGAAAGAGCGACCTCTCCGGAGCCATTTCAACTGTAAAGGAGAGTGACCTCTCCGACAGAACTGTCATGGATGCCGCACAGGCGCTTCAGGGAAAGACGGCCGGCGTATATATATCAATGTCTTCAGGAGCTCCGGGCTCGGAGGGGACAGTCCGCGTGCGCGGTGTCGGGACCAATGGCAACTCGCGTCCGCTCTATGTGATTGACGGCAGCATCTCGCGTGACGGCATCTCCAATCTGAATCCTGAGGATATCGAATCGATGGAAATCCTCAAGGACGGCGCTTCTACCGCCATCTATGGTGCCAGAGCCGGAAACGGGGTCATCCTGGTAACCACCAAGAAGGGAAAAGGTGAGGGCAGAATCACCTATCAGCTTCAGCAGTCTGTGAACACATTCGGCCGGCTTCCTGAGGTGATGAACGCACAGGAGTTCTACGATTACTATTCAGAGAACGGCGGTATCCCTAAGTCAGCGATGGACGCAAACTGGGACCACAAGACAGATACCGACTGGAGGGCGGAGCTTACCGAGCCTTCAATGATGACCCGTCACAATATCAGTTTCCAGAAAGGTGATGACAAGGGCAATATATTCCTCTCGGCGCAGTACAGCAGCATCAACGGCCCTATGAAGGGTAACCGTGACACCTTCAACAGGCTTACAGTGTCAATCAATGGTTCGTGGAAATTCAAGAGCTGGCTGCAGGTTCAGACCAACAACCAGCTCGGTTATTCTCAGATGCGCTCCATCGGCAATTCCACCATGCTTGACATGGTTCGTCTCGATCCTCTTACCCCTGCATACTATAATTCATACGAAGAGTTGCCGGCAAACCTCAAACTGGTTGCCGACAACAGGGAGCAGTATGGACAGCTTCTCCAGGATGCCGACGGACGATATTACAGCATCTCCCCTTTCACTCAGGTGGTGAACCCGTTCATTTCCATCTACGGCAGTGACCCTCTCAGCAAATCTTATGTCCTCAACGGGACGACTGCTTTGAACCTGATGCCTTTCAAGGGGTTTACATTCACATCCCGCATCGGTTACCGTGTCAATTTGCGCAACAACCACACGACCAACTATGACCGGTACGCAAACGGTAACAGCATCCGGAACTATGCCTCTGTGAATGCGTCCATCAGCATGCCTACATACTACCAGTGGGAGAATTTCGTGAACTATAGCAGGAAGTTCGGCAAGCATGACATCACGGCCATGGCCGGAATGTCATTCAGTCAGGATCTTGACTATGCCATCTCGGGCAGCGTCAGCGGTTCAAACACTGATTATGGATTCATAGGTGATTCCCCCAAGTTCCTTTACTGGGCATACCGCAGCGGTAAGGCCACGCATACGGTAGACGGTGCTGAGCCTATCTACACGAGGAACCTCTCTTACTATGGTCGTTTCACCTGGAGCTACGGCAACCGTTATGTCGCCCAGGTCAGCCTCCGTGCCGATGCGGCTGACTCTTCAGTCCTCCCTATAGACAACAGGTGGGGTTATTTCCCGGCGGTTTCTTTGGCTTGGACCCTCTCCAACGAGCAGTTCTGGTCTGGTCTCAAGAACGCGCTGCCATATGTCAAACTTCGTGCTTCGTGGGGAGCTAACGGCTCTACCGCCAGCCTCGGTGATTATTCTTGGGCTTCTTCAATGGTCAATTCCGGGTTCTATCCTGCACGTACCGGCGGCGAGCTTACAGATTATCAGTATATCGCAACTTACATCCCTGCGTTCACTGGCAACAAGAAACTCAAATGGGAGTCTTCACAACAGCTCGATTTCGGCGCCGACCTGCGTTTCTTCAACGATCGTCTCACTGTCACTGCCGATTACTACAGCAAGAACACGAAGGACCTCATCATCTCAGGTGCCAAGCCTTCATTCTCAGTAGGTAATGTGACTTCACCTATCAACGCCGGAGAGATTGTCAACAACGGTTTTGAACTTGAGTTAGGATGGCAGGACAAGGCCGGGGATTTCGGCTACAGTGTCCGCGCAAACATGGCCACACTCCACAACATGGTCAAATCAGTGGATCCTTCTCTCAAGACTGTGATGGGTGTGGGTGTACATCCGCGTCAGGGGCAGACCCGTTTCGAGGAAGGCTATCCTGCATGGCATTTCTGGGGCTACAGGTTCAAGGAGATTGACTCGGCTGATGGCCGTGCGGTGTTCTTTGACAAGGATGGCAAAACGACCAAGACCCCTCTTGATGCGGATATGGCCGACCTCGGTTCAGGGCTTCCTAGAGTAACCGCGGGCTTGACTCTCAATCTTGATTACAAGAACTGGGATCTTCTCGTTTTCGCTTCGGCAGCTTTCGGGCAGAAGACATTCATGTTCTACGACAACGCCGGCTACAGCTACAACAAGCTTACCTACTTTACCGCTGATCGTTGGACCCCTTCCAACACAAATGGCACCAAACCTTCGGCCACTGCCGGCGAGAACTATGCTCTCTGGCTCTACTCGAGTGCCAATGTCGTAAAGAGCGATTATCTCAAACTCAAGCAGATCCAGCTTGGCTACAGCCTCCCGAAGGGAGTGCTTGAAAAGATCCGTATAAGCAATCTGCGTCTCTATATGTCACTTGAGAACTTCTTCACTTTCAGCAAGTATCCGGGATACGATCCTGAGGTCGTGGGTACGGGCAACTCTCAGGGAGTGGACCAGGGTACATACCCTCTGATGCGTCAGGCGGTCTTCGGACTCAATCTTACTTTCTAAAACAGGGAGGATTTAACAATGAGAACAAAAAACATATTGGCGATAACCGTATTAGGAACTTTTTCATTAGCGGCGTGTACGGATCTGCTCGACATAGAGCAGCACGGAGTTACCGCAATTGAAGATTTCTACAAAACAGATGCGCAGGTCGAGAGCGCGAACGCCGAGACCTATAACATATTCAGGGCACAGCCAAACGGTGCCGGCACACTCGGCCTCGGCTTCTACGGGTCATTTGAATGGTGCCAGCTCTCAGTCAAGGAGAATCTTTCCGACAACTCCTGGGCCGGGGGTGATTCCCGAAACGGCAATACCGATGGCTATCAGGTTTCCGAGTACAGCTTCGACAGTGAGAACCCGGCACTTGAAAAATACTACACTTTGCTCTACAATCTCGTCTATCGTGCCAATCTTGTGCTGGACAACGCGAAAGAGGGCCAGAGCAGCGCTATCGACCAGTACCGGGCTGAGGCCAAAGTGTTCCGTGCTTACGCGTACTTTGAGCTGACGACCCTGTGGGGTGAGCCGCCGCTTGTTGACCATGTGCTCACTCCGGATGAGTACAAGGTGAGCAATACGAGTCAGGAGAAGCTCTGGGCCTTCATGGAGAAAGACCTCACTGAGGCCATCTCTTCAGGGAAGCTTGTCGAGAAGACATCAGTTACGGATAATGTCACCTGGAGAATCACCAAGCAGGTCGCCCAAACCATCCTTGGCAAGGTATATCTGTGGCAGAAGAAGTATTCTGAGGCCGCCAAGATCCTTGATGAGGTTGTGGAAAGCAAAAAATACCGTCTTATGCCGAAATCGGAAGGTCTGTATGGTGACATGTTGCATGTGAACTGCAATTTCAACTCTGAGAGCATGCTCCAATTCAACCGCGTGCCGGACAACAACACGTCGCAGGGCTGGACATATGCCACGAATTACTTCGGGCCGCGTGGTGATATGTTTGTATGGACCGGTTCAGGAACCGAGACCCCTGTCGGCAAGACCTGTTATGATGTCTTCGAGACCACATGCTGGGGCATCCAGCCTCCTACTCAAGACCTTTATGATGCCTTCATGAAAGAAGAGGGGCCGGACGGCTACCGTTTCCACCAGACCATCCGCTCATATTCTGACATGCAGAAGGAGCACGGCTGGAGGCTCAAGGAATCTGCGATGATGGTGGGTGACAGCGTGTTCATGTGGAAGACTAGGATGATAAAGGATGACCGCATGGGGCTTGCCAGGAACAGAGGACACAACTGGACTCTTATGCGTTATGCGGAAGTTCTCCTTCTCGATGCGGAGGCACAGCTCCTTGGCGGCGATGCGGGCAAGGCCGCTGAGTATATCCGCTTGATCCGTGACCGCGCCGGGCTTGCCCCTAAGGGCACTGTCACCCTTGATGATATCAAGATTGAGAAGAGGCTTGAACTCTGCTACGAGGGGACACGCACCCAGGATATCTGGCGTTGGGGTGATGGCCCGAAGCTGCTTGGCAAGAAGGGCGAAAGCGCACCGTATTTCAGGGTGATCTATGACAAGAACAACCCGGACGACCCTTCGAAGGATACGAAGATCATCGAGATAGTCCATCCTTATGCCAGTGCCGACGACTTCGGCTTCAAGGAAGGTAAGCACGAGAGGCTTCCTTTCCCGAAGACAGAGTGTCAGGCCAACCCTAATATCAAACAGAATCCAGGTTATTGATAGTTTGTATTTATTGCCCGGCCGGCTTGGCCGCCTACCGGGCAGCCACTCGAAATTGAATATTGATTATGAGAAGATTCATTCTTGCCATTGTCGCTGCAATCGCCTGTCTCACCACGGCAGCTCAGCCACCTCATGGAGATGACGGCGCTTCGCGTCGTCATCCGGACGCCAGAGTTGACGTGCTGGTCGATAATGATCTTTGTGGTGACGGGGACGGGCTTTTCCACCTCATCCACCAGATCTTGTGCACCAGCTCGGAGGTGAAGGGAATCGTGGGCACTCATGTGGGAGCCGGGTCCCGGTTATGGACACAGACTCGAAATGAGGAGACGGCAAAGAATAATGCGGAGATTTCGGTCAGCCGCGCCAACGAGATTCTTGAGCTTCTGGGCCGGAGCGGGGAGGTGGCGGTGAAGGCGGGAGCTCCGGGGCCGATGACTGATTCCCGGACGGCAATCCAGTCCGAAGGTGCGAAACTCATCATAGAGGAGGCGAGGAAGGCCTCCCCGGAGAGGCCGTTGTATCTGCTATTCGGCGGCCCGCTTACCGATATCGCCAGCGCGTGGCTGATGGATCCTTCAATCTCCAGGAATGTGGTGCTCGTCTGGATAGGGGGTCAGGAATACCCTTTCGGGCACCCGTTCCCTCCGGAGCATCTCAAGGGACGCAACCTGGTCGAGTACAACCTGCGTCTTGATGTCAATGCCGCCATGACAGTGTTCAATGATAGCGATCTGGTCATCTGGCAGATTCCTCGTGATGTGTACCGGGAGTCAATGTACAGCATGGCAGAGCTGGATGACAAGATTTTCCCTCTAGGCGAGATTGGTGCCTACCTGTCTGACAAAATCGGAGGTTTTGCAAGACTTGCGGACACCTATGTGCTTGGAGACAGCCCTCTCTGTCTTATCAGTACTCTCACTACTACTTTTGAGCCTGGTGCCGCCGGCAGTTTCTATGTGGAGACCGAGGCTCCTCACATCACTGATGAGGGCCTGTATGATTTCAGCCAGCCAAACAGGAATATCAGGGTTTACAAAACTATAGATACCAGGCTCCTTTTCTCCGACATGGAGTCCCGTTTCCGCCTTCAAGCCAAAAAGTAATTTGAAATGAATTGTCTCAAGTATATAGCCCTGTCTCTTGCCATGGTTTTGGCTCAGATTGCTTTCGCGCAGGATAAACCATATCTTGCAGATTTGCGGTATTACATTGCTAACACCGCAGTCTTTGAGCGGGGGCAGGAGCCTGCGAGGAGTTACCACATTCCTTCACGGAATCTGCCTCTCAATGGTGAATGGAGGTTCCATTATTATGAGTCCCCGCTGGATGTGCCTGAGGACTTCTTCAAGCCTTCATTCAATGACAGGAAGTGGGATTTCATACGGGTGCCATCCAACTGGGAGATGCAGGGATATGGTCAGCCTGTCTTCCGGAATGTGACTGCTCCTTTTCCCAAGACCATGCCTGGGTCCATGCTGGAACACTTCCAGAGGATACTCGATGATCCGGGCGCTTCCGAGCGTGAGAAACTGATGGCCCGTTACCGCATGGGCGGGAAGGTTGATCCGTTTGCCGTCGCTGTTCCAGATGTCCCTATGGATATAAACCCCACCGGAGCCTACAGGACCACATTCACTATCCCGTCGGGCTGGAAGGGGGAACAGGTGTTCCTCAGGTTCGAGAAGGTGGCGTCATGCTCTTTTATATGGGTCAACGGGGAGCAGGTCGGCTATAATGAGGGCGCCCAGGAGCCTTCTGAATATGATATTACAAGATACCTGAAGCCTGGTCGGAACTCTCTTGCCGTACTCGTTCTCAAGTATTGCGACGGATACTACCTCGAAGGTCAGGATTATTGGCGCCTTGCCGGTATCTTCGATGACGTGACAGTCTATGCCTCTCCGAAGGTTCGCATCTTCGACTGGCAAGTGCTTACTGACTTTGACAGCAGTTTTACCGACTCGGACCTTTCTCTATCCATCGATCTCAAGTCATATGGTGTGAGCGGGAAGGGGCTCTGTGTTTCCGCCGTCGTCTCCAGGGATGGAGAGAAGGTTTTCGATGAGTCGAGAGATGATGTGGCCGTTCCTGCCGACGGTCTCTTATCGGTGCATTTTGCATCCAAGGTCAAGGCGCCGCAGAAATGGACATCTGAAACACCGGCTCTATATGATCTGGATATGTTCTTGGCAGATGCCGATGGCCGTATAATAGACAAGGTCTCCAAGCGTATCGGCTTCAAGAAGACGGAAATCCGCGATGGGGTTTTCTATCTCAATGGCGTCGCCATCAAGGTGAATGCACAGTGCTCGCATATGCAGCATCCTGAGATGGGCCACGCCATGACGGAGGATGTAATCCGCAAGGATATGGAGATTCTCAAACAGTTTAATTTCAATGCTGTCCGTACCTCCCATTATCCTCCGGTTCCGGAATACCTCGACCTGGCAGATGAGTATGGCCTTTTTGTCATCGATGAGGCGGGCGACGAGGCGCATGCTACAGAGTATGTCTGCGATATGCCTGAGTTCACGGAGATGTACAAGGACCGGGTCCGCAAGATGGTTCTGAGAGACCGTAACCACCCGAGCGTCCTGTTCTGGAGCGCCGGAAACGAGAGCGGGGAGGGCAATAATATCACGGAGGTCGTGAAAGAGGGGAAGAGGCTGGATCCGTCCCGATATTGGATGTACGGAGGAAATGCCGCCACACACCCCGCGGAAGATATCGTCGGACCGCGTTATCCTGTGCCGCTTGAGCATGAGATAGGATATGGTCTTGACACTAAAGACATGCGTCCTTCATTTATGGATGAGTACCTGTCTGTTGCCGGCAATGGAGGCGGCGCGATGGATGACTTCTGGCGTGTGATCTATTCTCACCCTAAACTCCTTGGCGGCGCAATCTGGGATTTCGTCAGCGTCGGACTGACCGAACCTGTCCGGGCGCTTGCCGACCGGTCTCCGAATAAGGTTCCTGCGCATATCATGGGCCGTGCGAAACTCGTGAAGGGAAGAACCGGCCTGGCGATAGACTTGGACAAGCAGGACCAGTGGGTCCAGGTGTACAGGGACAAGGCGGTAGAGATAGATGGAGATCATCTTACCTTGACGCTGGATGTCTTCCCGCGCAAGTACAACAGGAGCGGAGGATTTCTTATAGCCAAAGGCGAGAACCAGTACGGGCTGAAGCAGCAAGGCTCTGACAAGCTTGACTTCTATATCGACAATGGCAGCAAACAAGTGCTTACGGCAAATCTTCCTTCCGATTGGGAGGGCAAGTGGCATAATGTCACCGCCGTGTACGACGGCAGGGAGATGAGCATATTCATCGACGGGGACAAATGCGCGTCTCAAGCGATGAGCGGCAACATCCGCAATCTTCCGCTCTCTTTGTGTGTCGGGCGCAGTGAGGAATACGGAGGACAGGAGACTGATGTGTATATCTGCGATGCGCTGATGGACAATGTGGGCGTCTTCGCCGATGCCTGCGAGCCGGGTTCTTTCGATGTCTCAAGGGCTGCTCTCTGGCTGGATTTCGAGGAGGAGACCGGTGAGGGAACATTCTGGTCATACGGCATCGGAGCGCGCACCTATGGCAGCATCTGGCCGGACAGGACGCCACAGCCCGAAATGTACCAGATGAAGAAGACCACCCAGCCGCTCTCGTTCTCTCTTGTGGATGCGGACAAAGGTGTCGTCGAGGTGTGGAACAGGAACCATTTCCTGAATGCATCATACTACAAGACAACATGGGACATCACCGCCGATGACGAGGTTGTGGCCTCCGGTACAATGAGTCTGGATGTCGCCCCTATCTCCCGTGCAGTCATCCGTATACCGCTTGAGCGCCCGGATATCGTCCCCGGGAAGGAGTATCGCTTGAATATCAGTTCTGTGCTCGCCAAGGATGAAATCTGGGCGAAATCCGGGCATGAGGTGTCATGGGACCAGTTCGAACTGACTTCATGGAATCTCCCCGCTGTCTCCGCAGCGGTTTCAGGAAAAGTTGAACTCGTCAAGGGAAACGATACCGTGACAGCGGCAGGAGCGGATTTCTCATACAAGTTCGATGCGTCAAACGGCAATCTCATCTCCATGATCGTGGATGGCAAGGAGATGCTTGCGGAGCCGTTGAGGCTCAATGTGTGGAGAGCACCGCTTGCCAACGAACTTGACGGTTGGAACAGCCGCTCTCTGTCCGGCCTCAGTGCTACAGGTTATGGCGCCATTGGTCATTCGAGGGTCATCGCATCAGCATATTATGCTGCCGGACTCGATGATCTTTTCCATGTTCCGATTTCAGTCAATGCGCGTCAGGCGGGAGATGTGGTCCTTGTCGATGTTCGCAAACTCACTCTTCTTGGTGGCGGCACCGCGAAGGAAGCTCAACTGGACACATATATCTCCGGCCGTTCATACAATGGATTCGAGGAACTTTATACTTGGAAGATAGCAGCTGACGGTACGATATCTTTCAAGCACAAGGTCTTTCCTCAGGGCAGGATGCCTGAATGGCTGCCGCGGCTCGGGGTGACGATGACTCTCGACAAGACGCTCAAAAACATCGAATGGTACGGCAGGGGCCCCCAGGCTTCTTATCCTGACCGCAAAAGCGGTTACCGTGTCGGTATCTGGAAGTCTGACATCGACGCGATGTACGAACCATACCTGATACCGCAGGATTATGGTCTCAGAACTGACAACCGGTGGCTGCGGCTGCTTGACGACAAGGGCAGGGGACTTGAGTTCAGAATGGATGAGCTGTTCTCATTCAACGCGTATGACTGCACTACCGAGAACCTCACGAAAGCCGTTTATCAGTATCAGCTGGTGCGCGGCGGGGATATCACATTGAATCTCGATTACGCCACATCCGGTGTAGGGTGTACCGCGCGGGGAATCTTTGATTCCTACAGGGCATATCCGTCAGGTTATGAGCGTACGATTACTATAAGGCCAATCAAATAATCTTTACAAACATTGAGCAAATGAAAAATGTTTCAAAGGCAGCCATGCTGCTTGTATGCACCCTGGCTTCCTGCCAGGACAATAAGGTGGAGTGGGTTTCTACCACCTTTGACACTCCATGGCAGTTGGAGAATGCGGAGGCAGTCTCCAGTGAAGCGACAAACCTTAAGATTATTGTCGATCCGGACAAGACGCTCCATGTCATGGAAGGCTTCGGTACTGCAGCCAGCGAGCTCAGCTGGTCTTCTCTCAGCCTCCTTGCTCAGGAACAGAGGGATGAGATCTTCCGGGAACTTTTCGCGCCTGGTGTCGGTGCCTCTTTCGAGATGGTGCGAACGCCGATGGGTGCCAGCGACTTCGCCATTGAGTATTACTCTTATGATGATGTTGACGGGGACTTCGGCCTCGAGCACTTCTCGATTGATCGTGACAAGAACTATCTGCTCCCGTTCCTGAAGTCGGCGCGGGCTCAGAATGCCGGTCTCCGGTTCTGGGCCTCTCCTTGGTGTCCGCCTGCCTGGCTCAAGGTCAACAAGCATTACGCGAACACGTCTACCCTCCCTATGCTGCGCCGCATGGAAGAGAGACGCAAGAGAGAGGGCTCTCTTCCTGATGACACCCGTGCTACGGGGGGCAGCACTTTCGGTTTCCGTCCGCGTGCCCTGATGGACAATGGCCTTGCCGAGGACAAGCAGATTAAGGAAGGCACAGATGCTTTCACGCTTGAACCTCAGTATCTTGATACATATGCCAGATACTTCGGCAAGTATGTTGACGCATATAGGGAACAGGGAGTAGACATCTATATGGTCATGCCTCAGAACGAACCGAATTCGGCTCAGTGGTATCCGGCCTGTACATGGACTCCCGACGGACTCAAGCGGTTTATCTCCGTCCTCGGTCCGGAGATGGAGAAACGTGGAGTGGAGGTATGGCTTGGAACCATAGAACGTGCAGATGTCAGCATGTGGGATCAGATTGTAAACGATCCTAAGGCGGGTCCGTTCATAAAGGGCCTGGGCTTCCAATGGGCTGGCAGACGGGCCCTTCCAGGTATGCATGAAGAGTTCCCAGAACTCCCTTGCTACATGACCGAGCAGGAGTGCGGTAACGGTGCTAACGATTGGAAGGGTGCAATGCACTCCTGGGATCTGATGAGAGAATACATTACCAATGGTTGTCAGGGTTACTTTTATTGGAACACCTCTCTCTTAGAGGGCGGAACCAGTTCCTGGGGTTGGAATCAGAACTCTCTCATCACTGTCAATAGTGCCGACAAGACTTGGCGTTTCACTCCTGAGTATTATGTTATCAAGCACGCCAGCCATTATGTGAAGCCTGGCGCAAAGGTCGTCGCTCTTGGCGGGACTTTCGATGACGCTCTGGCTTTTATCAATCCTGACGGGCGGGTTGTAGTCCTCCTGGCCAACCAGTCTGAAGAGGTCATGTCTGTCGCGGTTGAAATCAAGGGCAAGTCGCGCACGTTCGCGTTGCCGGCCGCATCGCTCAACACTGTAGTATTGTAAGTTTTAATGTATATTGAATCATGAAGAAAGAACTGATGACTATCTGCGCACTTGTCGCCTGCTCTGCGGCGTTCGCGCAGCCAAAACTCACACCGGACAACATTGATCAGGTGTTGAAGGCCATGACCCTTGAAGAGAAGGCGTCACTTCTCGTGGGCGCGTCTCGCGCGGCTATTGTCGAGGGTGTCACATCTGGCGTCGCGGAAGGCGCCGTCCAGGGTGCCGCCGGAAGTACACGCTCTATCGAGCGCTTCGGTATTCCCAAGACCTATCTCGCAGACGGCCCTGCCGGTCTGCGCATCAGTCCTACACGTCCGGGCACGACCAAGACTTTCTACTGCACCGGTTTCCCTGTGGGCACGCTCCTGGCATCTTCGTGGGATGTGGATCTTGTCCGGAGAGTTACCGTCGCAATGGGCAACGAGGTTCTTGAATATGGCGCTGACGTTCTGCTGGCACCGGGTGTGAACATTCATCGCAACCCGTTGTGCGGACGCAACTTCGAGTATTTTTCCGAGGATCCGGTCCTCTCTGGCAACATTGCTGCCGCATACATAGACGGTATCCAGAGCAACAATGTGGGCACTTCCATCAAGCACTTCGCTGCCAACAATCAAGAGAC
>ULPT01025496.1_pt1 | contig 15846 bp, 15 predicted proteins | sample 1953751 | NCBI WGS metagenome assembly ULPT01 (sample SAMEA4835636, study PRJEB28245) | human gut metagenome | biome: gut microbiome; material: fecal sample | place: Denmark | collected 2008
ATCGGCGACATGGAGATTGACTTTGCGGCGGAAAAAAACGGAGAAAAACTCTACGTTCAGGTCGCATACCTAATCGGCGCGGAAGAGACAAAAGAAAGGGAACTCCGCCCTCTAAAATCGCTTCTGGCACTCGGCGACAACTTTCCAAAACTCATTCTTACAATGGACGACCTTCCGCCCTCAAACGAAAACGGAATTATAAGGAAGAATATAAGGGAGTGGATTTTGAAGGGGTAAAAGGAGTTGCAAGTATTCAAATTCAGTCCGCTATTTAAATAACGAAACAATCAAAACAATTGGTTCAATTCCAAAAAATATTTGGCCTAAATCTCCCCAAGCAGAAAATCCCTTATGTTTCTGTGAATTATTCCGTTACGGGAAAAATCAAATTCGTCCATGGAAACAACATATTTTGGAAAATTGTCTTTTATTGAGTCGTAGACTGAAAATTCTCGTCTCACCGTCTCTTCGCTCACCAAAAGATACGCCACCTGAACATAAATTTTTACACCGTTCCTTTCTGCGATAAAATCTATTTCAGATTCATCCTTTTTTCCGACAAAAACCTTGAAATTCCTGCGCAAAAGTTCAAGACATACAATGTTCTCAAGAATCTGGTCGATGTTCTGAGTATTTTTTCCGAAAACAGCCTCGCGGAGTCCGTGATCAGCGCAGTAATATTTTTCGTTCACTGTCAGAACCTTTTTTCCCTCCAAATCGTAGCGGCTGATTTTATAAATCAGAAAAGCATCTGCACAGAATTTCAGGTAGTTCAGAATCGTGTCGTGGGAAATATTCCGCTTCTCGCTCTTAAAATATTTTGAAAGCGAAGTCGCACTGAAAATATGCCCGATATTAGAAAAAGCGTACGCGATAATCCGCTCCAGCGTGTCCACATCGCGGATATTGTTACGCTTCACAACGTCTTTCAGGACAACGGAATTATAAATGTCCATCAGGTACTGATTTTTTGCGGAATCGTCGCCAAGAAAATTTGCAAGGAACGGCATTCCACCGGTTTTCAAGAAAGTCATGAAGCAAGCTGACTTGTCAATCTGAGAATTCTTCTGGCGGTTCATCTCCAAGAATTCCGCGAACGAAAACGGATAAATCACAAATTCAACATAGCGGCCGGCAAGATAAGTCGCAAGCTCGCCCGAAAGAAGTTTCGCATTCGAGCCTGTTATGTAAATGTCGCAGTCGAAATCAACACGGCAGGAATTGATGCATTTTTCCCAGCCATCAACCTCCTGAATCTCGTCAAAAAACAGATAGATTTTTCCGTCCGCACTTTTCTGAAACTCGACTATTCTTTTGTGAAGAATTTTTGCGTCTAGCAGCTCGGAATTGGAAAACTGCTCAAAATTTATGCAGAGAAAATTTTTATCGCTCACCCCGGATTTTTTAAGCTCGTTTTTCACAAGCTCCAGCATTACGGATTTTCCCGAACGCCTGATTCCTGTAAAGACTTTGATTAGTTCCGTGTTGATGAACGGCCTGATTCTTTTCATGTAAATTTCGCGGCTTATCATAAGGCAATTTTATCAGTTATAGTCGCCAAAATCAAGAAAATTTACATTTTTGAAGAGTATAACTGATAAAAACAAACATATAAAACAACCTCCCCCGCTTCAAACTTTGTTGTTTTTTACATACAATAAACCGAATAAAAATTATGACAAAAAGAGATTTTCTTCTTTCGCTTTCAAAAGATGAGCTTGTGGAGCTGATTTTCGGTTTTTCAGAAACGAATCAGGAAGCTTGTGATTTTATTCAGAAAAAAATCTATCAGGCTGAAGTTTTAGGACAGAACAACAAACAAGAAAATCTGTTAGAAAATCCTAAAGCCATGAATACGGAAGTTCCTGCTGCGGAAATTTCTGCATACACCAATGCCATAAACCGTTTTAGTTCCCCGGAAGAAAAAATCGCGCTTTTTAAATCACTTTTTTCAGGGCGGACTGATGTTTTTGCCCTGCGCTGGCACAACGAAAAATCAAATAAAAGCGGATATTCGCCGGTATGCAAAAACAAATGGCTTTCGGGAAAATGCGACTTGAAAAAATATTCGTGCGCCGCCTGCCCCTTTAAGTTTCCAGAAAGCCTGTCCGATTCAAGAATTTACAATCATCTTGCCGGAAAAGATTTATACTGCCGCGACGTGATTGGAATTTATCCGCTTCTTTTGGACAACTGCTGCAACTTTCTTGCGTTCGACTTTGACTCGCACAAAAAAAACTTTAAGAATACAGAAAAATCTGACGCTGCAGCTAATGACAACAGCAATTCTGAGAAATGGAAAAACGATGTTCGCTCAGTCTGCAAAACCTGCGGTGAATATTCAATTTTTCATTCCGTTGAAATTTCGCGTTCTGGAAACGGCGCTCATCTATGGATTTTCTTCAGCGAAAAAATAAAAGCTAAAACGGCAAGACAATTCGGCTCTTTGATTCTTCAGGCGTCAATGCTGAAAAATCATTCGATTTCTTTTGAAAGTTTTGACCGGATGTTCCCGAACCAGGATGAAATTCCAAATGGCGGCTACGGAAATCTTATTGCGCTTCCGCTTCAAGGCCGGGCCGTTAAAGAAAAACATTCTGTTTTTACCGATGAATATTTTTTGCCTTATGACGACCAATGGAAATATTTAAGTTCGGTCCAGAAACTGTCAGAAAAAGAAATAATTGAAATTTCAGACCAGATTCAAAAAAAATTGGGATTCTCAATTCCGCTTTGCAACGAAGAAAATCCATTTGAAAATAAAAAGCCACTTTCTAATTCACTTAAAAGCAAAGACACAGAAAATGAAGAACTTGGCTCATCAGATTTTTCGCAAAAGGTAAAAATCACCCTTACAAACCGCATTGAAATTCAAAAAGCCGGAATCTCCGAAAAAGCACTGTATATCTTGCGACGGACGGCGGTTTTTCTAAATCCCGAATACTATAAAAATCTTCGTCTTCATTTGCCGCTGTATAATATTCCAAGGTTCATCGACTGTTCCAAAGAAAATGCGGAGTGCCTGCTTTTGCCGCGCGGACTTCTGGACGAAACACTTGAAACCTTAAAGTCCGCAAATGCCGGATACGAAATTTTGGACAAAAGAGAGAGCGGAACAAAAATCGACTTGGCATTTAAGGGTGAACTTTACGATGAACAGAAACTGGCTTTAACCGAAATGCTCAAAAACGACACAGGGATTTTATCTGCAGGAACAGGATTCGGAAAAACAGTCACCGCGGCAGCCCTTATTGCCAGGCGAAAAACAAACACTCTTATTCTTGTTCAAACCCACGCACTTTTAGAACAATGGAAAAAATCCGTCAAAACTTTTTTAGACTTCGCCCCCGGAACAATCGCTTCAGGAAAGGACAAGTCCACAGGAATCGTCGACATTGCAATAGTAAAATCCCTGACAGAAAACAATTCTGACAGAATAAAGCCGCGAACTCACAAATACGGAATGGTTATAATAGATGAATGTCATCACGTTTCCGCTTTCAGCACGGAAAATCTTGCCTCAAGCTTTTGCGCAAAATACGTTTACGGCCTGACAGCAACTCCAATAAGGCGCGACGGTCATCAGAAAATAATTTTTTATCAATGCGGAAAAATTTTGTTTTCTACAAGCTCAAAACAGATGAACAAAATGCAGAATTTCGACCATTATTTTATTCCCCGATTTTCAAATTTTCATTTTAAGCCCGACTCAAACACGACAGACAAAAACCGTTCAATCAACAGCTACTATGCAGAACTTGTAAAGAACGAGGCTCGAAACGAACTGATTGCAGAAGACGTAAAAAATGCGGTAAAAAACGGACGCACTCCGCTGGTCTTGTCTGACAGGATTGAACACCTTGAAACATTAGAAAAGCACCTTAAAAATTCCGCAAAAAATGTGATTCTGATTACAGGACGCGGAACTTTAAAGCAGAAGAAAACGCTGCTTGAAAAACTCAATTCAATCCCAAAGGAAGAAAGCCTTATTGTCCTTGCCACAGGGAAATATGCAGGAGAAGGTTTTGACCAGCCGCGGCTAGACACTTTAATGCTTGTTTTTCCGTTCAGCTGGAAGGGAACTCTTGCACAATACTGCGGACGGCTCCACAGGAATTTCGCAGGCAAAAACGAGGTTCAAATTTATGATTACGTGGATTTTAGAATTCCGGTCTTTGACAGGATGTATCAGAACAGACTGAAAGGCTACAGACAGCTTGGCTATTCTGTAAAAGTAGATGATGAAAAAAGCACTGGTCAACAGCAAAATGTGCGTTCAAAAATATATTCTTTCGCCGAATATAAAACAGATTTTGAAAATGACCTCGCTTGCGCAAAAAAATCTGTCACACTGTTTTTGCCGTATCTTACAAAAACGCAGACACAGAATTTCATTCATTTGGCTTTAAAAAATATTCCAGACGGAGCAAGGGTTCTTGTTTTTACAAAGCGCGCGGCAACCGCAGAAACCCGGAAAAAACAGGACGCCATGATTCTCCAGCTGGAAAACGCCGGTGCAAAAGTTGAAAAACGGAATGAGCTTTCCCAAAAAACTGCAATAATCGACGAAAAAATTCTCTGGTACGGAAGCGTGAACTTTTTAAGCGCGCCAAATTTCCACACGCCCAGCCCACAAGAAAACGAAGAATGCACAATCCGCATTTTCAGCGCGGCGGTGGCACAGGAAATAGAAGCGGAGATGGTCGGGAAAGAGGAAGAATCCTGATAATTGAGGATACAGTAACGTTCTAAGTTTTTTTCTGAAATAACAAACGACAAATTTTGATTTGTAGATTTGCTGGACGAAACTAGCGAAGTCGTTTTGTAATGAAAGTGGTGGTACAGGGATATCCAATGTCTCAAGTTCGGTTTTTGTAATAGCTTCTCGTGTTGCACCACCAGCTCCACCAATACCAAGTAAAACTCGCTGTTCTGTATCGGTAATAAGCAAATTCGATAAATAAACTGGATTTAATTTTTCTGTAGCTCGTAGAATAGAAACATGCTGATTTACTCTTGCAGGAAGGATATCTTTTGGTAAAATACAGCAACGTGCTACTGAAGCACCGGTTATATTTATTAGTACATCATTTTCTTGAAGTGTCACATTATCTAATTCTCTAGCTTGGTCTTCTGTAATATGAGCCAGGCCTTCATATTCAAAATATCCTTTATAAACATTCATGCTGCGGACTAAGGAAATTCATTCAGAAATATAACTTTCTCTTCCTCCTTTTGGCGTTGCTCCAGAACCAATTTTAGAAGTAAGAGTTTTTAATTTTTCTATATTCCATTTTTTAGGATTTAAAACAGGATCCCCAAACATCTCGATAAATCGGGAATTCGTTCTATAATTTCAAACATCAGTTTTACTGATTGTGCCTCGAGCACGTAGTCGTTATCCGACTCAAGGGTGTCCAAAATCTTCTGGCGCCCTTTTTTACTTTGAAGGCTTCTGAGTTCATCAGAAAGTCCCAGACTCACCAATAACGCATGAATTTCGTTTTTCTGACCAACTGTCGAACGAACAAGCCGTTCTCTTGATTTTAATAAACGTCTGATATTCTCAGTTTCTTTTCCACACAAATAACTTTCAGGAAGCATATCCTTTGAAAGAAATTCTGAAATTGCCGAAGCATCATGCTTGTCAGTTTTCTTGGTTGATTCGTTGATAACCTTGAATTTGAGTGTGTTGATTACAGTCACTTCTGCTCCAGCTTTCTCAACTTGATTTTTGAAGAATCTTGTATTTCCGGTAGATTCAACTCCGATTTTCACTGCAGCTCCTGTCGCCTTGTAGGTTTCAATTCTTGAAAGAAACTCAGCGTAGCCTGCTGTTGTCGTCGGATACTGTTTAATCTGATCCAAGGACTCAACTTTTTCTTCAGTTCGCACATGAACAGTAAACTGAGTCTTGTGCAAATCAACGCCAATAAAAAATGTCATGATGACCTCCGTTTTGATTCTTTTGCGGAAAGTCTAATCGGTATAGTGTTCCAATCTCCCATTCAGTCTTAAATGACTATAGTATGATGCGGCAAAAGCTCTTCATTCTCCTTGACAAGGATCTATGTCCTTATGAAATATGACGAACTATCGCCTGGGTTCCGCTGAATCACTTCAGCGTATCACAATACCGCTTGTTCGTTTACTTTTTTATCATGCCTCCTTAATTTGAGCCTATAATGAATGTTTATTTTAACGGAGAAATTTTCTCAAAATGTTCGCCGCTAACTGCAAGATTCCAAGCGGCATAGGCTTCTTCCTCATGTAGCGCAAGCCAACCTGTTACCATCTTTAATTGTCTTGCAGGTAATTTTCCAGCTAATAATTCTCCATCTATGCCAATAGCAGCTTTATATTCGCCATAATAGACATGAACATGAGGCTTATTGTGCTCTTTGTTATCTCGAAAGAGCATGTAAATTGTCATTCCTTCAAAACGGCTTAACTCTGGCATCTAAAACTCCTGCGCATAAACTTCTTTCGTGTATTTATAACTTTCTGAATATAATGTTTCTGGTGCAATATCAATTTCACCATCTAACCAAGATACAAAACCATGCGTTACTTTTGCTGTACGGCGGTTTTCTTCGGATGCAAGAGGCGCAAAGGCTGAACCTTTATCAAGCAGACTCGTAACATCAAAAAGCCGAGTTTCTCCAGTTGAAAAATCTACCAGCATCATTCCGTCATCAAGAATCTTTATAGAGGCAACTTCAATTTCTGGAACTAATTCTCCTGCATAACAAATGCCGTCTTTTATATACATTACAACCTCCTGTTAGTTTATTATACTACGAGAGATAGAATAATTCATCCAAAATATTCGTAGCAGCAAACTGCTTACCGAATTTTGCTACGCAAAATACTCCTGCATAAGCGATTTATACAAAGTCTCCGTTTTTTCCAGAGCCTTCTGCACAGCAAATTTCTGTTTCAAAGCCTACAAATAAACAAATGATTACGGATACGTACGGATTTGCTGCAATTTCTTACAAAAACATTGCCATATAAGCGAGTGTTTTTGAACTACAGAAAAATAAACTGTGCAGAACCGTGTTTGTCAAATAATCATTTGTAATTAAGATTTTTTTAGGACTGAACACGGCGTGTAGGCTTGAAAAATATGCAGAACCAAAAACACTTGACGCTCGCAGGCAATCTTATTCTATCTGGCTTTATTGGAAAAAGAATCAAGGGAGAATGTTAAAAATCAAAATTAAGCAGGAAATCAAATAAATCTACTGTAACAACGCCTTTTTCATCGACAGAAGATTTCAGATTGTTTTTTGTAATTACGATTTTCTTAAAGGAATCGCCTATGTTGTAAAGTGATTTTTTTTCCTGAAGCTCTTTTTCCGCCGAATCCATGCCAAGAGCTGATTGGATGTAAAATTTTTGGTTTCTAGAATTTGCTATAAAATCCACTTCAAGCTGCTTTTGCGCATAGATATTTTTTCCGTTGGCATCAATGCGTTCTGTTTTTTCATTTATGTTCACTTCGCCCACATCAACCAAAAAGCCCCGGTAGCGAAGCTCGTTATATAAAATGTTTTCCATGATGTGAGTTTCTTCAATCTGACGGAAATTCAGTCTTGCGTTACGAACTCCCATATCTTCAAAATAAATTTTAAATGGAGAGGAAATATATTTCTTTCCTTTTATGCTGAATTTTTTTGCCTTTGAAACTAAAAAAGCGTCTTCAAAATATCCGATAAAAGTTGTTATCGTGCTGTCAGTAATTTCCTTCTTTGTGAGCGTTTTAAAAGTGTTGGCAAGTTTTAAAGCATTTACAGGCGAGCCAATCATAGAAGAAAGCATGTCAAACGTTTCTGCAAGCTCGGTCTGCTTTCTGATTCCGTTGTGTTCAATTATGTCCTTTAAATATGTCTCCTCGCACAAATTCTTTAAATAAGAAAAACGTTCCTCATCAGTTTTCATCAAAGCGACCAAAGGAATTCCGCCTGTTACAATATATGACTTCCAGGCATCCTCAGGTTTTAAACTTAAGCCTTCGCAATATTCAGAAAAACTCAAAGGCAGAATATGCACTTCTGAGCCGCGTCCCTTAAATTCTGTAATAATATCAGATGAAAGAAATTTTGAGTTTGAACCGGTTACATAAATATCAAAATTTTCGTGCCGCAAAAAACTGTTTAATGTTCCGACAAAATTTTCAAGCAGCTGAACTTCATCCAAAAGCAGATAAAAAGTATCACATTCATTTGTTTTTTCTTTTATGTATGCACGGAATTTTTTAGCATTCACCAAATAAGTTCCGTTTTTCTGCATAAGACGGTTTTCTTCTTCCGGAAAAAATGGATCAAGCAAATCTATGTCCTCGTCAGAATCAAAGGCAAATTTTATGACTTGATTTTCGGAAACTCCCTTGTTTTTAAGATATTCATAGAAAATCCTGTTCATTAAATAAGACTTGCCTGCACGCCTTGTTCCTGTGATTATTTTTATAAGACCGTTGTTTTCGCGGACAATCAAACGCTTGAGATAAACATCACGTCTAAAACCCATTTTTCTTCCTTTTAATATTATTGCAAAAATTCCAAAGTCTTTGGTTAATTTCTAATAGAAACTTATCAAAAAATTTTATTCTATTCAAGCACAATCGGCAACAGCGAAAAGCAGATTCCGTGGATGCCGTTGTCCGCAGATAACTGGCGCAGAGACTTTGCACGCAGACTTTACTCAGACAGGAATTATTCTGCTGCCGTTTTTGTTTTTCCGCTGAAACAAAACATAACATTGCGGTTAATACTTGTGATACTTTAAACAAAAACCCCCGAAGTTTTCAAAACGAAAACTTTCTGCCGCGATATAAAATCCATGCAAATGAATCATTTTGATTTTTATTTAAGTTTAGTGAAGAAATTCATGGGGCTATCCAAAAAGAAATGAACAGCCCTGATTATTATAAATTTATAAGCAAATTCAAATCTGCTAAAATTTAAATATGAGCAGAGGCATAAGCGATAAAATCACATACAAAACCATATAACCAGAGCGGGCAGTAACTCCTGCCGCAAAGCCTAGACAAGTTGGTTTCTCAGAACTATTTTGCAAAAACAGCTAGCAGGACAGTCAGGGACAGTGCCGTGAGAACGTGAACGTGATGTGGCTCACAGCCTTCTAGAAGCCGGACTTCAGGACAATCAGCACATTCCGAAGCGAGAGGCTAAAAGACCCGACAGAAGAAATATTCATATCGACAGTGAAGCTCCTGAACAGGAAAAATATTGTCGGTACGCTCAAATATACAAACTATGAGAAAGAGATAAAGAGAAGCTTTAAAAAGAAATCGTTCAACTTTGAGAACTGGAAGTATGACGCCGAACAGAAGGAATACATATGTCCATGCGGAAATCCGGTTCCCTACAAAAAGATAGTGACGAAGAAAAACAGCCCGGGGTATTCGCAGATCTATAAAGTCCACCAGTGCAACAACTGCGAGGGCTGCCTGTTTCGTGAACTGTGCACGAAGTCGTAATACGGCCGGTATGGTTCAAAAAAAAAACGAGCACTGGCTTGAGCAGAAAGCAAAAGTAAAGGAACCTCTCGCAAGTGAAGAATATAAGACACTCATGAAAAAATGCTCAACTGAATGGGAATTACTGATGATTGGATATGATTTCAAGCAGCAGATTCGATTAATGAATGCCTAAAGAAAAAAAACAAGATGATAAAAACTGCAAAAAAAAGCTGTCTTTTAAGAACTTTTGACAACTTAAAAGACAACCTAATTAGCCCCTCCATAGATGAAAACGATAGGCAAAACAAGGAATCATACTAAGCCTTGACGAGTAACATCAAGACTCTGTAATACATTTACCGACTGCTCAATTTGTGATCTCACTTCGTCCTTATTTATTGTATTAATTTCTTCTTTATCACTAGATTTTTCAACAAGCTGGACTTTACACATTCCATATAAAAGATTTACTAGAAGAACCACATTTTCTGTTATTTTTTTTTGTTCATTAGAAAACTTTCCATAATCTACTTTTTTTGAAAACAATTTAGCAAAAAATGATTTCTTACTAAATTGCTCATCTATGGTATATTCAAATCTTGTTAGATAATTTAAATACTCTTTCTCAACTCTCTTTAAAGCTAAGTCAAAGGATGATGCATACTGACCAAGTTCGCATAGATAATTACAAATTTTATTAATTTTATTTTCATTTTCAAGCATTTGCTCCCAAGCTTTTTCAGCCTTATTTGATACACTAGAACCAGCAACAGTAAAGATAATACCACCTATCAAAAGTCCAACTCCTAAAGTTGCACCACCCAAAACAGCAGTTCCAAGAGCGACACCTCCGCCGCCAGCTGCTAAAGTGCCGCCACCTAATACGGCAAGAGTTGCATTAGTTGCTGCAGCCCCGCTAAGAGATGCTATAGCTGTCCCAGTAGAAGCAGTTCCTAAAGCCATTACAGCAGCTGTTGTACCACCTGCTGCGGCAAAACCTCCTGCAGTTCCTAGAGCTGCACCACCAAGGCCACCTAAAAGTACACTAGCGCCAACAGCTGCATCTTTTACCTCTTTTGGAGTAAAAACAGAAAGAGTAATCCCGTCTTTCTTTATTTCAGCAAAACTTGGTTGATTTTTTACTTTTTCAAATGCAGTTGAAAATCTTTTGAATGATGAAATAATCTCTATTTCATGTTTTCCTAAAATATCCATTATTCGCATCGTTTTTTTATTCGCAATTTCTAGCTTTTCTACATTCTCTTCGTTTCTCTTTTGTGCTGCTTTTACCGTATCACTAGCTTGTTTCATTTTTACGCCACCATGAATTCCGGCACCAATTCCTCCAGCACCTGCGATAGCTGCTATAGCACCTACAATAAAAGGTAATGGCATTATTCTCCCTCCTTAACAAAAGACATTAATTTAGTCGATATTTCCATATATTCATCTAATAATGAAAGACATTTTTTTAGAGAAGAATCTGCCATCTTAAATGCTTTAACAAAAGAATTTATTAAAGCTTTCTCTGTATCAGCAAAATCACCATCTGCTTTAGCACATGCCAATAACTCTAATAAGAAAACTCTTTTTACAAAATCGGTAGAATTAACTCCAATTTTTTCTGCTAATGGTAAAGGATCAATCTTTTCATTTAAATCAAATTCTGTGATTCCCATTTCTCTAGAATAATCACTGATATATGATTTTTCAGACTCCTCAAGTTTTCCATCTGCTTGAATAACAGATATTGCTAATTTTAAGAAAGTAATTTTTTCTTCACTATTAAGAAAATTTAAGAACATTTTTCAGCCTCCTTTTTTTGTTCTTTTAATTTTTTGCATCCTTTATAATTTAATTCATAAAAACATTCTAAAGTCATTTCTGAAGAATAGAATTGTTTCCAACTATCATCTATACGACAAAGAAGAGGACGATTTTCATAAATAGAACATAAATTATCTTTCAAATATTTACAGACCCCATCGCCTCTGTCTAAATCCTTGTATAATTCTATACCAGCTATATTGGCACAACAAAGCCCACACTTATCACAATTAAACATCATGCAAAAGTTAGTGACGATTTTTTATCGCTCATGAATGAATCAAAATCAGAATAACCTTGCCAAGGTAATTTTATATTTAATTTCTTGTATATAAGGTTAAGGCATTGATTTGTTTCCTCTATACTTTTACAGCTAGATAGCTGTAAAGCTGCATTTGAATATTCTTCCTCTTGATGCTTGAGTAAATCAAAATCTATTCTCATAAATTCTGCTAAATATTTATCAAGAAGTTCACTCTGTTTATTCAAAGCTACATTGAAGTTTGCAATATCCGGAATAGAATTCAATTTTTCTATTGCTTTTTTTATATATTTATTATGATCCAATATGTATAATAATGAACAACTCATAATGCCTGTAACTAAAACACTGCAAAATGTTGGGACAACATCTTCAATAATTGGAATACCAGCAATTGGCGTTGTTTTAAATAATTCTTTCACCATAGAACCTGCAATTACACTTGCACCTGTTGCTAACACTTTTGCAGCCGCTACAAATCTATCTCCTAAAGGATAACTATCAGGATTTATAAAGAGGATTTTTGATGCTTGAGAAAGAGACGCAAAAGATTCACGAATAATTTTAATTACATTTTTTGCTGTGGTGAAAAATATATTTGCTAAAGTAGTAACTAATGATGATAAAACACCAGCAACTGCTCCTTCAATAAATTTTTCCCATATTTCTTTAAACTTCTTCTTAGCATTATTCAAACCTTGTTTTACAGCTTTTGCAATTGCATCAAAAAGTGCTTTTCCATCTTTTTCGCTTTGAATTATTGCATCTTTCACTGTAAACCAAATTTCTGTAAATACAAGACCTAAGGCTTGTCTTAACCCCATAGAAAGGCCTAGTTTTGCAGCTGCCGTACCGGTATCTTTCCAAAACTTTTTACTTGTATAATATGCTCGATTTAATTTTGCATCATATGCCTTTTTCGCTTTTTTAAAATGCTCACGCATATTTGCTTTTGTTGTTTCATCAAGTTCAGGGTGTGCAGTTATATAAGCTTCCATATCAACATCTGGCTTTGGAGGCATTGGTTGACCTGTCTTTTTAGCTTCTTTACACTGTTTTTCCCATTGTTGCATTTGTTGATTTGCCCAACTACCCATTGATGCATTAAGGCTTTTATTAGTCCAAGCAAAATTCTCAGGAGAGTCTGCAAGTTGTTTACCATCCAATTCTGCTAATACACGTCCCGGATCATCATGTATAGCTTTTGCTTCAACTATGTGATCTAGTTCAGCATTTTTATCAGAAGGCGCATTTTTGCTTTTTCCTAAAAATCCCAGATTTGTTTTGCCAGTATATTCATCTTTAAAATCTTTATTACCATTTTCAAAATATTCATTTTTTTTATTATGTTTTGCTTTGGCGAAGTTTGTTCTCTCTCCATTTCTATAATCTCCATGATATTCACCTGTATTATAGTCGCCTCTATTAGCGTAATCTTTTGAGTTTTGTTGATTTTTATATCTCATTTCGGGATCTTTCCCAATTTCACGTACATTATGAATCGTATCAACATCACCGCCATGCTGATCTTGAATAAGAAAATCTAAACCAAATGAACTTACTAAAGCTTGAACAATCACCTCTTCATATTGACTAAAGATTGTGCCATACGAATCTTCTATAGGGATATCCTCTAAACTAACTTGACTTACAAATGCACAAAACGAAGCATCTTTATAGGACATACAATCTCCATGACATGCCTTACCTATTACGTTTTTCTGTAATTCCAAATCATCACCCATAATAAAATCTCCTTACAATAAAATATTCTACTCCACTTGCTGCGACATACGCCGTCATACATATTTAATTCCGAAGAAAATTCATTTTTCCCGTCCGTACATTTCCAGCAGTTTTTTCGCCTCGTCCGTCACTTCATCAACCAGCTCCTGCGGCTCAAGAACTTTTACAGTGCTTCCCTGTCCCAGCACCCAGCGTTTCACCTCAGGCAGCTGAGTCGTCTCAAAGCTGACATCCACGCTTCCGTCGTCATTTCGGACTACACTCTGATTCTCATGCCAGATATGCTCGGCGGCGAAAGTTCCGATTTCCGCGCTGAACAGAAGCCGGACTTTATGCCTTGTCCTTGATGAAAGCCAGACTCCCATCGTCCGGTCAATATAATCCCTTGCGTTAAATCCGGCTGGAATCTCAAAAAACTCATCTGTCTGCCGTATATTCTTCATTCTTGAAAGACTGAAAATCCGCACTTCCTTTTTCAGATGGCAATTTCCAATCACATACCAGTTTCCCCTCTGGCAGATTATGTGGTACGGATCCAGCTGACGCTCCATAAAGGTTGTTTTCTGGAGAGGACGGTAATCAAAAATAATGGAACGTCTTTCCTTCAGGGCGTCAATGACAGAATCAAAAACCTCGGTGACTATCGGAGCGAGCGCGTCCGGAATGTAAGTTATGTCGCCGGAAAGAAACCTTGAGTCGATTGAAACGTTTTCCGGAAGGCTTCCTTCTATTTTTCTGAATATTGACTTGAGCTGTTTTTCAAGCGGAGTATTTTTATATTGAAGAAGAAGCTGATCAAAAAGCGCAAGGCTGAAGAATTCACCCTCGTTTATCTGAATATATTTGATGAAAAAATTCGGCTCAGTATAATGCCATCCGCGGTGCTCGGCACTGTATTCCATCGGCGCATTGTAGAAATCCCGGAGAACATCAAAATCCCGGTTTATAGTACGCTCGGAAACCTCAAGCAGCCTTGCAAGCCCCGCCGCATTCGGATATTTTCCGGACCTGATCTCATCATCAATCCGGTGGATTCTGTACGCCTGTAAAATTTTGTCCTTATTCCTTTCACTCATGCTGAAAAACCATCTTGTCCATTATAACCGATAAATAATTATTACACAATATTTCTTTAGCAATATTATTTATTTCTTTAATTATTTGAGAAGACTGTTCCGCCGACCTAAAATTATCTCTATGGATATTGATGTTAATACCGCCACAAAGATGGTCGCCTTACGTATTCAGGAAGAACGCCAAAAACGGAAGATGTCCCAAATGGAGCTTGCGCTGGAAGCCGGAATCTCTCAGGGATTTCTTGCAATGATTGAGGCGAACCGCAAAGTTCCTACTGTAACAACAATATTCAAGATTGCGAACGCGCTTTCAGTAAAGCCGTCGATATTTTTTGAACTTCCAGATTCAGACCGCGAGGAACAGAAACAGAAAATCATCAGCCTCATCCGCTCTCTTTGATCCGACAAAGCCGGATTCTATAAAAATGCGTCCTCCGCATGGAACATCGGAAGAAATAAAAAGATTATCGCCCTAAATCCAGCCGTTCAAGTCCGCGCTGGCAATGAGCATCTCAACAGAATTCAGGACAGTCTCATCATCCGAGAATTCATCCTCATCATAAAAACGCTGCATCTCAATCATCCTGACGTTTCCATCGCCAGCAAAAGTTTTTATCTCCTCAAATTTCCTGTATGCCGAGACAAAAAGGTCATGTCCGAATTTCTCAGGCGGAAGCACGACTATTAAAAGGGAATTTTCGTCCGGCATCTTTATTTCAGAAGGATTTTTTAGGAAACAGACCGAAAAATCAGACCACAACAATGACCACCTGTTTTTCAATTTACGGCTGACTGCTTTTCTGATTTCACCGGACTTTTCTCCGAGCAGAAACATGACATTCACCTTTTTTCTATTGCAGAAATATTTTTTCAGGCAAGTGGTATGGGCAGATTCCGTTGGATGCTCCTTTCCGTTCATGGTCAAAAAATACAGACCAGCTTTTGACGTACGTTCACAATTTCCAAAAAATCTGATCGCCGAAACGCATATTCCAGTAATCAAGCCAAGTGAGGCTCCACCCAGAACAACCTTTGAAAGTTTCATTTTTCCTCCATAAATATAAAATGATTTTACGACGACTGGTATGACATGCATATTCAGAGTAAGGAAAAAATTTATCAAACGCCTGAACCCGATGTATAGATTATCGGGAAAAATGCGAGAATCTTCCGCCGGAAAAAGTTCGGCTTTTGACACAAACTGCGGAAAGGTTTGGGGAGATAAAAGTAAAAGAGAAAAATTTAAACAAACGTCGCACAGACTGCATACAGAGGAACATTTTTTGAGCCCTAAAATATAAAACTACGAAGCATAAAATAAAGCCTCTCAAACCGCAAGAATTCGGGAAGTAAAACTTCAAGCTGCGGACTTCAACTCCTTTTGTAAACAAAAACTTTCCGCTATACCTGAAACTTTTCTTGAATTTCAGAACTTTTTCGGTTATACT
>ULPT01058269.1_pt1 | contig 15841 bp, 13 predicted proteins | sample 1953751 | NCBI WGS metagenome assembly ULPT01 (sample SAMEA4835636, study PRJEB28245) | human gut metagenome | biome: gut microbiome; material: fecal sample | place: Denmark | collected 2008
AACAGCCATTCTCGCTTGAGTCTGGCTGTTTTTTTACTCTTCTGAAAGCGGTCGAAAATCGGAAAATATGCTAAAATAGCGGGGTGGTTCCTCAAATTGAACATTTTTCCATATATACTGTTGTAGGTAAAAGAGGGCGATGAAAGAGAGGTATTTTATGTCGAAATATAAATTGATTTCAGAGTATTACTTAAAAGGTAACAACCGCACGCAGATCGCTACGCTTTGCGATTGTTCGCGCACGACCGTCTGGACGGTTTTGAAAAGAGTAGACGCTATCGGTATCGGACTTGACGAACTGAGCGGAATGAGCGAAAAAGAACTTGCTTATTTGCTTTTTCCGAAAAGGGCGAAACCGGGAGACGGGTATCTGATTCCCGATTTTAAGTGGGAAGAGTTTCAGATGATCAAGCATCGTTCGTCAATCAGGCTTTGCTGGCGGAGGTATTGCAAACGAGCGGCGAAACAGAGCCTTGCGGCATACAGTTGGAAAGTTTTTCTGACTTCGTATAACGAATACCGCCGACCGAAAATACAGGTCGATGATCCGGACGACAAAATCAGAACAAAACTGAAACATTACAATTTATTGTTGGCTTATTGCGAGAGCGATAAGGTTATGTATTCCGTGATTCAGACGGAAAAGGAAATGTGGCTGAAATCGCTTGGGCTGGACGAAAATAAAATTATAGGCGATAGAAAAAAGTGAAAGAAATTAAAACTTCTTTGAATTTATTTCAAATACCTGTTGCAAAACATACCGGAATATGGTATAATTGAGTAAAGTAGTCAATGAGGTGTATTATGGCAGCAAGTTATAAAAAATTATTCAAATTACTGATAGACAGGGAGATGAAGAGCAAGGAACTCGCCGCGCTCGCAAAGGTAAGCCCCGCAACGCTTGCAAAAATGAAGAAGGACGGCGTTTCCGTAAATTCCGACGTGCTTATAAAAATCTGCACGGCTTTGGGCTGTACGCTTGACGATATCGTCGAAATCGTGGACGACGAAAAATAATTGCAAAAACTCAAGAGAAATATTTTAATTATGACCGTAGTTGTCATGTTTTGTATGATAAAATAGAAAGAACGGAGGAAAAACAAAAGATGGGGAGTAATGAGAAGGTTTTAAAAGAAAATAAACCAACAGCAGATGTACTGATGTCATCAATGCGTTCTATGGGGTATACCTTTGAGGCTGCGATTGCAGACATAATAGATAATAGTGTCAGCGTGCATGCAACACAGATAGAAATAAAATTTCCCGTTGATCCTGCTGAAATATATGTCGCCATTTGCGATAACGGCACGGGAATGTCAAAAGAAGAGCTGTTTGATGCGATGAAATATGGAAGTTCTCTTAAACGGGGAAAAAGGAGTGAAGATGACCTCGGTCGGTTCGGGCTTGGTCTTAAAGCGGCGTCTCTATCTCAATGCAGAAAACTTACTGTTGTCAGTAAAAAAGATGATAATTTGTCTGCCTATATCTGGGATCTTGATGTGGTAGAGTCGGAACAGGACTGGCTGATGGTTGAATGTTCAGAAGAGGAAATACAAAAATTGAAGTGTATTGACTTTCTGAATGAAAGAGAGTCGGGAACTGTTGTATTGTGGGAAAATTTCGATATTCTGCGTGAGTCATCAGGAAATGAGTATGCCGAACTGATGGATTATCAGAATAATACGGCGGAATATTTATCTTTGATTTTTCACAGATTTCTGAACAGAACCGGGGCAGGGAAAATTTCCATAAAAATAAATAATTTTATATTGACTGGATATGATCCGTTTCTTGAAAACCATCCCAAAACAACCGTGAGAAAGGCTTTTACGGTTCCGGTTAAGGATAAAGAGGGAATTGAGCGATTGGTTACGGTTCAGCCATACGTTCTTCCTTTTCAGAAGGACTTATCTGCAGAAGATAAGAAAATTTCCGGCGGAGTGGAAAATTACAGATCAAAGCAAGGCTTCTATATCTACCGCAATGAAAGACTGATTGTGTGGGGAACATGGTTTGGACGAGGGCGTGATGAACTTACAAAATATGCCCGTATCAAAGTTGATATTCCTCATACTCTTGATTCTGTCTGGGGGATTGATATAAAAAAACAAAGTGCCAGAATACCATCTTCTATAAAACAGAGACTTACGCGGGCGGTTGATGATGCAATGGATGTTGCAGTCAGAAAACAAACTTATCGCGGAAGAATTGCCAAAATTGACGATAATATTGATTATATATGGAACAGGAACGATATTAGAGGAGATATAACCTACAGAATTAACAGAAATTCAAAAATTTTTGATCTGATAAAAGATAAAGTCGATGATGAAACGTGGAATTGTCTGGATATGGTACTGGAAGAGATTGAAAATTCCGTACCGTATCAGCAGATATATATTGATAAATCTCAGAATAAGGTCAGTGAAGATATAGATGATGAAAGAAAAGCAGAAATTGCAGATAAAGCAAGAATGCTGATATTACTGGCTGAAAAAACGGGGAATAACAGCAGAAGTGAAATTGTTGACCGGCTGATGCTTGCAGAACCTTTCAATAAATATCCGGAATTGAAACAAATATTGATGGAGGAAAAATGATATGGTAAGTGATAAAATTGATAACCTTACAAGAATGGTAGACAGTCTGATTCAACTTAATAATTCAGATAAAAATCTGGATGACGAGGCTGTGGACGGATATATAAAAACCGTTGTTGCTATGTCAGGAGCAGAATGCAGCAATGAAGAACTGGCTGCGCTGAAACGCAATATTCAATATAAATATCAGATATATACTGTTCCCGGGCAGAGCATTCTTGCTGATTACGAACAGGAAAACTGGTATTCCGACAGGAAATCTGAAATTACTCCGCGTTTCTGGAACAGATATAAAAACTATCTTATTGACCAGAAACATTTTAGTCCGAATGTTGTAAGTACGCTTGGTGAAGACACTCTTGACCAGAAGTTGATGAATTATATTCTTGATCCGAAAGCCGATTACAAATCGCCTGTACTTAAACGGGGGTTGATAATCGGAGATGTTCAATCCGGGAAAACTTCAACATACATAGGATTTTTATGTAAAGCGGCGGATGCCGGGTATAAAGTTTTTATTTTGCTTACAGGAACGATAGAATCTTTAAGAAAACAGACGCAGGAACGCGTGGAAGAAGGTTTTATCGGAATTGATATGTCTGCGGAATCAAAAGATGGCAGAAGAGTGGGCGTAGGACTTGATAATCAGCCTATTCGCGCTATGTCTATGACTTCACGGGTGAAAGATTTTGTCGGAGATAACGATAAGACGGTAATTTCCCTTGCCGGAATAACAGATGCAATTGTTTTTGTTATAAAGAAAAATGCTACTACGTTGCAGAAGCTTACAAAATGGCTTGTTGAATTGAATGCGGATAAACTGACAAAGAAAATAAACATGCCAATGCTTATGATTGACGACGAAGCTGATAATGCCTCTATCAACACAAGTGCAAGCAAGGAGGATCCGACCAGAATCAATAAATTGATACGAGAACTGGCAAGTGTGTTTACAGTTTCAAACTACGTCGGATTTACGGCAACGCCTTTTGCGAATGTTTTTATAGATCCTGAAACTACTGAAAAAATGGAAACGCAGGATTTATTTCCTGAAGATTTTATTGTTGCGTTGCCGACGCCGAGCAACTATATAGGTCCGAACAGAATTTTTGCACAAGATGGCGAGTATCACGACCAACTTGTTTATATAAAAGATGCCGGACGGGAAGAAGAGGACGGATTTCCTTTTTATTTCAAGCACAAAAAAGAATGGGCAGGGGAATTACCGGATAGCCTTACCGATGCTGTTTACGCTTTTTATATAGTTAATGCTATAAGAGATTTACGGGGTGATTATAAAGCCCATCGCTCAATGCTGATAAATATTTCCAGATTTGTAGCAGTACAGAAACATATAAAAGCTGAGGTTGAAGAAATACACGGAAATGCTTACAGAGCAATTAAATTTAATCTGTCGGCGGATGAACAATCTTTGAAAGATCCGGTTTTATACCGCATTCATGAGATATGGAGTAAATATTATTCGCACATTGAGTTTTCGTGGGAAGAGATTGCTGAAGCAATGTATCAAGCTATCGAAAAAATTCAGATTAAAGTAGTAAACAGTTCAAAAACGTCTGAAAAACTTGAGTATCCGAAAGATGTTTCACTGAGAGTTATTGCGATAGGCGGACTTGCTCTTTCCCGTGGGCTGACATTGGAAGGGCTTATAATCAGTTATTTTTACAGGAATACAAGTACTTATGATGTTCTGATGCAGATGGGGCGCTGGTTTGGGTACAGAAAAAATTATGAAGATCTTTTCCGTATCTGGACATGTAAAGATTCAGCAGACTGGTATGCGGAAATTGCAGAAGCAACAGATAAACTTAAAGATGATATGAGCCTTATGCGGGAACTCGGTCAGAAACCGAGAGATTTCGGTATAAGAGTAAGAAATAATTCGGCAGACTTGCGTATAACAGCTTATAATAAAATGCGCAATTCCACTGACGAATATGAGTTTTCGAGTTATTATGGAGGGATAGTTGAAACTCCTTATCTGTGTTATAATGCTGCTGCTCACATAAACAACTATAATGAAGTCGTAAAGTTGGTAAATGATTCAATAAGTGCAGGAATAAGTTTTGAAAGACAAACTCCGAGTATCGGGAAAGGCAGGTATATTTTGCAGGATGTACCTAAAACAAGAATTATTGAATTTATCAGAAAATTAAAAATTTCGAGATTCAGTTCGGATTTCGACGTTACACAGATTGCTGAATTTTTAAGGAATTCATCGGATCCGCTGATTGAAAAATTTGATGTGGCGTTTATGGATGGAAATCCGATTGATGGCAAAATTTCAGAAATTGCAGGCAGAACAATTTACCAGGTTAAAAGAACCCGTTGTATTATCGACAGGGATACCGACAGGCTTAGCTTAGGCAGAAGGGGAAAACTTGGCGGTCCCAATGATGGGCTTGCCGGAATTGCTGACTATAACGGCCGTAAAGCCGAAGATATTGTTGCCGAAGCAAAGACTGCATTTATCCGCACTTATGAGCTGACAAGGCAAGAAAAATTTACAAAAGATAATTTTTCATCCGAGACATGGTTCCGCTTCGTAAAAGATCGTAAACCTCTGCTGATTATATATCTGATTGACGTTAACGGTGATGAAGATGAAAGACAGAAAAAACAGTTCGATGAACTGAAAGAAAAGCTTGGAAAAGTTCCGGTTGTTGGTTTTGCTTTGGGACTGCCGCGGAACGATGAGGCTGCTGCGTTAAGTGCGACCAGATATCGTGCCAATAAAATATATAACTGGTTTGAAAGAGATGAAATGGATATAGGAGATGAGGAATAATGGATATCAGATCGCAATTTTCTGCATTCAGCCGCCCTGAATATTTTTCCAGGATAGATGATGAACATATTCTTGATCTTCATATCGGACTTGATGAAAAAGGAAGAAAATCTATTGAATTACGTTCAATGTTCAAACCTGTTAAGGTTACGGGAACGTCGGCAATTGACGTAACGCAGTATACGAAACCGGAATATAATACTATTCGTTTCTCACTGAAAGACGACGATATGAGTGGTTTGTTTTATAAGTTCTGTGAAGATATTATTGAACAGACAAAAGATCTGAAAAATGAAAAAGACGGATATAAAGCAATAACAACAAGATTTTTTCAATGGAAAAAGATGTTTGTTCTGTCCAAAAATACATTTCTGACAGAGCCGGAAATTATGGGCATGATTGGCGAAATATTATTTCTCAGGGGACCGCTTGCAGATGAAATCGGATTGTCGGAAGCGTTAAAAAGCTGGAGTGGACAGGAACTGACGCATAAAGACTTTTCCTGTTCGGACAAGTGGTATGAAGTCAAGACGATAAGCCGCGGGAATACGACGGTGAGAATATCTTCGCTTGAACAACTTGACAGTGATAAGAACGGAGAGCTGATTGTTTATTCTCTTGAGAAAATGAGTCCTGCTTATAACGGTATTTCGTTGAATAAACTTATACTCGAAACAAGACAGATGTTTTTATCGGCGGATGATGCGGATACTTTTCTGGCAAAGGTTGCCATGCAGGGATATGAATACAACAATTACTATGATGAATTTGTGTTTGAAGTCAGCGGTCTGACGAGATATAAAGTAACAGATCAGTTTCCGAAACTGACACATGCAAATGTTCCGAAAGAAATAACGAAAGCAAATTATGATCTTGCATTAGCGGAGATAATGTCATTCAGCACAAAAGAATAAAGGGTGGGGTAAAAGATGGATAATTATCAGGAATATAAACAGGAATTTCTTGACAGCTTAAGAGCAGATTCTGCAATAAACGGTTCCGATACACAGGATGAATTTCTTTCCTGTACGCTTGGAATGCTGGAAGATTTCGATGAAGTGCAGTCTCCGCAAAAAGTAGGTTTCGGAGACAAAAGATGTTCCGGACAACATGTGATGCGTATAGATGCCTACGCTTTTGATGAAACCGATCACAGTCTTGAATTGTTTATCAATGATTTTCAGGATGCTTATGAAACCGGAAACCTTACAGGCAGCAGAGTGGATGAACTTTACTGGCTGATGTATTATTTTTTGAACGAAGTTTGCAATGGCAATATTACAAAATATTTCGATGATTCCGACGATGCCCTGAAAATTGCGGCACTTATAAAAAGACGGATGAATGCGATAGGAGACGATCCGGAACAAATTCTGAAAATAAGAATGTTTATTCTTACGAACAAAGAATTGTCTACGGATATTCTTAACAGGAATTTGCTTGAAACAAAAATAAGAAAAACAAAAGGCAGTAAAACTGTAAAAAGCACAAAAAAGATCAAGAAAGCTGATTTTAACGGGAAACCTCTTGAAATCAATATCTGGAATCTTGAAAGATTTTATGAAAAAGAAAAATCTTTCAGCAGCGATCCGATTGTTATCGATTTCAGAAATGATTATTCCTGTGATGGTATTCCATGTATCAAGGGTAACATCGGAGAAAATCTTGGCTATGAAGCATATATTGCCATTATTCCTGGTAAATTATTGTCTGAGATTTATATTGAACATGGAAGCAAAGTACTTGAAGGAAATGTAAGAGCATTCCTTGGTACGAGCGGTTCAAAAAGTGTAAACAGCGGAATAAGAAGAACGATAAATAACGAACCTGATAAATTTTTTACATATAATAACGGAATTGCAACGACAGCGGCGGATGTTGAAACCGAGGAAAAAGACGGGCAGTTATACATTACGAAAATTGTTGATCTGCAGATTATAAATGGTGGACAAACCACTGCTTCGCTTGCGGAGGCCGTACTTAAAAAGACAAATCCGGAACTGAATGGTATATTTGTGCCTATGAAGCTTACGGTCATTGATGATCGTGAGACTGAAAACGAAGATGGCGTGCGGTTTTATGACCAGATGGTACAGAATATCGCAAAATATGCAAACAGCCAGAATAAAGTCACTGCTGCGGATTTGTTCTCAAATGATCCGTTTCATATCTGGATGGAAAAAATGTCGAAGAAAATTTTTGCTCCGGCAATACATTATTCTGTTCCGACAGGCTGGTATTATGAGCGCTCAAGGAAAAGATACGAACAGGAACAGTTCAAACTTAAAAGTGAAACAGACAGAAAACGTTTCCGCGCGAAGTATCCGAAAGAACAACTTATTACGAAGGAACAGTTGGGTATGTACCTGACAACAATGAAAGAGCAGCCGAATATTGTTGCAAAAGGTAAAAATTTCGTAATCAAAGAATTCAACACAATTATTTCTCAGGATTATAAAACAAATAAAGGATGTTTCAATGAGTTTTACTTCAAAAAGTGTATATGTGCAGCAATTATATACCGGACGGTAGACAATTACCTTGAATCTCATAAAGACAGCGCCAGAAAACCAACCGGGTTCTGGTATAAAGCGGGTGGCTATAAACTTGATATAGTGCCTTACACTATTGCAAAAATAATTCATAGCGTTCCTGCTGGGTTTACGCTTGACTGGAATTATATATGGAACAGACAAGACTTGTCTCCTGCGTTTATGCATGAAATTGAAATTGTCACTAAAATGACGAACGACTTTATCTGTGACAGCCATGGTGTGATTGTTACTGAATATTGCAAACGACCTGAAACATGGGTGGCATACAGAGATAATGTGCGCTATACTCCGTCTGAAAAATTTTTGTCTGAACTTATGCCGGAAAGTATCACAAAAGAACAGGAAGTCGCTTCCCAGAAAGATCAGAAAGATACAAATGATCTGAATTATGTAACAGAAATAATCAAACTTGGTGCGGGATATTGGCAGAGATTGCTGGAAGAAGGCATTTCAAGAGCCGCATTGAGCTATGCTGAACAGGCTACATTAAGAAAAGCAGTTGATTTTGCTCAAAAAGGGAATATTCCATGTTCGGCTTCGGGGAAAGTTCCTGCCCGGACTATGGCTTTGGCAAAGTCAATTTATGATGTAAAAGATAAACTTGAATCACTTGGGATAAAAATCTGAAATGAAAGAAATTTACAATATTGTTGAGCTTTTCAGCGGAATCGGCAGTCAGGCCCGCGCATTGAAAAACATTGGAATAAACATTAACGTACAGGCAACATGCGAATGGGATATGCACGCATTTATTGCATATGATGCGATGCATGAAAGTTATGAAGATCTGCCGGAAGTTGAAAAAATGACCAAAGAGCAGATACTTGAAATATTAAAGCAATATACTCTCAGCAATAACGGCAAAGAAGCTATGAATTATGCAACGTTGCATAGTTATAGCGAAAAAGTGCTGAAACGGATGCTTTCAGCAATAAAACGCACGCATAATCTTGTGGATATAAGCACGGTTACAGGCGAACAGATGCCGGACGATACGGATATACTGACTTACTCATTCCCGTGTCAGGACTTATCAAATGTGGGAGCTTTCCACGGATATAATAAAGGTATTGATAAAGATTCCGGCAGCAGATCCAGTTTGTTGTGGCAGGTTGGCAGGATACTTACGGAAATGCGGCAATCAGGGAAACATCTCCCGCGATATCTGATTATGGAGAATGTGCCGACCTTATTATCGAAAAGGCATTCCAGCAATTTTCAGGAATGGATAAACGAACTGACAGCATTGGGGTATGAAAGCAAATATATACAGGTTAATGCTAAAAATTATGGAATACCGCAGAACAGACCGCGTCTGCTGATGATGAGTGTTTATGTCGGGAATGATGAAATTCTCCGTGGAAAAATCAAAGAGTATTTTGATTCGCTGGGAGAAGACGATGGAAAAGTAATTGAAATGTATAAAAAATCAAAATATTATAAGGAAAAACAGATAAAAGATCTGCTTCGTATAGATAACGATCCAACTTCCGTATTGTGGAAAGAAGCATTGGAATGTACCCCTAATGATACAGTGTCAAGACGAAAAATCTGGCAGGAAAACCCTGAAATCGTACATAAAGACGGGATGGTTACTGATGAAAAATTTATCCGGACGATTACAACCAAACAGGACAGGCACCCTAATTCCGGTAACATCTATTTTGACAGCGGGGTTGCCGGGAGGGGTAAATTCCGTTATTTGACTCCGAGAGAATGCCTTCTTTTTATGGGGTTTGAAGATAAGGACTATGAAAGTTTACAGGCAAATAACCCGGAGCAAAGAGTAAAAAGTAAATTATTTCCGAGAGACAAAATTATCCGTATGGCAGGAAATAGCATACCAGTAAAAATGCTGGAAGGCTTTTTCTATCAATTATATAAAATAGAACCGATTATGGAAGGCGATTGATGGACGTTCATGATAAAGAAACGCGCAGTTATAATATGTCGCATATCCGCGCCGGAAAAACGAAACCTGAAGAAATTGTGGCGAAATACCTTTTTTCTGAAGGTTTCCGTTATAGGCGGAATGTAAAAAAATTACCAGGTACACCGGATATTGTGCTTAAAAAATATAAAACGGTAATTTTTGTCAATGGCTGTTTCTGGCATATGCACGAAGTTTGCAAATATTTTGTCTGGCCGCAGGATAATGCGGAATTCTGGCGGAAAAAACTTTTTGCAAATAAAGAAAGAGATGAAAAAGAGCAAATTGAGCTTGCCCGCCTTGGCTGGAATGTAATTGTAGTGTGGGAATGTGAACTGAAAAAAGATAAGCGAGAAGCAACGTTGCAGAATCTTGTGGCAACGCTGAGGGAGAATAGAAATGAAACTAACAAGTTATGAATTGTCTGTTATAGCATAAAAATATCTGACAACATTTTTTGTCAGGTAAATGAAATAATCTTGAAAACAATTTGCAGAATCAATTGCAAGGAATGTAGATAGAAAGGAGATAATTATGAGTGAGACAAAATTAACATCAAATGGGTTAAAAAACTCTTTGAAAAATTATTCGATTTCAGAAGCGGTTTCGGAATATATTTGGAATGGCTTTGATGCCAAAGCAACATTGGTTGAAATAAAAGAAGATAAAAACCAATTAGGTTCTACTATTAGTATTTGCATAAAAGATAACGGGACGGGGATCGATAGAAATCAGCTGAACGAAAAATTTGAGAAAGCCTATGAGTCAGAAAAACATATAAAAACAAAGATAAATGGCGCAACGATAAAAGGGAAAAAGGGTGTTGGTAGATATAGTTTTTATAATACTTGTTATGGAGCAAAATGGGAAACAATATATCAGGAGGGGAAGAAAAGGAAAAAGTATACTATTGATATAGAGTCGGAGAATTTAATTAAATTTAATGTGTCAGATGAGGTTGAGACTCAAGAACCAACAGGCACCTCTGTAACTTTATTTTTGAACCAGGGAGTTGTTGTTGGCAATTTGAAGGAAGAGATTAAGTTATCTTGCGCTTGGTTAATAAAATTATATGATGACAAACGAATTATAATAGTTAACGGGGACAGAATCGATTGTTCGGATTTAATTTATTCTTATGAAACAAAGGAAAAGGATTTTTCTGATTTTCATGTAAAAGCTACGATATGCGTATGGACAAGGAAACTGCATGATGAATATTCTAAATATTATTATTTGAACTCGCAAGAGGTTGTTTTATGTAAAGAGAATACCACTTTGAATAATAAAGGAGACAATTTCTATCATAGTATATTTATCTCATCCGATTTGTTTGATGAAAATTTTAGCTTTGAATCGGATATGGAGGGGGATAATTTAATAAGGTTTAAAACAAAGAAATCGAAAGAATTTAAAGAGTTAAAAGAATTTTGTGATGTTTTTTTATATGAGACGAGAAAGCCTTTTATAAAAGCATATTCTGAAGAATTTATAGGAAAACTTAAAGGGAAAAAAGTATATCCGATATTTGATCAAAACAATGCAATAGATCGTTTCCGAGAAGAACAATTGGATTTGCTTGTATCTAATATTTATTATTTTGTACCAAAAGTCTTTACTTCGTTAACAGTTTTGCAACAAAAAACTTTAATAAGAATGTTTGAATTGATTCAATCTTCGGGAGAAACCAGCAATCTGTTTAAAATATTGGACAGTGTAGTTGATTTATCAAAAGAAGAACGTGCCGAAATGGCGGATCTTTTAGAAAAAACCGAGCTTTCCCACATAATAGAGATGTTGAATTTGGTTGTTGCGAGATTGCAAGCTATTAATGACTTTGAAACCCTTATTTTTAACAAAGACAGATACACAAATGAAGTGGATCATGTTCAAAAGTTTATTGAACAGCATTATTGGTTTTTTGGAGAACAATATCATTTGGCAACGGCAGAAGAGCCTAATTTTGAAGAAGCTTTACGGGCTTATTTGAATTTTGCCTCCGACCATTTTTACAAGAAAGGCGAAATACATATAGAAAATGATGATAAAAACAAACAAATGGATATTTTTGCTATTCAGTCAATCATGACGGGTGAAGTGAAAAAATGTATTGTTGTTGAATTAAAGAGACCGAGTGTTACCTTATCCAGTAAAGAACTTGGGCAAATAAAGAAATATTATGGTGTTATAAAGAGCGATAGTCGGTTTCAAAGCGATAAAATTGAATGGGATTTTATTTTGGTTGGAAATGAATATAATGATGAAATAGAGGGCGAAATTAACAACAGTCGTCATCACGGTATTTATAATTGTGTTTACAAAGTAAAAAATTGCACAATTATAGTAAAAACCTGGAGCGATATTCTCACAGAATTAAAGATGAATATGCACTATTTGGAAGAAAAGTTAAAAGTGAACTATTCAAAACTTTGCGATAAAAGTATGTATACCTCGGACGAAATTGTTAAAGAACAGGAAGGTTCTGTTGCCGCTATGCCTAAGGCGATGATCGGTTGAAATTAACAGGATTCATATTGTGTATGCTTATAAAGAAAATATGTATCCTTGTGCGGAAACTGTCATAATTTGATTCGTTATGGGAAAGGGGGCAGAGAATCTTTTAAAAAATTATATAATGAACGAGAGCAATTTTTGCAACAGGCTGGAATAGTAATAACGTTTGAAGATTTAATGAATTATTATAAATAAAATTTTAAGAGGATACACAATGACGGATACTCCGAAAGCATATAAACTGAATAAGGAAAAGCGCGCGGCGGAGGAAAACGGGAAGTTTCTGTATTATTTTTACGACCGCAAAAAACTGACGTCGGTTGCGCTTCCCGAAGAGCAGTTCGATAAACTTGTGAAAATGGACAGGGAGTATTATAATCTCGAACGCCGTGAAAACGACCATAAAACGACGTTTAAAAAGTCCGCAAATACCAACGGCTATAAGAAAATCGATATAGAAAAGGACGATTTCGGACAAGCCTCGGGGAAAGAGCGGGATGACGAGGATGTTTCCGGCGCGGACTTTACCTATAAAATTCACAAGCAGTGCGATATCGATAAAAAAGTTGCCGCGCTTTCGCCTGACGACCGGACGATTTACAAAATGTATTATGTGGACGGTTTCAGACAGGCGGAAATTGCGGAAGGACTCGGAAAAACGCAAGGTTACGTAGCAAAACGGTTGATGAAAATCGGCGACGCATTGCAGGAAAACAAAACCGACGAGGAACGCGCGAACGCCCAGTGGGAGAAATTTTTGCATAAATTCCGTACGGATGACGACGAAGATATTCTGTGGGATATGTTTTTATATCTGCTGCCCGTTGAGGAACAGGCTGATATTGTAAGTTGGTTTTACAGTTATCGCGAGTTTTATAAATTCGGGCTGTCGTATCTCATAATTCGCCCGTTCGATAAGGTAACCGACCAAACCGAATTCGGGAACAGAATGAACGAGTTGCCGTATCACAGCCGTTATATGTATTACGAAATTTTCGACGGACAGGTAGAAGAACTGCAATGGCTGTACCTTGCGCTTTGCGAAGAGGTGGAAAGCCGTAAGAAAACTTTTCCGCAGAAGCCCGCGGGAACGAATTTCGAGAAGATTTTTCAGAAAGCGGAAGAAATCTGCAAGCGGCTCGAAATGACGGCGGAAGAATTTATTAGCGAGCGATTTATACCGAAAGAAGCGGAAAAACGCGGGAAACGTTACAAAGATTACAGGCGAAAATATCAGAATATCGTTGTGGCGGACGAAACCGACATGCGCCCGATAGAAGAACAACTTCGGGATATATTCGGAGACGGTCCGATCCCTGAATTTTCCAACCCGGAATTCCGCAAGAAAAAATAATTTAAAAATTTTTTTATATTCCGGAATATTTTCGGCGTTTTATTCGCTTGATAGGTGTAAAACTTTTTTGCAGACAGGAGGAACATTAAAATGCAAAACAAAATTAAAGTGTTTGAAAATAAGCAGGTGCGGACTTTATGGAACGCAGACGAAGAAGAATGGTATTTTTCCGTCGTAGACGTATGCAACGTTCTGGCGGATTCGGCAAGTAAAGATCCGGGCGCATACTGGCGCAAACTGAAACAGCGCTTAAAAAACGAAGGAAGCGAGGTCGTGACAAATTGTCACGGACTGAAAATGCAGGCAGCCGATGGGAAATATTACAAGACTGATTGTCTTGATACGAAAGGCGTTTTGCGGCTTGTGCAGTCGATTCCGTCGCCGAAAGCGGAGCCGTTCAAAATGTGGCTGGCGCAGGTTGGAAGCGAACGGCTTGACGAAATAGCCGATCCCGAACAGGCGATACTTCGAGGCGCGGATTTTTACCGAGCAAAAGGTTATACGAAAGGCTGGATCAATCAACGGCTTCAAACGATAGAAATGCGTAAGGAACTGACCGACGAGTGGAAAGCGCGCGGAATAGAGCAGGAAAAAGATTACGCGATTTTAACGAACGAAATGACAAAGGCGTGGAGCGGATTATCTGTTAAAGAATATAAAGAACTTAAAGGGCTGAAAAAAGAAAATCTCAGAGATAATATGACGAATATCGAACTCGTTCTGAATATGCTTGCGGAAGTTACGACGACGGCGATATCGAAACGGGAACAGCCCGATACGTTTGAAGAAAGCAAGACGATTGCCAAAAGAGGCGGAAAAGTAGCAAAAAATGCAAGAACGGATATTGAAAGTCAGTTGGGACAATCGGTAATTTCTCCGCTCAATGCAAGCGACAAGCCTGCGCTTGAAGTGAAAACGGACAGCGACGGAGAAAAAGATTAAAATTTGCCAAAATACACAGTTACATAAAAAATGAAAAGGAAGCCGGATAAAAGTCCGACTTCCTTTTTGTATGCGATTGTCTGGAGGGTTCCCGGCAATTTTTTATTCTTAACAAAGGAGCGATAAATGAAAAATTACAATCGGTATCGCCCGCCGTGAACGGGCGAGAAAATAACATAAAAATTGAAAAAACGAGGAGGGCAAATGGAAGAAAAAAGATTAAAACAATTTACGTTTTACGATTTGTATTACGAGGCATTGAAAGGACTTCCCGACGAGGCGGCGGGAAGGATGGCGAAAAACATCTGCAGGTTTATGTTGACAAACGAAGAGGTCCCGGAGCCGCAGGACGACAGGGAAAACTTTTTCTGGAGCAATATCAAGGACGTTCTCGAAGAGGTTAAACGAATAGAAGAAAGCGGACGAAAACCTAAAAATCTCAATGAAAAGATGCCGCATTTTATGTTTATGGAGACATACTACAAGGCAATCAAACTGATGACCGAAGCGGAGAGCGGACAATATATAAAGGCAATCTGCGAGTATATGTTTTACGGGACGGAACGGAAATTGAAACCGCCTGTCGATATGTATTTTTCGTTCGCGAAAAAGAAACTGGAATTATCCCGGAAAAGAAAATCGTCGGGCAGTAAAGGCGGCGCGACAACGCGCGTAAAGGTATCGGATAAAGAGATTTCAAAGGCAACCGAAAAGAAAAATCAATATGTTTCGTTCGATGATTTCATGGCGGAAAATCCGAAGATAAAAAACGATTTATATGCTTCGGGAATGCATTTGCTGGACGGAGTAAACTGGATGAAACTGGATTGTGGGCTGGAGAAAAGCGACTATAAAGATTGCGACAGTCTGTATCGGATTTTAATGCATAAAGAGGAGATAATGAACAATGCATGGTGATAAAAAGAACGGAGCAAACCGTGAAGCAAAAGCGGAGCAAAATACGGTAAAACCGAAGCAGGTTAAGAAAATGCAGTCTTCGCCGCATTTTGTGTTACGGAAAGCGGCACAGCCGCCTTTCATTTACGAGAGCAAAAATACACGGGAAAAGGAGGAAAATTTTGTCTGGAACGCCGGCAATATTCAACGTGGCATATACGCCGTATAAACTGAAAAAGG
>ULPT01042308.1_pt1 | contig 15794 bp, 14 predicted proteins | sample 1953751 | NCBI WGS metagenome assembly ULPT01 (sample SAMEA4835636, study PRJEB28245) | human gut metagenome | biome: gut microbiome; material: fecal sample | place: Denmark | collected 2008
GATGCGGCGCTGGAAAAGCGCCAGCGTGCTGTAGGTGAACGGACACCTGGCTGAGAAGGACGGAAGGCCGATGAAGTACTGGTAGTACGGGTTCTCGGCTATCGCCTTCACCAGCGCGCGGTCGCTCAGCCCCATGCGCTTCTGGATGATCAGCGCCCCCATGGCCTGACGCAGCGGAACGGCGGGATGCCCCTTGCCCGACTTGAAGCATGCCGCGTAACGGACTTCGGCGGCGCTCCAGTCGATCCTCCCGGCGAGAATGCACCATTCGTTGCGGGGGCCGAGCTGCATCCCGCAGGACTGGTTGAAGTCGTCGAAGGCGAGCTGGCGGTTGACGGCGGGCTTGTACATTGTCGTAAGAAGGGGGGATGTGCAGGGAAAACGGGCCGTGAATTGGATTTGTCCAGCACATGATATAGCATATCTTATATCTTATTCAGTTACGACAAAACAAGTTGTGATTTAATCAGCAGACACTAAATAGTGTTGCCGTGAATCAAACAAAGCGAAAAGAAAAAGTTTGCGCTGTTAAAGAAAATCGCTTATAGCGTTGGGAAAATATGCTATATTAAAGCCAAAGTCATCAAATCAGAATGGAAGCATCATGCATAACAAAGAGGGCTCCGACCGTGGGCGTATCGTATAACAGACTTTGGAAACTGCTGATTGACAAGGGCATGAAGAAGAGCGACCTCCAGAGCGTCGCTGGAATCAGTTCCGTGTCGGTGGCAAAGCTCGGAAAGAACGAGAATGTCAACACTGACACACTGAACAAGATATGCGATGCTCTTCAGTGCGACTTCAGCGACATAATGGAGAGAGTGACTGCTGTTTCGGAAGCAGAAAGGATGCCTCTGTTCCACCAGAAGGAGATTCGCCTGGCTGCAATGGTTGACGCAGAGCCTGTCCCAAGGCATGGTTTTGCGCTTGGCGAGCTCTTCTGCGGTCCCGGAGGCCTTGCTTGGGGTGCGACCAACGCGGACATCGGCAACCCTGAATTCAGGATCTACCATAGATGGGCGAACGACTATGATGCGGAAACATGCGAGACATACAGCCACAACATCTGCCCCGACAACCCAGAATCCGTGATATGCGGCGATGTGAGGAAGCTTGATCTGGACGCGCTTCCGCCCATCGACGCGCTGGCCTTCGGCTTCCCCTGCAATGACTTCAGCGTCGTCGGCGAGCAGAAAGGCTTCGAGGGGATATTCGGACCGCTGTACAGCTATGGAGTCAGTGTTCTCAAGTCCCACAGACCCAAGTGGTTTCTCGCTGAGAACGTGGGAGGCCTCAAGTCGGCCAACGAGGGCAACGCCTTCCAGAAGATTCTGGAGGACATGAGGCTGGCAGGCTACAGACTCTATCCCAACCTCTACAAATTCGAGCAGTACGGAGTTCCCCAGGCGCGGCACAGAATTATTATCGTCGGCATCCGCGACGACCTGCCTTTCGAGTTTAGGATTCCAAGTCCCGAACCGTATGCGGGTGTCGACAACTCCTGCCGCAACGCTCTTGAGAATCCGCCAATCCCTGTCAGCGCTGCAAACTCCGAGCTGACGCGCCAGTCTCCGCAGGTCGTCGAGCGCCTGAAATACATCAAGCCAGGCGAGAATGCCTTCACCGCGAAGCTCCCTCCTGAACTTGAACTGCACGTCAAGGGCGCGAAAATCAGCCAGATATACAAGCGCCTCGACCCATCTAAGCCAGCCTACACCGTGACCGGATCCGGGGGAGGTGGAACGCACATATACCACTACTCGGAACCGCGGGCGCTGACAAACCGGGAACGAGCGCGGCTCCAGACCTTTCCCGACACGTATGTGTTCCACGGCTCGAAGGAGTCCGTCCGCAAGCAGATAGGAATGGCCGTTCCCTGCCAGGGTGCGAGAATCATCTTTGAAGCCATTCTCAAGACCTTCGCGGGCGTGGAATATCCGTCCATCCCCGCAAACATGGAGGAGAGCGAATAATGCTTCATTCACACGATTTGTTTCAACGCATTCTGATCGCCCCCCATGGCAGGGATGCAGACGAACTGCACATTGTCTCCGGGTATGCAACATCCATGATGGCGAGGCGACATTTTGTCGAATGCCACGGCCTCAAGATTTCCCTGATTGTCGGCATGTGCCCAAGAGACGGCCTTTCGATGTCCAACCACAGGGGATTTGTAGGTCTTGCAAATCAAATGGAAGGAGATTTCACCTGTATGTACAACACAGGCATTGCCACCCATTCAAAACTTTATGTCTGGTATTCAAATGGGCATCCCACCGAAGCCTATGCCGGTTCCGCAAACTATACCCAGCAGGCTTTCATCCAGCATGTGCAAAATGAAATCATCTGCGACTGCGACCCATTTGAAGCTGATGATTATTACCGTAGTCTTCTTCCTCTTTCCCTTCCTTGCACACTTCCAGTAATTGGAGACAGGATTCGGCTTCTCAATCGTCTGCCGTCCACCAGGCAGGCACAGCAGGAGACGGAAGGCGTAAATGATGATATTGTTGTGCCAGCGGGACTTCGACGGGTCGAATTGCCGCTTGTCGACCGCAACGGCAATGTGCCAAGCCGTTCTGGGTTGAATTGGGGACAGCGTGAGGGACGAGATCCTAGTCAAGCTTACCTGTCCGTGCCTGCCCCAATAGCTCAAAGTGGTTTCTTTCCACCCCGCACTGTCCATTTTAACGTCTTGACTGACGATGGACAGACGATGGAACTATCCGTGGCCCAGGACGGGGGCAAGGCATTGCATTCTCCCAATGACAATTCCATTATAGGTCACTACTTCCGTCGCCGCCTTGGCCTCCGCGACGGAGAATATGTGACAAGGGCGCACCTTGACGCTTACGGGCGGACCACGGTCACAATGCTCAAGGATGACGACGAGAACTACTACCTTGACTTCAGCGTTAGATAAACTCCCGACTGCACAGGACACATAATATGCTAAACTACTGGTGGGTGACAAGACCAAAAAGAAAGCTGGATTCAGTTCCTGAAATCTTATCCACTATAGCCGAGAACGCTCTTGACCAGGAATGGAGTGGCGAGCGTGGCTCGCATCTTGAATTCGAGGACGCACTGGAGGACGCGGGGCTTAAGCGTGAAGGAGAGCGCCGCGACCACACGGGCGGGGGCGGAAGAACATATATGGCCTGGATAGAGAGCCTTGGCCTGGTTTTCAAGCAGGAGAGAACTGGCAGAATCAAGCTGACACTCGCCGGCGAGGCGATAATGAACGGTGACTCGCCTGTGAGCGTCCTTACGGAGCAGGTCCTTAAATACCAGTTTCCGTCCGCTTTCTCCGTCAGCAGGGGCGTGAATGTCTCGGAGAGGTTCAGAATCCGTCCGTTCCGCTACATCCTGCGCCTCCTGAACGATTCCCGCATTCACTACATCACACAGGATGAACTCGCGAAAATCGTGATAACCGAGGCGGAGAACGAGAGCGATGCCTGCCACGAGCATGTGGTCGCGCGCATCCTGGCGTATCGTGAGGACGGAGATGGAATCCTTCCACGGAACTTTGCGGAGATGTACACATCCTCCAAAGGGACGGTGTATTACGATAAGCCGTTCAATCACTTGCTCGACATCGCGAACACGATTTTCAACTGGATCGAGTACACACAACTTGCGCGTCGCGAGGACAAGAAACTGTACATCCTCGAAGGGCGTGAAAAGGATGTGCAGACAATCCTTTCCTGCACACCTCCCTTTATCGACAGGCCGCACCAGCACGAGTTTTTCCAGCGGAAATACGGAATCGACCCGAAGCACCACAAGGACACTCGCAACCTGACAGGCTCGTTTGTAGTGACCTCCTTCATGGTTCAGGAGCAGAAGATTAAGAAGGCATTTGTGGTGCAGTCTCTCCGCAAGCCAATCAGCGGCATCACCAGCTCCCTGATAGACTCCATTGCCGAGGAGACCGGCATCGTCGGGAAGACCGTTGAGGAGATTCTCCAGAAGAACTATCCCCACGGCGCTATCGGCTCCTTCATGACGGAATACTTCGAGATGGCGTTCAAGGGGCGCGACGAGGCCGCAGAGTTCGAGGTTGCCACGAAGACCATCTTCGAGGACACATTTGGCTTCAAGGCAAGCCATGTCGGCCCGATAGGCCTTACGCCGGATGTCCTGCTTGTCTCCGATGACGCGGGATACCAGGCTATCATCGACAACAAGGCGTACAGCAAGTACAGCATAAGCAACGACCACAGGAACAGGATGGTCCACAATTACATCAGCGGCCTGTCCAACTACAGCCAGTCCTCACTTCCTCTGGCGTTCTTCAGCTACATCGCAGGTGCCTTCAGCCCGTCGATTGACGCGCAGTTAAAGAGCATCACGAACGAGACTTCCGTTCTGGGAAGCGCGATGCCTGTCTCGAACATGATAAAGCTCATCAATCAGCATTCGGCGACTCCTTTCACTCACGAACAACTTCGCAGAATCTTCTCGCTGAACCGCAGGATTGAACTGAAGGATCTCGTGCATTCGTAATGGACACCATCACCCCAGAGCAACGCAGCTACACAATGAGCAGGATTCGGTCGAAGGACACGAAGCTGGAGATGGCCGTACGCCGCCACCTGCACGCCCTGGGGGTCCGCTATCGTCTCCATTCGTCCAAACTGCCCGGACATCCTGACATCGTGCTTCCCAAGTGGCACACGGTCATCTTCGTAAACGGCTGCTTCTGGCATAGGCACGAGGGGGGTAAGTCGGCGACAACACCAAGGTCCAATGTGGAATTCTGGGAAGCCAAGTTCAATCGGAATGTAGTGCGGGACAAGATAGAACATGCCGCTCTGGAAGCCGTAGGCTGGCATGTGATTGTGATTTGGGAATGCGAGGTGAAGACAAGTTTAAGGAACATCGGAGGCATAATTAAAAAGGCTGTGCATCAAAATGAACATACTTTTTGATACTAATTTACTGATTGAAATCAACAGTTATAATCGGCCTATGGATAACCAAGTGGCTGAAATGTTGCGAAATGTTTCGAAGTTGTCTTTCCATATTTTTGTTCATGGAAAACAAAATGAAGATTTTCAACGCGACAGCGATGACAATAGAAAAGTTTACAATTTATCGAGAATGTCCCAGTTTGAAATTCTTGAAAATCCACCAATTCCAACTGAGACTGAAATTAATATGCTGCATTGGAATAACCATAACGCTAATGATTGTATTGACAATGTTCTTCTATTTGCATTATACAAGGATGCTGTTCATCTTCTGATTACAAATGATAATAAACTTCGAAATAAAGCAACACGATGTTCTCTTGCGGATCGGTTGATGACACTCAGTGAATTCTGTGTATATCTTAAAGGATTATGCGGAGAAAAGTTTTCTTTACCAGCCGGCATACAGGAACGCTATGTCTACCAATTGGATTCGAATTCGATATTTTGGGATTCCCTATCTGAAGATTATCCCAATTTTAAAGAATGGTATTCCAGAGTTGCTCAAGATCATAGGAAAGCCTGGTGTGTCCTAAATGACAATCTACCATTGGCCATCTGTATATACAAAGAAAATGAACCGCCAGAGCCTTTAACAGACAACGGTTTGATTCTTGAGGGACCGACACTGAAAATCTGTACATTCAAGGTGAGCGAAGAAGTGCAAGGGCGCAAGTATGGGGAACGAATGCTTTTTACTGCATTTCAGTTTTCCTATAGTCACAACTATAAATGGATTTATCTTCATATGGCTAAGGGGAAGCAGGAACATCTTAAATTACTTTGTCAGGATTTTGGATTCGAATTCAGAGGTGTTAAAACGATATCATGTAATAGGGTCGATGAAATATACGTGAAAGCCGTTAATCCATCAATTCAAAATACAACCTCTCTTCCTGCTATTGAGTTTCTTAGAAAATATTATCCATCCTATCGAGACGATTCTGGTATTAGAAAATTTATTGTTCCTATTCGACCAGGCTACCACACAGATTTGTTTCCCGATGTTGATGAACTTCGAAATGGCCTCTTTGGAGACTCCATCGTTTCAGACAATCCTCAAAGTAACACTATAAGAAAGGCATATATTTGCAAAGGCAAAAATAATGCTATTTCTCCAGGAGATATCATATTATTTTACAGGTCAAGAGATAAAAGAAATGTGCAAGTCATTGGTGTTGTCGAGACTGTGTTGCGGACAAGTGGTGAGCATGAATTAAATAAAGTTATGGGTTATGTTTCCAAAAGGACTGTATATACAAAAGCGGAACTGCAAGAAATGCTAAAAGGCGATGCCCTTATTATCCTATTCCAGTTAGTCAGGTTTATAAACGACAATGACAGTTCTCTTGACCTCAAATCAGTTGGCATAAAGGGACCTGTTCAAACAATTCGACAGATTACTGATGGTGTTTACGCAAAACTAATTGGTAAATGACAATGGGCACTTCAATTCTTCTTTCTGTTCATCCTCAATTCGTTGAAAAAATCCTTTCCGGAGAAAAAAGATTTGAGTTTAGAACTCATCTTCCCCAAAAGAGCGTTTCACGAATCTTTATATATGCCACATCTCCGTGGCAAAAATGCGTAGCTGTTGCAGAGATTGAGAAAACTTTACAAGGGACGCCAGCTTATATTTGGCAAAAAACCAGATATGCCGCTGGCATTCCACGTACGCAATTTATGGAATATTTTAAAGGGAGGAGCGTCGCATACGCCTATAAACTTGGTCGCGTTCATCGCGTAACTCAAACCAGTGATGTTGTATCAGGACCGCAATCCTTCTGTTATCTTTCTGACGAACAAATAAAATTATATTCCATTGGTAAGGATGCCTGTTTTTCTGACAATATGGTTTTTGTGGCTGGAGTACATGGTATCGGTAAAAGCACCTTGGCTGCTAATTATATCGCACCACTCGGCTTTGAATGTGTATCTGCCAGTAGCATCATTAAGGAGCAGAAAGGAAATGTCTCCGAAGACAAAAAAATCAAAGGGATATCAAACAACCAGGAATTGCTTGTGAATGGAATTGCCAAATACAAAGCACAGTATAGTCAACTGGCAATTGATGGACATTTTGTTCTTTTGAACGAAAAGAAGGAGTTTACAGAAATAGACGAGGATGTGTTCAAGTCCATTTCGCCATCTACAATTATATTACTTACAACCAATTCTCCGTCCATAGTAAGAGAACGATTGGAGAAAAGGGGGATGCAAGATGTTTGGTCTATTCCTTTTATTCGAGATTATCTTCGACGAGAAAAGACATTGGCTATTCGTGTGGCAAAATCTCTTGGCATTCCTCTTATTGTCTATGACATTAAGGATAAGCCAAGAATAATTGTTCGTTCTCTTAGGAGTTCTTTCTTGAGAGATACTTTTCAAATTAGGTGACAAACATAATGAGTGACAATGTTACAAAACACACGCAATGCGACCGCTGCGGCAAGGATTTAAGAGCGGGTGCAACGATGAGCCGGATGAACACGCGGGTTATCTGCCTGGAATGTGCCGACAGGGAGCAGAATGCGCCTGGATATGCCGAGGCGAAGAAGGCAGAGCAGGAGGCCGTCTTGCGGGGCGACTACAACTTCAAGGGCTTGGGACGCTGATGAAGACAGGATGCACCAGCCAAGTCGCGTTCAAGAAGGCGAGGCTGCCCTCCCTGCTGGCGGTGTGCCTTTTCCTCTGCGGTTGCGCCCATTACGGGAAGCCTTGCTGGCGAGAATACAAGGTCTTCTGCGGGATGTCCAGCCCGGAAGGCGAGGTGTCCGAAGCGGACTGGCGGCGTTTCTGCGACGAGCATGTCACGGCGGCCTTCCCCGACGGCTACACCTCCTTTGAGGCGATTGGCTGTTGGAAAGGTAGCGCTGACACCACGGCACGGGAGAACTCTCGAGTGCTTCTCATCGTCGCAGCCACCGATGCCAGGGACAAGGTTATGGAACTCGCCCGTCAATACCGCAGGATGTTCCACCAGGAGGCCGTGCTGGTCGTCACATCCAACGGCGACGCCACTTTTATGGGAGACGGCAAATGAACACCACCCTCTGCAACATGTGCATGATTGAGGACAAGGAGACAGGCCGCGTCCTTGTCCAGTAGCGCCTTCCTGAAGTTTTACCTCTGTTGGGGGGGGGAGCCGCGACCCTCGCTACTGTCTGCGGATTTACTTCTTCTGGGACGAGGAAACCGAAACCGTGGTCGTTGGCAGCCTCCCAGGTGTCCCCGCCAAAAAAAGAATGCCGATATTTCGTTTCAGTGACAACCAAAACACAATCGAATACGAGAATTGGTTCTGCCATGCAACAAGAAGAGAAGTCCCTTATTTGATGTCCTGAAAAATTTTAGAGATTTTTGGCCGGCTAATGTATTGGCCTCCCTTGCAAAAGGGGACCAATACAAGAGCTCAAAGGGAATTAGGGAGCGACAATGACCTACCAACCTCCATTCACCATATCCTCCCGTGCGGTTTCGCTTGTCGCGGAGATTTCCGCAATGGTTGAACGCTATGTCATCCGCCTGGAGCAGCGTGATGCCCTGAAGCTTCGCCGCGCGAACCGCATCAAGACCATCCATTCCTCGCTGGCCATTGAGGGGAACACGCTCTCGCTGAAGCAGGTAACAGACATCCTGGATGGTAAACGCGTGGTCGCCCCGCTCCGCGAGATCCAGGAAGTCAAAAATGCCATAGCGACCTATGACCTTGCTCCTGCGCTTAACCCCTTCTCCGTGGAAGACCTTCTGAAAGCGCACGGCACGATGATGGCCGGCCCTGGTGGACGGTGCGGGATATTTCCGCACTGGCGGTGTCGGTGTCTTTGCGGGGAAACAGGTCATACATGTCGCACCACCCGCCGGGCAGGTTCCCCAGCTCGTCGCCAGTCTCTTTGACTGGCTTCGCACTTCCAAAGACCACCTTCTGATTCGGAGTTGCGTGTTCCATTACGAGTTGGAGTTCATCCACCCCTTCGCCGATGGCAACGGAAGGACGGGGCGCCTCTGGCAGTCCCTCATCCTTGCAAAACTGAACCCCGTGTTCCTGCATCTCCCCGTGGAGACCATGGTGCATGACAACCAGGATGGCTATTACCAGGCCATCAATGACAGCACCGCCAAGTCCGATTCTGGCGTTTTCGTTGATTTCATGCTCGAACGGATTCTGGAGGCATTGAAACAGCATCAGGACACAAACGCTGGCGGAGTAAATGGCGGAGTAAATGGCGGAGTAAATGGCGGAGTAAATGGCGGAGTAAATGAACTGGATGCAGTGTATTCCTATATACGACAACATCCCGGTCTTCGGGCAAATGCCATCGCGGAGGCTTTGTCATTGCCAAAACGCACGTTGGAGCGTCACTTGGGGCAATTGAAGCAGAGCGGGCGAATCGAGTTCAGGGGAGCACCCAAGACGGGCGGTTACTATTGCAAGGGTAAGTAACTTGATTGTCCACGCCTTCACAACCAGAATCCCGTTGGCGGTGATGATTACGATGGGCATCAAGCCGTGGGAGAACCGTAGTGCGATGCCAAGTCCGCCCCGCGGACAATGTGCGATGACCTGCTCAAAGTCATCGGACGCGAGGGAGTACGCCAAATTCCTTGTCTGGGCAGAGCGGGCATTCAAGGCCGAGGTTTTCGCTTCGCTTCCCCGATGGAACGAGGTAATCGGCTGGCGCGGGATGCTGGTAGCCGTCTGCGACTACGAGGTTTCGTACACCGCACCGAATCCTCCCGTCTGGAACGAAGGCTATCCCGTCTGGTGGCACTTGACCAATGTGCAGTTGGTGGACGAGCCGATTCCCTGCCGCGGCAACGTGGGGATGTGGCGGTTGCCAGAGGATGTGAAGAGTTTCTTGATGCAAGCATTAACCCAATTTTAGAGAACGTCAACTATGATTCCCAGAGATGTAATTAACAAACTTGCATTGTCCGACTATAAATTTGTCTTTGGTGACAAAGAAATATTGGAGCACTACTCATATTCAGATACTTGGATTCAATATGGAACGCCACAAATGAAAGAAGCACTTGGCAATGCCGTACATTATGAGGTAAAAACACACTACTCAAGGCTGAATATTTATTTACATGATGAGCGAAATGTCAGAGATTTATTATGGGATAAGCTCCATGAAATTGCACAGTGGCATGGGTTAAGAGAAGGTGAATCTATTGTATTCCGCTGTCCTGAAAAAGTCAGTGATCTTGATGATGAAGCGGTTTTCTCGATAGTTACACAAGGATTGCATGAACTTTATAATGCCTTTAATCCTTTTTTTAATCATCTTCTTTTTTCCGCAAATCAGAATTCAATTGACAAAGAGGAACTAATTCGTGATTATCGAATAGAAGACAATCTTTTTTCGGCATCAGATGTAATCCGACGGCTTGTTAACGCTGATTATTCCTTAAATCTTGGAGATGGAATAATTATGCAACCGAATGCGAAATGGAAATTTCAAGAAGGATGGACAGGTTGGCGTTATTACAAGAGTTATCTAGACAACGATGGTATCTACTTTGAAATACGAACAGAAGGAGATGAAATATCTGTGGATGTTCACGACGAAAGAAGCAAACATGATATATTGTTCCGAACTTTATATCGGGAGGCAGTCAATAATAACTTGCAAATTGATGTAAATGATATTGGTCTATGGATGAATATGAAACCGCGTATTCAATGCCGTCGTCCTTGGAATGCCATCATGTCTGATATAGAGTTACAAATGAAACAATTATGGAATATCTTTGGTGCATTGTTAGAGGAATTGTCCACCAAGGAAGTGACAAAACAATCCTCCTTGACACTACCTCCGTTAGCAAAACTGCCGCATCGCGAGTATGATTCTTCCACAAAGCTCCGCAAAGATATAAACAATGATACGCTGTGTTGGGTGATGAGTGTGGAGTCTTTGATTAATCGTGACCCAATTAATTTGTCGAGTTCCGGATTATATGAGACTCTAATGCGCCCAGGCCAATATTTCATTCCTTCGTATCAGCGTCGTTATGCTTGGACACAAGACAATGTTAACCAACTTTGCCGTGATCTACTGCGAGCCTATAACGCACATCGGAGTGATTATCATTTAGGCACTTTGATTTTCCATGCACCAAAAACAGACAATGACGAAAATTCTTTTTTTGTGGTTGATGGTCAACAAAGGTTACGGACAATCAGTCGATTGTTATCACAAGAGATTTTTACAGAAAACGAGGATTTTCTGCCTGAACGACAGTTTTCTGACGAAAACGAGAAAACCATCTGGACAGTTCTTCAACGTTTTCGCGATGATAAAGAAAAGATTTTGAATATGCTACGAAAAAGTACATTCGTATGCATTGCTGTAAACGATATAACTGAATCATTTCAGCTTTTCAGTACTCAAAATGGCCGTGGGAAAACACTCTCCCCTGAAAATTTGTTGAAGGCATACCATTTTCATGAAATACAAGTCGCAGAAAGTCAAAAAAGCGAAGATCTAGATAAAATTGATGAGGAATGGGAACAACTAAATCAGAAGCCTACCAAAGTGGATGGTTTATTATTGCATCAGGTAATAGGAGAGCATCTCTATCGAATACGATGCTGGCTACGAGGCGAATTTCCACGAGAACCTTTTTCTTCAAAAATGGTAAATGCTTTCAAGGGATTGACAGTTAGCACAATAGATGGTTGCCAGAATACTCTCCCCTTGGGGAATCTTTCTGTTTTGCGACGGACTGGCGACAAAAACAATTACCAGTTGGCACATCGTTCTTCCACGGATAAAATGAATCCATTCGTGTTTATTGATCAACCAATTGTAAATGGGTCAGATTTTTTTGCATATGCCAGCACCTACTGTCACGCTTATGAAACATTGTTTGGAAGCAAAGAAAAACATGATGCCGATCTTTCTTTGTTTTATACTTTCTATGCGACCTATTGCCTTTATCCATACAGCGGTCGCCGTGGAGACGTATATGCTCGCCATATATTTCAATCTCTATGCCTATATTGCTATGATCGTTTTGGCGCAAACGGATTAAACAGAAGTTATGAATACCTTTACTGTTGCTCCTACTATGAACGAGCCGTCAATGCGCGATGTTATTACCAGACATGTGGCAGGGAATATGCAATTACAGCTATGCAAATTATGGCTGGAGCATCAAGTCTATCTGATTTGGCTGACAGACTATGCGAATTATACTTGCAGGTTTGTGAACAATTTGCTGCACAAGGAGCGGCATCTGTGAATGGCTTGGAATGCGTACTTGATGCTTTTTCAGAGGACAACTAACAATGAGTGTTACAATTCAAGAAAAAACAATCTACGATATTTTTTCTGCTTCGGCTACAAACAAGTATATTGTGCCGCGCTATCAGCGTGAATATGCTTGGGGACGCGTAGAAATTTGTGCATTGCTGACCGATTTATGGAAGTCTTTTTGTTTATCATCAGAGCGGAAATACTATCTTGGAACACTGGTAGTAAAACAAATACAATCTGAAGGAGAAAATGCCTGGGAAGTAATTGATGGTCAACAACGTCTAACGACATTGACGTTGTTGATGCGTTTTCTACACATTGACAGTAAGATACCTCCTTTTTCATTCGCAACGAGACAGAGAACGAATGATTTTTTGCTCGACTATTACATAGGAAATGCTTATAATGATTATTTCAATGAAGAAAAAGGCAATTGCGTTCCTAAGAGTTTCAGTTCAGCCATTGATCTAATTAGGACTTTTCGACCTTCATTAAAAGATGGTGGCGAACATCGCCTGTCAATAGAAACGGGATTGCTTAATGAAAAACGAGACTGCTTAAGTTTTTCCGACTACATTTTTACTAAGGTAATAATGTTTGAGGTTGTAATGCCTGTTGAAACCGATGAGATGGATTACTTTGAAGTCATGAACAATCGTGGCGAACAACTTGAATATCATGAACTGCTTAAAGCAAAACTGTTGACAAAACTGCATGCGCTTTGTGTTAAGGAAGACGCACCAGATACAATCCGTGGAAATTATGATGCCTTATCACACATATTCAATCTGTTATGGACTGCTTGCTCGAAAATGGATGGTCATTTGATTGATCATTTACATGTTTGCTATCAATTTAAGGAAAACCCAGAACTAATCTGGACCAATTTGACTGCTTCTACGATTCATGATAATCTTGATGAAAGTGGTGTTCCTCACGAGAGGCAGTCTGTCATTCGGGACTTCTCTAATTTTCTTATGCATGTTCTTCGATTGTACATTATGAAAAGACAAAGAGATGAATCTAAAGTAACAGCAATTCCACTTGATGAACGAAGCATCAAGGAAGCGTTCGATGATGTTGATCAAAAGACACCAATAGACCCTGTATGTTTTTTGCAAACGCTTGTAATTGCACGTCTAAATTATGATAAATATGTCGTAAAAGCAAAGATAGAGAATGATTCAGTGGTTGAATGGCGTCTTAAAGAAATTGTTAAACATATGAACGGTAAATATGAAGCAAAATGCACATTCGGAAAGGGGAATGACGCAACTGAGGAGGATTATATCCAAAAGAAACTTGTGTATTTGCAGGCCGCACTACAGGTCTCAAATGCTGTCCAACGCTATAAAGAGTGGGTATATCTCATTTTGTCTGCTCCTGCTGAAGTGCGTGCTAATGGTGTTCAATTACTGAATCTTTTGGAGACATTTGCTGCAAAGCGCATTTATGCCTATCGAGTAGAATGGGAAGCGAAAAATATGAAATTAGATAATCTTGGTCTTCAAACGCCTCGTCTGCTTTTCAACATTATTGACTATTTGATGTGGAATTCCAGCGAAGAGAAACGTAGGAAAAAGATTGATTTCATGTTTAGTACGCCACGAGATTTTGTTTTTGGCTATCAGAACTCAATAGAACATCATCATGCACAATGCGATGATACTGGTGATGATGAATGGACAGAAGTTGAGAAAAACAATATAGGAAACTTATATTTAACATCGAGTTCAGAGAACTCTTCAATGGGAAAACATAGGACTAAAGAAAAAGTGAACATCTTTAGGCATGCGCATGATGGAAACAATCCAACCAATCCCAAACGGAATTGGATGTATGTCCACACGGGTGAAAGTTGGACCTTAGCTCAAATGAAAAGTCTCGGGGATTATGTTATGACACTCATTGATGACCTATTAAAACGACAATTGTGGAATGAAAATGACCGATAATGGTATTCATTATTTTTGAGAGCAGTTGGGACTTTCACGATGATGGAGTCCATTGTTTTCGATGTGTCATGAAGTCGCTCCTGTTATGTGCTGCAACTCCCTTAATTTAGCACGAATATTACAGGGGTACAATATAGTCCAAGGATGTCGGTAAGACCGCTGAATGCTTGCTTGAACTTCTGAAAGAATACCCACACATGACAATTTCTACAGCCACCAACATCCTTGGAATCGTTCCTGGAGTTGCAGAACGATATATAAGGACTCTCAAGAACGAGGGAAAACTAAAGCGAGTTGGTTCCAAAAATACGGTTTCTGGCAGATTATTTAATAAGGAGTCATTATGAGGATACACTATGCGTTAGGGGTCCAAAGGATAATGAGCTGCAGTTCAGATTATGGTTTTTCGGCCTAATCCAATTGGAAACGTATCTATTCAGGCTATTTTTTGTTGAAGCCCATTAAGGAAACAAGGTTAGATGGTAAACATGCCAATGCAATGCCTCATTTAGGAGAATTCGTACGATGAAGAAGAACTTTGGAGTGAAGAACTGGATGTTCCCGATGCCCGTGCTGATGATCGGCACGTACAACGGGGACGGAACGCCGAACATGATGAACGCGGCCTGGGGCGGAATCACGCTGGAGGACCAGATCACCATCTGCATCGACACATCGCACAGGACCTGGGCGAACATCGCCGCGCGTAAGGCGTTCACGGTCGCCTTCGGCACCGCTGACACCGCGGCCTCCTGCGACTACCTGGGCCTCGTCAGCGGCAAAGACATCGCGGACAAGGTGGCGAAGAGCGACTTCACCGCAGTGAAAAGCGAGTTTGTCGATGCGCCCGTGATGGCGGAGCTTCCGCTGGTTCTGGAGTGCGAACTGGTCTCGATGAACGAGGAGAATTGCAACGTGGTGGGGCGCATCCTCAATTGCGCGGTGGAGGAATCCGCCCTGACGGACGGCAAGCCTGACGCCGCCAAGATGAAGCCCATCTGCTTCGACACCTGTCAGCACGTCTATCGCCTGATGGGCGAGGAAGTGGCAAAGGCCTTTTCCTGCGGAATGGCCCTGAAGAAATGAGGAGGCCTGGAGATTTGTGCCTTGCCGGCTTCTGATTGACAAGAGTCTTGGCGTCAGGCACATCTGATTGCCCCAGCACCGCCAGCCTTCTCCGCAGGACGGAGGCCCGTCTGGAGGTTCAGGGGAAGGTTGCGCAAGTGCCTGTGGGATTCGGAAGGATGAGTTTGACGATTGGACAGGAGGTTGCTCCCGTTTGAATCGGTTGGCGTAGTCCTCGCGGACGCGGACGATGATTTGCCCTCGCTTTGGACAAAAGCGGGTCGCCTCATGAAAGAAAAGGTGAAGGGCGAGGAATCTTAGCCTTTCAGATTTCCAACGGCAGAAGTCAACAATCTTTTTTGCGCCATCGGACAGGGATAATGCCAACGGCAGGCTATCTTAACACCTGTTACATGCAGATAATGTGAGAATTTGCACAAAAAACGCATGAAAATAGTGTTTTTATGATTTATAGGACGATACTTGACAAACTGAATGCCTGGAAGGACTCGCCGGACAGGAAGCCGCTG
>ULPT01025696.1_pt1 | contig 15777 bp, 14 predicted proteins | sample 1953751 | NCBI WGS metagenome assembly ULPT01 (sample SAMEA4835636, study PRJEB28245) | human gut metagenome | biome: gut microbiome; material: fecal sample | place: Denmark | collected 2008
GCGCGCACCGTCCACATTGTCCAGAATCCACTTGACGCCGCTTCCGGAAAAATACGGATCGATGAGCAGGCCGCTTCTGGACCGGAACAATTCGCCGCAGCCCGCGGCCTTCAGTTCGTTACAGATCGCCTCCCCCCTCATGCACTGCCACACCACGGCATTGCATACAGGTTTGCCGCTGTTCTTGTCCCACACGACGACCGTCTCACGCTGATTTGTAATCGCGATCGAGTATTCCGAACCGTCATCGCCGGAGTTTTTCACCAGTTCGCGAATCACCTCCACCGTGTTGGCATATATCTCTTCCGGGTCGTGTTCCACAAAGCCTGGTCGCGGATAAATCTGTCTGTGAGGTCTGCTTGCACGGCCGATGACCTGCCCCTTCTCGTCGAATAGGAAGCCTTTTGTGGACTGGGTGCTCTGATCCACAGAAATTACTCTTGTCGCCATAGTGTCTATTTGTGTCTGTCAAGAAACTCAAGCGCCGACTTCACTATGCCTGCGGCATTTATGCCATAGTGGGCAAAAATCTCCGGAGAGCTCGCGTGGATTACATTCTCGTCCGGAATCCCGAGTATCTTCACCGGAACAGGGTTCTCCGAAATCGTCTCGGTGACGATGGCGCCCAAACCGCCGTAAATGCTATGCTCCTCCACCGTCATCAGGAGTCCTGTCTCCTCGGCAGCCTTGAGGACAGCCTCGGAATCGAACGGCTTGATGCTGGAACAGTCAAGCACCCGCGCATGGACACCATGCCCGGCCTCAAGAGTCCTGGCGGCCTCAAGGGCGTGATATACAGTCTCTCCGGTGCCTATGAGCGTAAGATCGCGTCCCTCATGAAGGACCATAGCCTTGCCTATCTCGAAGTCGAAATCATCATCCTCATATACATCAGGGACTGCGGCCCGCCCCACGCGCACATATGCAGGATACGGGTAATCGACCAGAATCCGGACCAGCTTGGCGGTCTGCCTCGCATCGCACGGCAGCACGACGGTCATCCCGGGGAAAGTCCTGAGAGCCGCGATATCATGGAGACTGTGGTGCGTGGCGCCGAGCGCTCCGTACGCCACCCCGCCGCTTACTCCCAGAATCGTGGCCGGGCAACGGCTGTATGCCAGATCAACCTTTATCTGCTCAAGGCTGCGCGCCACATAGAAACACGCCGGGCCGCAGCAGAAGACTTTCTTGCCGCTGTGTGCGAGACCCGCCGAGATGCCAACAGCATCCTGCTCCGCTATCCCGCATTCGATGAACTGCCCGGGCAGTTCATCCGCAAAATCGGAAAGTGTGACGGAGCCCCTGGAATCCGTGGCCAGCGCCACTATATCCCTGTCCTCTCTGGCCAGGGCAAGCAGGGTGTCGGTAAAACTTTTTCTGCAAGGGATGTTATTTTTCATTTTCCATCTTTTTAATGCGCTCATCTATTTCTTCTATGGCCAGGGCATACTGCTCCGCCGTCGGGACGCCGTGATGCCATTTGGGGACATTCTCCATGAATGATACCCCCTTGCCTTTCGTGGTGTTCGCCACCACAAGGTGCGGCCGGGCGGAAGAAAAGTCCAGATTTTCAAACTTGGAGACAATGTCGGCCATGTCATCACCGTCAGCCTCAGTGACTTCCCAACCGAAAGAGGTCCACTTGTCAGCTATGCTCTCAAGGGCCATGACGTCTTCGGTGTTGCCGCTTATCTGAAGGCGGTTGCGGTCGATGATGGCCACAAGATTGCCAAGCTTATAGTTGGCTGCGGCCATTGCGGCCTCGTATATCGATCCTTCACCCTGCTCCCCGTCACCCATCACGACGAATGTACGGTAGCTGAGGTTGTCCATCTTTGCCGCCAGGGCCATTCCGAGTCCTATGGAGAGTCCGTGCCCCAGAGCCCCGGAGCATATCTCTACGCCGGGCACGTCCCGCGTCGGATGACCTGCCAGGATGGAATAAGGCTGCCCGAGCGTGTCCAGGACATCCTTTCCGAGTATGCCCTTGGCCTCAAGCACGACAAACAACGCCTCGACGCAGTGTCCCTTGCTTAGTATAAAGCGGTCGCGTCCGGGATCGTCGAGACGGTCTTTGTCAATATTCAGGACATGGAAATATAACGCCGTGAGTACATTCATCACGGAGAGATCTCCTCCCGTATGCCCGGCACGGGCACTGTAGATGACTTCCATGAGCCGCCTGCGGTTCTTCTCCGCCTGCAACTTCAAATCTGCTATGGTCATACTGTTATTGTTTCGATTCATTGCGCAAATATAGGGATATATTCGTTAAAACAAAACAAATCGAAAGCAAATGTTGGAGCACTTCAAAAGGAATCTACGGGAATAACGTCCATAAAGATATTTTTCTTACCTTTGCAAGCGAAACTCAACAAGCGCAATATGGCCCTGAATCAAAGGAGGATGAGCATCCTCAACCTTATCCGTGAAGACGGACATGCGAAAGTGCAGAAGCTTTCGGAAATATTCGATGTGTCGGAAGTCACAATCCGCCAAGATCTGGAAGAGCTGGAAAAGGCCGGGTACATCCAGCGCGAATATGGCGGTGCGTTCCTTAAAGAGTTTGATTCCTTTGCAAAAACAGGAATGTTGTTCAATCAGACGAACATGGACGCCAAGAAGGAAATCGCGAAGAAAGCGGTGAAGCTCGTGAGCGAAGGTGACACCATCATACTCGACTCCGGCTCCACAACGACAGAACTCGCGAGGCTGCTTGTCGGGTTCAACGACCTGACCGTCATCACAAACGCCCTGAACATCGCATACATACTCGGTTCCAACCCGAGAATCAACCTGATAGTGTCCGGAGGAGACTTCAAGGCGCCGACTCTCTCCCTGACCGGTGAACTGGCCGCCAATGTGTTCAAGGGCTTCCATGTCAAGAGCTGCTTCCTCGCCACGGCCGGCATCTCAAAAGATTTTCAGCTCACTTATCCGAGCCTGAGCGACCTCGCCGTGAAATCGGCTATGATACGCTCCGCGGACAATGTGTATCTGCTCGCGGACTCCTCCAAAATCGGCAACACTTCTTTCGCTACCCTCGGACGCCTGTCGCTTGTGGACGCGCTGATCAGCGACTCGCTGCTTGGCGAGGAGACCATCGCAAAAATCCAGAAGATGAACGTGAAGCTGATGTAAATCAGCCTGCAACGAAAAAGGGGATGACCGCGAAAGTCTCATGGACTTCCAGTCATCCCCTTTCTTATAGGTGTGTCAAAGGACTACTTCCCGGTCGCGGCGGCGTACTTCTCGTACTTGGCCTGCATCTCAGGGCTCTCGGTACGGAAGCGGAAGCAGGCGTTCTTGAGATACTCGGCCACGCTGCTCTTGACCTCAGGGTCAGAGCTGAGCTCGAATGCCTTCTCGAACGGAGCGATGCAAGACTTGAGAGCGGTCTCGAACTCGCCCATCATGGCCATGTACTTGGCGTCATCTGACTCCAGAGAGGCCTTGTCCTGAATCGCCACGGCGAGGTTGTAGAAGTGGATACCTTCTCCGATGTAACCGAACTCATACGCAGGGTTGATCTCCGCGCACTTGCGGTATGATGCCACAGCGGCGTCTCCCTTGCCGAGCTTCTCGTTGATATTGCCCTCGACATAGTAGAGAGAGGCGTTGTTAGGCTCGTTCTTCTTGGCTTCGTCGAGAAGCTCGAAGAGGCGGTCGGTGTCGCTGCCGCTCGTCACATAATAGTTGATGAGGCCGACGAGGATGCTCTGGCTCTGAGGATAAGCCTTGAAGCCTTCCTCGAGATAGTTCTTCGCAGTCTCCTTGTCTCCGAGCTTGTCGCAGACATCAGCCATCTTGGCGTAGGTATCGCCGTCCGTTCCGTGATAGCCGAGAGAGAGGCACTTGGTGTAGAACTCCTTGGCACGGGCATTGTCACCGGCAGCCTGGGCTGTGAAACCTGCGTTGTAGATGGCGTTGGTGTCGATCTGGCTGAGAGGTGCGGTCGCGGATGCGGCGGCAGCCTTCTCGAAGCTGATTGAAGCCTCACCCATCTTGCCGAAAGCATAGGCGTTGTATGCATCGGAAGCATACTTGCCGGCAAGATCCGTGAGTCCGGCGCTGATGTCCTTCTTCTTCTTGTTGGCAGGATCGAGTTTGGCAGCCTCCACATATGCTGAAAGGGCCTTGTCAAGGGCGCCTTCAACTACAGGCTGGGTGACCTCGATAACCTCGAGGAGACCGTTCTCGTTGAAGTAAAGATTCTTGTTCTCAAAAACGACTTTCGTCATCTGACGTCCGCCAAGTTCAGCTACAGACTCAGAAAGAGGCTTGTCGCTGCCTCCGAGAACCTGAAGCTCCTGACGGGACATTCCGACCCAGAGATTTCCGGCAGGGGCGTCATATGCATCGAGCAGTGCCTTGCCGTACTTGATCCATGTAGCAGGCTTCTGGCTCTGCTTAGGATTGGTGGTGGCAGCCTCCGCCTTCTCCACAGCGGATTTGGCGGCAGAGGGGCTCTTGACCTGAGCCTGGGCATCGAAAACCTGCATTGAGGCTACGAGTGCCAAAACTAAAAAGATCTTTTTCATCAGAATATCTAATTAAGTTGTTGATTATCATTATTAGTGTCTGCGGCAGCTTCCGTGGCCTCCTCCTCGTCGGACTTGTCCACCGGAGACACCGCAGCGATGGCATCCCCCTCGCGGAGATTGATCAGGCGCACACCCTGGGTCGCACGGCCGCTGAGACGCACCTCGGACATGTCCACCCTGATGGTGAGACCGGACTTGGTGATGATCATGAGGTCATTCTCCTCGGTGACACTCTTGATCGCCACGAGAGGGCCGGTCTTGTCAGTGATGTTGATGGTCTTGACGCCCTTCGCTCCGCGCGAAGTGATCCTGTACTCATCAGCCGGAGAGCGCTTGCCGTAACCGTTCTCGCTCACGACGAGCACGGCGACGGAACTGTCCTCAGGATGGATGGCGATTGCGCCGACCACCTCGTCGTCCTCTTCTATAGAGATGCCGCGGACACCCGAAGAGTTGCGTCCGAGAGGACGAAGTTCGTCTTCGTTGAATCGGCAGCAGCGTCCGGCACGGGCGGCTATCATTATCTGCTCGCTCCCGTCCGTCAGGAGGGCGTCCAGAAGTTCATCCCCTTCACGGATGTTGATGGCGATGATTCCCTTGTTGCGGCTGCGCTTGTTGGCATACTCCGAAAGGGTCGTCTTCTTGACTGTGCCGCGCTTTGTCACGAGGGTCACGAAATGGCTGTCGGTGTAGTCCGGATCCTCGATGGAGCGCACATTGAGATATGTGCGTATACTGTCCTGCGCATCAATGGAGAGGAGGTTCTGCACAGCCCTGCCCTTCGCGGTGCGCGTGCCCTCAGGGAGCTCATATACCTTGAGCCTGTAGCACATTCCCCCGTCCGTGAAGAACAGCATGGTCGAGTGCATGTTGGCCACATAGATATGCTCTATGAAGTCCTCATCCCTGGTGGCGCTGGCCTTCTTGCCGACGCCGCCGCGAGCCTGGGTGTGGAATTCCGAGAGCGCCGTGCGCTTGATGTATCCGAGATGAGATATGGTGATGACCACATCCTCGTCGGCGTAGAAGTCTTCCGGATTGAACTCCTCCGCAGAAAGGGTAATCTCCGTCCTGCGCGGGTCCCCGTACTTCTCCTTGAGTTCGCGGCACTCCTGCTTCACTATGGCGAGCTGCTCCTCGTCGCTGGCGAGAATCTCCCGGCAGCGTGCGATGAACTTCTCAAGATCATCATATTCAGCCTGAAGCTTCTCCTTCTCAAGTCCGGTCAGCTGACGCAGACGCATCTCCACGATGGCGGAAGCCTGTATGTCGTCGAACCCGAACCGCTCCATGAGGGTGGCCTTGGCCTCATCCACGCTCTTGGAAGCCCTGATGATGGCGATGACCTCGTCGATGACATCTATGGCCTTGAGCAGACCTTCCAGGATGTGCGCCCTCTTGAGGGCCTTGTCGAGGTCGAAGCGTGTGCGGCGCACCACCACCTCGTGGCGGAAATCCACGAAGTTGGCCAGCATATCCTTGAGTGTCAAGGTACGCGGCCTTCCGCCCACAAGGGCTACATTGTTGATGGAGAAGCTGCTCTGCAGCGCGGTGTATTTGAAAAGGGTATTGAGGACCACGCTGGAGTTGGCGTCCTTCTTGACGATGAACTCGATGCGTATGCCCTGCCTGTTGGTGAGCTCCCTGATCTCCGAGATGCCCTCGATCTTCTTGTCACGGATCATCTCGCTTATGCGCGAGAGCATGTCGGCCTTGTTGACCATATACGGCACCTCGGTGACGACTATCACATCCCTGCCGTTGTCGTGGGTCTCTATCTCGGTCTTGGCGCGGAGCACTATCCTGCCGCGGCCCGTGTTGTAGGCGTCGACGATGCCCTGACGGCCCAGAATGATACCTCCGGTAGGGAAATCCGGGCCCTTGATGTACTGCATGAGATCCTCGACGCATATGTCAGGGTTGTCGATATAGGCGCAGATCGCATCGCAGCACTCGCCCAGGTTGTGCGGAGCCATGTTGGTGGCCATTCCGACGGCGATGCCGGACGAGCCGTTGAGAAGCAGGAGCGGCACCTTGGTAGGGAGCACCGTAGGCTCCTGGAGGGAGTCGTCGAAGTTGAGAGTCATGTCAACGGTGTCCTTGTCAAGGTCGGCAAGAACCTCGGCCGATATTTTCTCAAGTTTCGCTTCCGTATATCGCATAGCGGCCACAGGATCACCGTCCATGGAGCCGAAGTTGCCCTGTCCGAACACAAGGGGATAACGCTGGTTCCAGTTCTGCGCGAGACGGGCCATGGCGTCATAGACGCTGGAGTCTCCGTGCGGGTGGAACTTACCGAGAACCTCACCGACAATCCTGGCGCTTTTCTTCGTCTGCCCGCCGTAGTTCAAGCCGAGTCCGTCCATGCCGAAAAGCACCCTGCGCTGCACCGGTTTCAGGCCGTCACGCGCGTCAGGGAGGGCTCGGGACACGATGACCGACATCGAATAATCGATGTAGGCCGTACGCATCTCGTGGTCTATCTCGACGGGTTCAATTATTCCTGTCACTTCTTCCCGAATCTCTTCGGGAGTCTTTACCTCACTGTCCATATAAATTACTTAATCGGATTGTTTCCAAATATGCAAATTTAGCATAAAAATCCGATTAAATTGCTACTTTTGCCCATATTCCGCTTCTATGGTCATCAAGTTCTCAGACGAATTCAAGGCCATCCTCGCAGGCGCGCGGGACGAGGCCATGCGCACCGGCCACTACGGCATCGGGGCGGATCATCTCATGCTCGCCATCCTGAGGCGGCGCGGCTGCGAAGCCTTCCGTTTCCTGTCGGAAGCGGGGCTGGACACGGGCGGGCTGAAGCGCAGGATAGACGAGGCCGTATTCCGGGAGAAGCCGGTCCCGTACAACGACGAGGACAAAATCGGGATGAAGCGCAGCGCAGCGGGGGCGGTAAGCGTCGCGGCATACGAAGCCCTGAAAGCCGGAGCCCCGGAAGTCCGCTCCACCCATCTGCTGCTCGCCCTCAGCAGGGCCGAAGACAGCGTCAGCAGAGCATGGCTGACAGAACACTCCCTCGGCAGCGCGGCCCTGAGGGAGAGCCTGGAAAAGAAAGGTCTGTCGGGAAGCAGTCCCGGCAGACCAGAAGTCAGAATGGAAGATGTCGTGTCCGCGCTCGGGGAGCAGCTCACAAATCTCGTGAACGCCCACCGGGACAGGACAGGCTATGTCAGCTAGGCGGCCAGCCTGTCAAGCGCAAGACTCAGCAGCTCCGCCACACGCGGCTTATAGTTGGTGTTGGCATCCTTGAGATAGCGGTTCGCTATGACGCAGCACACCGTGCCGGCATTGTGCCCGAGCTTCGCGGACATCCCGGCGAGGGCGGAACCCTCCATCTCGAAATTGGTGATGCGGTAGCCGCCGAACTCGAAACTCTCGAAGTCCTCAAGCATGTCCGGCATGGCCAGTCCCTGACGGACCACCCTGCCCTGAGGGCCGTAAAAGCCTGATGCAGAGATGGTCATACCCTTGACTGTGCAGTCCTCGAACTTCTTGATGAGCACGTCGGAAGCGCGCACGAAATAAGGATCCGGGAGATGCCTGTCCCAGTGAGTATGCTTCTTGAACGCCTCCTCGAAATCCAGGAGGGCGATGCTGTCGCGGTTCTCATACCAGTTCATCAGGCCGTCGCAGCCCACCGATATGTGCGAGAAGATGAAAGACCCGAGCGGTATGTCCGGCTGGATCGCACCGCAGGTGCCTATCCTCAAGATGTTGAGCGTGCGGTGCTCCGGCTTCTCCTCGCGGGTGCTGAAATCCACGTTGGCGAGGGCGTCGAGCTCCGTCATCACTATGTCGATGTTGTCTGTGCCTATGCCTGTGGAGAGCACGGTGAAACGCTTGCCCTTATACTGTCCCGTGATCCAGACGAATTCCCTGGAAGCGCCCTCGCACTCGACCGAATCGAGCAGAGGCTTGAACATCGCCACCCTGCCCGGGTCTCCTACGAGTATGACATTGTCTGCAAGCTGTTCCGGACGGATGTGTATGTGGAACGCCGAGCCGTCCGAATTGATGATCAGTTCTGATTCTGCTATTCTCATATATGTGATTATTTTTTATTGCGCTTGGCCGCACGCAGGCGTGAGGCGCTGCGCACAATCAGTTCATCCGAATAAATCGCCCTCGCGGCAAGGAGGTTGAGTATCGTGACCGCTATCGGGAACACGGCGGCCACACGGAACACGAGAGCCTCCCCGGCCGTGAAGAAATCCACCGCCAGCCAGCACTGAAGCGCGAGCGAGATGATGGCCGCGAGCATCACAGTGCGCATCTGGAATATGCGGTGCCGGTACACGGTGAGAGCCAGGATATTGAGCAGCAACACAATCACTATCAATATCGTATAAGGCAAATAAGCGGTAAAACGGACATCCGCCGCCTTCTCGCAGAACAGGAGCGAAGCGACGAGGGCCGTGGAAATAAGCAAATAAAGTGTCTGTATTCTCTGCCACATAATCGTTAAAGTGAATTGAAGCGTGCGAGCACATTCTGCTCGTAAGTCTTGGAAATCGGTATCGTGTCGCAATTGTCAAGCCCGAGGCTGATCTTGTACCCTTCCTTCTCCGCCTTCAGTATCTTGACTTTCGTGATGTTGACTATATATTTGCGATGGCAGCGCACAAGGTCGCTGTCCGCGAAACTGTCCTCCACCGTCTTGAGCGGGCAGCGGAGCATGTACTGCTTCACTTCCCCGGCGCTGTCGGTATACCAGATCTTGATGTAGTTGTCGTCGGACTCGATGTAGTAGAGGTTCTCCGAGTCGATGGAGAACTTGAGTACCCCGCTGCTGTCGAAAAGCGTGATGCGCTTCTCCTCGTAAGGCTTCACAGGCGTGTCGCTGACCACGTTGGAGTAGTTCATCAGGCGTATCGTGTTGTTGCGGTCCGCGAGCGAAAGGTACAGGGCCGATATCACATACGGGATGCCGAGGCAGACCAGGGTGAAGCACAGGGCGCTCAGGAATATGCCGCCCACGCCGCGCGACCCGGTGTCGATTATCCCGCTGCTGTCCCCCTGGACGGTGAAAAAGGTATAGAGCAGACTTATTGCCACTATCTCCAGGAGATCCCAGACAATGTACTTCCACACCTCGAAGTTCTCCTTGTTGCGGCAGTTGAACATCAGCACCTTGCTGACCACCACGACCGCGATGGACACGACGATGAACGCTATCGTGAAAAGGAAGGCGGAACTCGCTCCGAGCGCGAACCAGACGTTGTTGGAGAACGGGATGGTCAGGAGTATCATAACGAGCGAGAACAGGGCCGAAAAGGTCACGGTCCATATCAACTGATACTTGCTGAGCAGGTATCTCGGCAGTTGTCCACGCAGAAAAGACATCACGGGCATCCTGATTGATTCCTGCAAATATATGAATTTTTTAGTACCTTTGGCCCGTATTAAAAAAGTGTACGACAAAGATATGGAAAGAAAAGTAGCCGTAACCGGCCTTGGAGTGCTCTCATGCATTGGCCAAGACATTAATACATTCTGGAACAATCTGACCGACGGAGTGTGCGGAATAGACTACATCACAGAATTCCCGACAGAGGAACTCCCGGTCAAGATAGGCGGCATGATCCGCGACTTCAACCCTGAGCTGTTCGGCATGGACAAGCCATTCATACGCAAACAGGACCCGTTCACCATATATGCCATGGCGTCAGCCTGGCAGGCCATGAACGATTCCGGGCTCGTCTCCGGCGAGAATATCGACCCGAAGAGGCTCGCCACCTACGTGGGCTCTGGAATCGGAGGGTTCACGACCATACAGCGCGAGCTCGAGAAGTTCATGGAGGACAGGAGCGGCAAGTGGATCTCCCCCAACTTCGTGCCTACCATGATAAGTGACATGGCCGGAGGCCAGATAGCGATCAAATTCGGAGCCCAGGGCTCCTGCATCGACATCGTGACGGCCTGCGCGACCTCGACCCACTCCATCGGCGAGGCGTTCAGGGCCATACAGCACGGCTACGCGGACGCCGTCATAGCGGGAGGAGCGGACAGGTGCACCATCCCTATCGGAATCGCGGGCTTCGCCAACGCCAAGGCGCTCACACGCTCGGAAGACCCGAAATACGCATCCCTGCCGTTCAACGCCAACAGGAGCGGGTTCGTGATGGCAGACGGCTCGGCCATCCTCATCCTTGAGGAATTCGAGCATGCCAAGGCACGCGGGGCGCACATCTACGCGGAAGTGGTGGGATACGGCAGCACCTGCGACGCATACCACGCCACAGCGCCGAGACCGGACGCGACCACCCAGGCCGAATGCATCAAGATAGCCCTGGAGCAAGCAGGATTCAACCCGGCTTCAGACAATGTCTACATCAACGCCCACGGCACAGGCACCCACCTCAACGACATCGCGGAGACCCTCGCCTACAAGGAGGCGTTCGGGGACTACGCCTACAAGTGCCACATCAGCAGCACCAAGTCAATGCACGGCCACATGTTCGGTGCCACCGGAGCCGTGGAGGCTGCGGCCACCGTACTCGCCCTCCAGGAGGGAATAGTCCCGCCGACCATCAACCTCGACTGCCCGGACCCGGAGTGCGACCTCGACTACACGCCTAACAAAGCCGTCAAAGCCGAACTCACGCTCGGTCTGAGCGATTCGTTCGGCTTCGGCGGTCACAACGCCTGTCTGGCGTTCAGAAAGGTCTGAGTTTCTCTACGCTGCTTCCTTGAGACGCTCGGCGTTCTCGGCGATCTGCAGCTGATCAATACATTCCTGTATCTCCCCGTCCATAAAGGCGGGGAGATTGTACATTGACCAGTTGATGCGGTGGTCGGTCACCCTCCCCTGAGGGTAGTTGTAGGTACGTATCTTCGCGGACCGGTCTCCCGTGGACACCATGGTCTTGCGCTTGGCGGCGATGCCGTCCAGATACTTCTGGTGCTCGAGGTTGTAGAGACGGGTACGGAGTTCCTCGAAAGCCCTGTCCTTGTTCTTGAGCTGGGAGCGCTCCTCCTGGCACTGCACCACGAGTCCCGTAGGGATGTGCGTGAGGCGCACCGCCGAATATGTCGTGTTGACGCCCTGGCCTCCCGGGCCTGAAGAGCAGAAGAGGTCGAGCCTGATGTCATCCCAGCTGAGGTCCACATCGAACTCTCCCGCCTCCGGGAACACGGCCACGGACGCCGCCGAGGTCTGGATTCTGCCCTGGGTCTCGGTCTGCGGCACACGCTGCACACGGTGCACTCCGGACTCGTATTTCATCACGCCGTAGACATTCTCTCCGGAGAGCTTGAACACGACCTGCTTGAATCCGCCCGACGTGCCCGGCGTCTGGTCCGTCACCTCCAGCTTCCAGCCCTTGGACTCGGCGAAGTGCTGGTACATGCGGAAGAGGTCGCCGGCGAATATCGCCGCCTCGTCCCCGCCGGTGCCGCCACGGATTTCGATGATGGCGTTCTTGGAATCGTCCGGATCCGCCGGAATCAGCAGAAGCTTGATGTCCTGCTCCATCTGAGGCATCCTGGACTCTATGTCCGAGACCTCCTCACGGGCCATCTCGCGCAGCTCGTCATCTTTCTCGTTGACCAGGATATCCTTGGCGGACGCGAGGTCACGCGTCATCTTCTCGTACTCCTTGCCCGCCCTGATGATGGGCTCAAGCTCCTTGTAGTCCTTGTTGAGCTGGACATATCTCTTCATGTCCGACATCACCTCCGGGCTGGAGAGCTGCTCCTGCAGCGACTGGAATTTATCTTCAAGGGAGAGTACCTTCTCCAAAAGTTTAGTATCTGCCATATCAGTCTTCTATATTTCTTATGTAGCACCTGCGGCGCATATACGATTCGTGCTCGTAGCAGTTCCAGATGTTGGCCGCGGAATCCGACTCAAGCTGGGGGTTCGAGATGGCCCAGCGGTTGCCTATGCGTATGGCCTTGTCGCCCATCTCCTTGTAGAACACTGACGAGACGCCGGTGTTCTGCCACTTGCGTACAGCTCCGTTGGCCATGAGGTCCGTGGTCTCGTAGTCGTGCTTGGCCTTGAGGAGGTGCGCCCAACCGAACGGGAAGAGGCTTCCCTTCGCTTTCTGGAGAGCGCCGGATACGCTCGGGAAAGAGATGCCGAACGCCACTATCTCGTCGCTGCCGTCGAGCAGCATGCAGCTGGACTTGTCCGAGAGATAAGGCAGCATCCTCCGCGCCTCGTCTTCGATTTCATTGTCATCCAGCGGCACGAAGCCGTAGACATCGGAGAAACTGTCGTTGAACGCCTTGAAGAAACGGCGCACTTCCGCCGGGTCCTTCTTGACGGCTCTTATGTCCGCGAAGTGGAGCTTCTCCTTGTCCTGCAGCATCTTGGCCACCCTGCGCGTCTTGTCCGGCACGCCGTGGTTGGCGACCATGCGGTACTGCACCCAGTCGCACTCCTTGTCAAAATCAAGCGCCGTGAGGAAGTCGTTGTAGTAAGGGTAGTTGTAGGGGCAGTTGAACGGAGGGACATACTCGTATCCCTCCACAAGCATCCCCTGGCGCCCGAGAGTGTTGTAGCTCAGCGGGCCGTGAATCTCCGTCATCCCCTCTTTACGCGCCCAGTCCGACGCCGCCCCTATGAGCATGCGCGCCACTTCGATGTCCTCCACACAGTCAAACCAGCCAAAACGCACGCGTCTGGTGCCGTAGAGTTCGTTGTATCTTGGATTTATGATGGCACAGATGCGCCCCGCCACGCGTCCTCCGTCCAGCACGAGCCACATCTTGCGCCTGCAATAGGACAGGGCGGCGAACTTCGTGAGCATGAACATCTCATCCGAATGGAGGGCGGGGACATATTGAGGGCAGCCGCGATAAAGCTCATCCGGGAAAGTGATGAACCTCAAAGTGTCGCGGTGGTCTGTGACTTCCGTCAGTCTGTATTCAGCCATAAATGTCTCAGAGTATATAAGTCTGCAAATTTAGGAAAAATCCTCGGAACTCCCGCAAGCGCCTACAGCCCCCTCGCCTTGCCCTCGTCCCAGATGGCGTCCATCTCGGCGAGGCTCATGTCAGAGAGCCTGCGCCCCTTGCGTATCGTGTTCTCCTCCAGATAGGTGAAGCGGCGGCGGAACTTGCTGCATGTGGCCCCGAGCGCCTTCTCCGGATCCACCCCGTAGAGGCGTGCCGCATTGATGACTGCGAAGAGCAGGTCGCCGAATTCCTCTTCTTCGTGAGAGAAACTCTCCTCTCCGCATGCCTCCCTGACCTCGCCGAGCTCCTCCTCGACCTTGTCCCACACATCCTCGCGCTTCTCCCAGTCGAATCCGCAGCCTCTCGCCTTCTCCTGCATCGAGAGGGCCTTGAGGATGGCCGGCATGGCGTCAGGAATCCCTGACATCACGGTCTTGTTGCCGTCTTTCTCCTTGGCCTTGACAAGTTCCCATGTATCGGCTATCTCTTTGGCGCTCAGATGTTTCCCAGCGTCATTCCCGAACACGTGCGGATGACGGAACTCCATCTTGTCGCAGACCTTGGTCAGCGAGTCCGCGATGTCGAAGCGCCCCTGCTCCTCCCCTATCCTGCAATAGAATGCTATATGATACAGTAAATCACCGAGTTCCTTGGCGATGGACGGGGCGTCGTCCTTGACTATCGCATCGCTGAGCTCATACACTTCCTCCTCGGTCATCGGGCGTATGGTTTCCATCGTCTGCTCCGCATTCCACGGACATTTCTCGCGAAGCGCGTCCATCGTGTCCAGAAGACGGGAGAACGCCGCGAGCTTTTCCTCTTTTGTGTGCATTGATTATTTTGCTATTTTTGTCGGCACAAATCTAATAATTATTATTGTCATATGAAGACGATGCACTTCGTTTCCGCAGATGAGGCGGTCAGCCACATCCCCTCACACTGCCACATACACCTCAGCAGCGTTGCCAGCGTGCCGCATTGCCTGATCTCCGCGCTCTGCCGCAGAGCCGATGCCGGAGATGTAAAAGACCTGCATTTCCACCACTTCCACACAGAAGGGCCGGCTCCGTACAGCGAGCCGAAATATGAGGGTATCTTCTTCGAGCAAGGCTTCTTCGTGGGCCCCAATGTCCGCAAGAACGTCAATGCGGGATATGCGGACTACCTGCCCGTACACCTCGGCGAGAGCCAGAAACTCTACAGGGACGGAGCCATCAAGCTCGGAGCCGCACTCGTCAATGTCTCACTTCCGAACGCCGAAGGCAAGGTCAGCCTCGGGACATCCGTGGACTGCTCAGTCGCGGCCGTGGAGTGCGCCGACCTGGTGATAGGCGTAATCAATCCCAATGTGCCTTTCGCCTACGGGGATCTGCTTGACCTCGACCAGTTCGACTATCTGGTGCAGGACGACACGCCGCTCGTGACGGCGGGATTCGCCGAGCCGACCCCGACCGAGGTGCTGATCGGCAAGAACTGCGCTTCGCTCGTGGAAGACGGAGACTGCATCCAGATGGGTATCGGAGCCCTTCCGAACGCGCTTGCAGCCCAGCTCCGGCACCACAAGAACCTCGGGCTCCACACGGAGATGTTCGCCGACGGCCTGCTCTCGCTCATCAAGACCGGAGTCATCAACGGAAGCCACAAGAAGATAGACACAGGCAAAGTCGTAGCCTCCTTCCTGCTCGGATCGAATGAAGTGTACTCCTTCATCAACGACAACCCGACCGTGCTGATGAAGGACATCAAATACACCAATGACCCTTGGGTGATATCCCAGAACCCCAACATGAAAGCCATCAATTCGGCCACTGAAGTGGACCTGACCGGCCAGATCAGCGCCGACTCCATCGGCACCCGCATCTTCAGCGGAACCGGAGGGCAGCTCGAGTTCGTGCGGGGAGCCACCATGTCCAAAGGCGGCAAGAGCATCACGGCCTTCGCTTCACGGACCAACAAAGGCAAGAACAAGATCGTGGCGGAGCTCAACTCCGGAGCCGGAGTGGTCACCCCGAGGGCGGACGCGCACTGGATAGTGACGGAATACGGAGCAGTCGACCTCTATGGCAAGAGTCTCCAGGAGAGGGCGAAGCTGATGATAAGCATAGCCCACCCTGATGACAGGGAGATGCTTGACAGACAAGCCTTCGAGAGATTCGGACCGCATTGGCACAACCTCTCACTCTAGATCAAGCAAGCCGCCCGGCGGGATTGATTCTCCGCCGGGCGGCTGTCGCTTTATTTCTTAACGCTTACCACGTAAGCGGCAACTTGTTTTTAACGCTTACCAAGCTTTCCAGAGCGGACGGCGAAG
>ULPT01035151.1_pt1 | contig 15694 bp, 10 predicted proteins | sample 1953751 | NCBI WGS metagenome assembly ULPT01 (sample SAMEA4835636, study PRJEB28245) | human gut metagenome | biome: gut microbiome; material: fecal sample | place: Denmark | collected 2008
TTAACTTTTAATTTTTCGGTAAAAATTTACCGAAGTATTAATATCAAATTCGCTTGGCAATCCGTTGTGTTCATTTTCATAATAAATAAACGAATTATTCACCAACGTTACAATCGATAAATCATAATTATTAGCATCTTCTTTTATCACTACACTTGGAACAGTTCCCTTTTCAAAGAAATTATTGTAAATTCCTACAATGCTTCGTCGGATAGTAAGGTTTGTAAAATCACCTTCCAAATGATTAGAGATAAAAGATACAGCTTTGCTATCCTTAATTAGTACAGGGGCATTAATAATGTTATTACATATTTCAGCACCATTCGTTTTAGAAACAATCAAACCTTTATATTTGTAAGAAGTTGTGGATTTGATTATATGATTATTTCTAAAGGTCAAATTATCTCCTAACCCTTGTAAATCAAAAGCATAAAAGATACTTGATGGAGTAATTTGAGCATTAGGACAATCATATTGGCATCCTATAATTGCCTTATTATCTGCATAGACAGAAGAAACAGATTGAACTGCTTGTGCTAAATTTTGCCAGCGACAATAAGTAATTTCAATTCCTCCAGCGAATAAAACACCTTTAAAATTTCCATACTCCTTTTCGCCATTATAAAAGAATATATTTCGGACTGCAGTTACCGGTGTTGGATAAGATTTTTTCCACGTATTCAAATTAGATTCATCAATATTAACAAGTAGCATGAAGTTTTCCTTTGCAGCAAAATTGGTAAGAACGTCATCTCTTTAAGTTGGCCATGTTGTAATAATAGTGCCTGCATTATCTGGGTCATTTAATGTCAATGCTTTTTCCCCACACAAAATAATTCCATATTTCATAATAAGAGGAGATGCAATAAAATAATTACCTCTAGATAAGAATACTTCTCCTATCTGCTTTAACTCTATAGCCTTATTAATAGCTACTGCACAATCAACAGGCGAAGAATTTGAACTAGGTTTGGCTCCAAACCATTCTGGATACGCCCGATCTATACGCCAAATTCCTCTAAAGTTGAGTCTAGAATCTAATATTTGAACTTTAGATGCAATAATTGGGGTATAATCTCCCGTGATTGTATTCCATTACCTGTCAACATTCCCCCATCAAAAATCAGTGTCACATCTTTTGCCATAGTCATATTCATCGTGATAGTATGATTCTGTGTTATCACATAAACACCACTGGCGATTATTTCTTTCGGAATAAATTCAGGCCAATTATTGGCATTCAATTCATTTGCATTCATGAGTGTGAAAATTAAAATTGGAACAATCAGTAAACATATTTCAGCTCTGTAAAACTATCCGTCTTCACGCTTTGATTAGGATTCAAATAGATCTTCTTCAAAGAGCGATTTCCTCGGCAATCAGCAGAGAGATTCAGAGCATTCTTTGTGAAATCGAGAGTAGCGAGCAGGTCGCATCCTGTGCAATAGAACAAAGATAGATTGGGATAAGAAGAAAGGTCAAGCGTAGAGAGTCTGTCTAGATTGCTCAACCTAAGAGTTCCTAGCAGTGGACTATCCACCATACTGAACGCTGTCAGATTCACATTTTCCATGATTATAGCTTCCGTCAGTTTCGGAAGATCTTTTATCCCCAAATCCTGAAGGTTGGCATTTCCATACACATTAAAATCTTCCAGTTGCGGCAGGTTCCTTATGACTACACTTGTAGCATTAGAACAATTCAATATCAGATGTTGCAATGATGGTAAATCTCTTATCTCAATCTGACCCTTGTTTACGTTGTATAAGTACAAATAAGTCAAAGAAGGGCAGCCGGCTATCTCATAATCCAAGCAGTTAATGGAAACTCCCTGCAAATTTGCACAGCCGGAAATATTCACTATTTTGCATGTGTTTTCGTTCAGGTCAACTGCTTTTAAATTTGTACAATCTTCTACCCTTAACACTGTTATAGGATTAAAGTCAAAACGTGCTGACTTCAAATTAGGCATACCAACCAAAGCTAAATTTGTAAGATTATTATGGCTCACATCTAAAGTATCTAGTTGTCCACAATCCGATAAATCCAACGAATTGATTGCATTGTCGTTACAGAGCAAACATTTCATAGACGGATTGACCTTTAAAGAACGGACACGACCTTTATGGATATCCAACCTTACAAGATTACTTTGGCTTAAATCCAAAGTTTCCAATTGATTATAAGAACAAATCAAATCTTCCATATCAGGATTGATCTTCAACTCTTTCAAAGGATATACATCTGAACCCCACTCATCTGTTTTAATAGACTTGACTGTCAAAACCTTTATTTTTGTACTACTCACATCCAAACTTTCTAATTGAGTATCACCCATTTCTAAATACTTCAAAGATAAACAACCATCCAAGTTTAATTTTCTCAAAGTAAAACTCTCAACTCCTTCTGCATATTCAGTGCGTGGAGGTAATTGATAAGCATTCAGATAGCAAGAATCTAACTGTGAGCAATTCGATGCATCGATCATATTTAAACGGTGTCTCATACAAATTAATGTTTTTAACTCCGAATGATTTGAAATATCCAAAAAACGAAGACCTGAATTTAGAATATTCAACTCTTTTAATTGCTTACTTTGAGATAAATCCAAACAAGATAGATTCCCATCAAGAGTCAGATTTTCTAATAAGGGAAAATCTGACCATAAAATATCCGGTAAGGATTGAGGTATGTTAGGATTATTCGGATCAAAAGTTTTTCCAGTAAACTTTACTTCTTTCAAATTCTCAAGCCCTTTCAGGCTTACCTCTGGTGTTGCTGTAAACACAGCCTCCAGATGTTCCAGCTGCTTACAATCTTCAATTGCCAACTGATTCGAATGTGTCAAAAGCTCTTTTAAAGCCGAGCAATTCCTAATCGACAAGATTTTAGGTGTTGATCTTAATTCCGATAAATAAGAACATCCTTCTACCGTCACATTTTCAAATCCTTCCAAACTTAAATATCTCAAGTCTACATTTTTGACTACAAGTTTACCGGATATCACTCCCGAAACGACCAATGTGTCTAATGTATGATTGTCTGACACGTCAAAACATGAATTTCCTCTATATTCAAAGTAACTTAACTTAGGGAACATACTAAGTTCAACCTCTTTCATAAAGGTCGTGTCGCAGCACAAATGAGACAAATTACCCAGTTGATTGTAAAAATCAATTCCAGTTTCTAAAGCAGGACAACTGATGCACTGCAAAGTTTGTAGTATATTGTCCGAAGAGAACCGAATTGTTTGTAATGAATCTGCATACCAAATGGTTAGAGACTTCATTTTAGGCATATTCCCTAAATCCAATTCCCGGATTTTGTTATTCTCTATCCACAAGCTTTCCAAGGAGGTCAGGCATTCTATTCCGTCCGTGCTGGTAATCTCATGACCAATAGACAGACTTTTCACCTGCGCTGCCTCTTCCATGCTCAATTCTCCATCACCATTCGTGTCATAATACTTCAAAAGATAAGACAATAATTCCTGATCCTTAAATGACGTATTCAGGGAATTTACTGTCGTTTCTTCCTTGTTACACGCACCTAACATGAGACAGAAAAATAAGATTTCTACCACAAACTTCCCCATATGTACTAAACTATTTCTTATTGATTTTTCCCTCATGATTTATATCATTTTATTGAAATATATCATTTTATCTCCTGTATTGATAACAAATAAAAAGTCTTTTTATTTCTCTTTTTCGGCTATTATATACAAAATGGCAAGGTTTTTGTACGAAATGAATGAAAATAAGGACAAAGGTGCTTGAATAGTAACGAGTTTTTAGCCATACTTATCTAAGGTTTTACAATCCGATGTCTGTATGGAACCTAAACTCATGCATTCATGGTTGTTGATATAAATGACTCCGATGCCCGAGATTTCCAATCCATGCTTAAAATTCCCGGCATATCCGGATCAGAAGTACCAATCTAAGGCATCTTATGACAGAGCTTAGTGATATTGGAGGGAACGATAGCTTTCCTTTTACCTGTGAGATGCTTGCTGAAGATTCTTCCTTATTGGTACTACGCTAAGCCTATTTATGGGAACGCAACCGAAACATATCCTTCAATGAGCCGTTTTGGCTTGGTTGATTTTTAACGAACCATTGACACTGTTTAAACACCGATTTAATGACAGCCCAAATATCACAAATCCGACCTCTTTTCAAAAAGGTAGTATGCTTTTTGGAAAAAGGTAGTATGCTTTTTAGAAAAAGCTCGTAACCTTTTGTCGCATGAGTTTTGATGAAAACTTACCGAAGTATCGAGAGCCGTTCTTTATTTGTTCGCTGATTGCCGCTTTATTGATAATGTTTGATACGGTTGAGCAATTCATCTTGCGGACGTCTTTTCTCTAAATCCTCCGAATCTGCCTTTTGAATGAACTCCTTCTTCAGGCGAATGTTCTCTTCCTTGAAAAAGGCAACTTCTTTGTCCGAGAAATCCTTTCTTAAAGAATTGTCCGGTGTGCTCAAAGAATATCCTAATTGCACCAATACATCGCCTGCTACCGATTCAAAGATGGCAATTTCTTCGGAAGATAATTCACGAAGGAACTTTTGTGTATTGTCTTTCAAGATGGGCTTTGTCACGTTTGCCCACATTTTCCCTGCCACCGCAGTATTTTGGGACTCTTTGCTTTTATAGAAGTCCATTACTTTATCGGAATAGGGAAGGTCTAAGAAATCGCAAAGCTGATGCATCACCATTTCCGGAGAGGAAATAAGAGTCTCGTAATTTAACATGAAGAAATGGTCAGCAGCAGTTTGCTCTTTTAAACGGAGAGCCGCCTCCTGATCCTTTTTCCAGTTTTGAGCCAATGCGTAAATATGCTTTTCTCCGACGATTGCCTTCTTAAATGAAAGAGCCACGTCACGACCATCTCTGTACAAATAAATATAATAAGGACGAATGCCCGTTGATTCAATTCCTTCTGCATAGAGCATGTTTTTCATGCTTTTGCAGAGCCAATAAGAGGCTCCGGCCTGTTTGGCTGCCGACTCATATATTACCCGGAACAATTCAAACAATGTGTTTTGGTGGCAAGCTGCCACTATTTCGTCTGTTTGGATAGAAATGCCCTCCCAAGGAACTGGATTTACATTGACCAATTCACATACATCTTGTGCCAATCTATAAAAGTTGGAAGTGCTTTCCAAATCACCATATTTGGGAAGTAATGGTAAAAAACGCTGAAGAATATGTGGAGGATGTGGAGCGGCTATTTCCCGGATTCCATCCAGCATCACACGCAAAAGATTGGAGCCTGAGCGTTGTGTCCCAATCATTTGTATACCTTGTATTATAGTACTCATATTGTTAGAATAAGACAAATCCCGCTACGCCAGATCCGATAATCAAGTAAACAGGACTGATTGTGTATTTAAATGAAATATAAAAAGCGACCAAGAAGATGGCAACCGAAACAATCGACACCGAAATTGTCTGCCCGATTGTGACGGCAGAAGCAAAAATCATTCCGATAACAGCAGCCCGGACTGCTTTCATGGCTGCTTTTACGAGGGTTGATTGGTTCAGTGTTTTGACAAAACGGGATAATAATACGGTTAAGACCATCGGTGGCGTAAACATGGCAATGGTTGCTAATAATGCACCCATGATTCCAGCCACTTTGTATCCGATGAAAGTTGCAGTGATGAATATCGGACCGGGTGTTATTTGCCCGATTGCGATTCCATCTGCAAATTCTGCTGAGGTCAGCCAGCCTAAATTCTCCACGAATAATTCATGCAAAGCCGGAATGACTACGTATCCTCCGCCGAATAGGGTCAAGCTGATTCCTGAGAAGGTCGATATGATTTGGATATTCTTTGGTGCTCCAGGATATTGTCCGCCAAAAAGTAAAACGAAAAGCAATAATAATAGAACAACTCCGGAGATGATCCATTGCCTATTCCCGAACAACAGCTTCTCTTCATTAGATAATCGCTCTTTCCCTTGTTGCTGATGAAATAGAAAATATCCAACTATTCCACTTCCGATAATTATTAGGAAAGTGGTTGTGAAACCGCCAATAAAGATGAGCAAGATGGCAGCTAACAAGCAAATCACCCATTGGGCAGGGACTTTGATGGTTTTGCGTGCCATGCCAATCGCTACTGTAACAATCAAAGCGGTAATCGTAGGCGCAATGCCGCTGAAGATGTTTTTTACGGCAGGAATGTTCCCGTAGGTGAAATACAACCATGAAAGGAGGATGACCAAGAAGAAAGAGGGAAGAACGATTCCGGCAAAAGCGGCAATCGCTCCCGGAATCCCTCGTAGAAGGTAACCGACATAAGCGATAGTATTAACCGCAACAGGTCCCGGTAATACAGATGTCAATGAAATGCCATCCAACAGGTCTTCTTCTTTCATCTTTTTGTCTATCTCCACCAACTGCTTTTGTACAATAGCCACCAATGACATATAACCACCGAATGCAGTTGCACCCAGTTTCAAGAAGGTAAAGAATATGTAAGGAAGCGATGCCCGTTCCATATTATTTTATTTCTTTAAAATAGTTATTCCATGTTTCCATAGGAACATATATTGAACGGTAAGGAGCGAAATGCAAAACAGCTTCCCATAAAACCTTTCCCTCTTTGTCTGTTACCATTACCGAACCGGTCTTTGAACTGCACTGCAAAATGTTCCCGTTTGGTAACAAAGTGGCATTTCCCATGCGGGAAGTATATTTGTCGGCAGGCAATAATGCATTTATGGTCGTCTCCGCCGTACGGTTCTTTTCGTCCAAGCGGAAAGCTTTGCCTCCGGAACGTTGGTTATGCAAACCGTTATCAAATAGCATCAAATCCCCGTTGTCTAAAATATAAGGCGAATGCTGGAAAGAGAAATAATCGGTCGTGTCCATTTTGAAATCACCGTCTCTACCAAAACGCCATACGAGTTCTCCGCTTTTCGCATCGATTTTCCATATTTGGTCTTCAATCGGGGCAGACAATAGATAGTTGCTATCTTTGTCAAAGCAAAGTCCGTTGATATGGAATCGGTCATACCGGTATTCTGCAATATAAGGATCGTTCTCTACATCCCAAATATCCCAAGCCGACCAAGTTTTTAGCAAGTTTCCTAAAGAGTCTATCACCATGATTCCGTCACCGCCTAAAGTGTCTGTCTCCATTTTCCCATTGACGGATATAGTCGCTATCTTTTTCGGGCGATACAACGTATGTATATTGTGATTCTTATCCATTAAGATGTCGTGATGGATTACTTGATAGTCTTTCTCCTTTTCTACCTTATCCAAGTCAAGACGCCACATCATTTCCCCAGTCAAGGAAACTTCCGCTAATCCGGTTCCTCCGGCAAAGCCAATGGATCCGCGGCGCATTGGCTTTTTATGTTCATCGTTACGTACTTGCTCCGGTGTCATCGTGTAATCGTCAATAACATCTTTTACAAATGGGCGAAGCATTGCCAAAAACGTCCCACGCGGAGTCAGGGATGCAGCGCGTACGCCAATATCTTCAATCTGCCAATACCAACGAGCCTCTCCTTCGTTGTCGATTAGCATCATATAGCCAGGTAAGCGGCCAAAACAAACTAATATCATTCCATCGCCCAATGCAGTCGTGTCATGAGGATGTTGTTCATTAAACCGGTGATTCTTCAACCAAGGTGATTGTTCACGGGTCCTAAAAGTTAATTCTTTGGATTGTTGTTTGTAAAGGTTGTCAATAACCACACGATAGCTGTACTCTGTGTTAGCTTTAAGGAGTAATAAGTCCAAATGATGAAGCGTGTCAGCCGGAGAAGTGCGGGTGCGATAAGATTTTCCGCTTTCTTTTTCCGTATATTCAATATATACGGGAGCAGGTTTTGCCAAAGAGATATCCACCTTGTTATACATGGCTGTATTACGAGGAGAAGTCAGGGTTATTGATTTCAATGTGTTCTTTTCGGTCCAAATAAAAAAAGCTGACAGCAGGCAGCAGGCAGCAACAATAATTCCTATTAAACGCTTCATGTAAATTATATCTATTGTTTATTGAAAAGAAGGAAAGAAGAGCTGCCAGAGCAGGCTCTTCTTTCTCTTATTGATTGTTTAATTATTTCGGTAATCTGGAAGGATTCTCATTTGCCAAATTAGGATTCAACTGAGCATCATTCAACGGATATGGGAAATATCTCAAATCAGATGTCACATTTGTTGGTTGGGCGATACCCAATTTCTTCAAATGTGCGTTTACGATTTCTTCGTATTTCCCGAAGCGGATCAAGTCAGCACGACGCTGGAACTCGAATACAAGTTCGTATCCACGTTCTTTCAAGATAGCATCGTTCATAGCTTCCTTAGTAGCCGGAACCGGGAAGCGGCTGTTCTTACCATATTCAGGAGCACCGGCACGACCACGGATTTGGTTCAAATATGGAAGTGCGGCAGCAGGACCGTTCAAGTTGTTTTCGATTTCAGCCTTGCAAAGGATTACATCAGACAAACGGAAAACACAGATTGTACGTCCGTCATAGTAAGCATCCGAGATCATATCGTATGTATACTTCATTGTAGCTACGTTCTGCATATACTTAGTTGTATCGTTAGGAACGTTCACAACACCTTCTTCCGGAATCATATAATGGAAACCATAGTTTGATTTGTCATCACGCTTTGAATCTCCAGTATAGTCATAGTAGAAGAACTCACGGCGCGGGTCTTCCTTGTCATAGCTGCGCCAGAACGGAAGAGATACACCATAATACTGCCAACGGCCCGGTACATCTGGGTGGTCTGACGGACCAAAGTGACAAGCGATTTCTGCAGCATTCTGACCAGTTTCATGTAACAAAGCAAAAATCATTTCCTTCCCATACTTGTTGTTTTCTGACCATACATATTTGAAATCGCTTTCCAATTCGTACTCGCCACTGTTCAATACCATGTCGATATACGTCTTTGCATTTGTATAATCATGGTTGCGCAAGTAGATTTTACCAAGCAATGTGGCAGCAGCACCTTTTGTGGCACGAGCCAAATCCTGTCCGCCCCAGCTTGCTGGCAAAATGTTGATACACTCTTTCAAGTCAGAAATCAAAACAGATTCAATTTCAGAAACCGGAGTCAATGGAACATCATTCAAAGTAAACGGGTTCTTTACCAATGAAGTGATGAATGGAACAGGTCCCCAAGCATCTGTCAAGTCACGATAAGCCATTGCTCGCAAGAATTTAGCTTGTCCTTTTACCAAATTCTTCTTTTCAACTGACATATCGATAGACTCTACATTGTCCAAGATGGTGTTGGCGTTAGAGATAACATTATACATGTCTCTCCAGTTGTTGCTGAAGTAACGGTTGCTGGCATCGTATGTCATGTTACTCAATTTGGTCGGGTCACCGGCTGCTGTTGAATAACCCATATCTGTCGCATAATCCGTAATCATGATCATGTAACCTCCATAATACAACCAAGAGTCTCCTGGGTAAGGATTCATATCAGAATACAATCCTACTACGGCAGCTTCAATGTCCGATTCCGTTTTATAAGCATTTGCCGTCGTCAAATTACTGTAGATTTCAGGATCCAAATCGGTACAAGCCGAAACCAATCCCATAGTAATCAGACCTAATAAATATTTTTTACATTTCATTTCTTAAATTCTCCTTTTTATTAGAATGTAATATTCAAACCTACTGTATATGTACGCATAGCAGGGTAAGCATTGAAGTCCAAACCGGCACCGGCGTTAGCTGTTTGTTGGCTACCACCTGCTTGAACAGCTTCATTTGCTTTTGTATCTACTTCAGGATCCCATCCTGAGTAACCTGTGATAGTGAACAAGTTCTCGGCAGAGAAATATACCCGGCAAGAACTTACGACCTTCTTAAACGGAATCGTATAACCTAATGTCAAGTTCTTCAAACGAAGGAAGGAAGCATCTTCGATAAAGTGGTCGTTAACATATCCACCATACTGTGAATAGTAGAAACCGTTACGAGGAATATCCGTATTTGTATTTGACGGTGTCCAACGGTTCAAAGCATCTGTTGTACGTTTCCATTCCAAGTTCATACGGGTCATGTTCAACAAGTCATTGCCAATAGAACCTTGGAAGAAGATAGACAAGTCAAATCCTTTCCATGCGAAGTTGTTGGTCAAACCGAAGATTACATCCGGGTTGGCGTTACCAATGATTGTACGGTCATTAGCGTCAATCTTACCATCACCATTGATATCTTCGAATTTAGGGTCACCCGGCTTAGAGTTTGGTTGTGGAGCATAAGTCTCACCTTCCTGCAATACACCGATGTATTTCCAACCATACAAAGAACCTAATGCTTCACCTTCGCGAACGATAGCGTAAGCATTTTCAGATACTGTGCCGACTGGTTTAGAAGAAGTGATACGGATATCACCGCTTGTACCTAAATCCAATACTTTGTTTCGGTTAAGTGCCAAGTTGAATTTTGTATCCCATGTGAAATCACCTGTCAAGTTGTGTGAAGTGACATCGATTTCAAAACCACGGTTAGAGATTTCACCGATATTCTGCTGGCCAGAAGTAAAACCAGTATAATAAGGTAAAGCAACTTTCAACAACAAGTCTTTAGTCTTTTTCCAATAACCATCTACTGTTACAGCCAAACGGTTGTTGAAGAATCCCATATCGAAACCAACGTTGTACTGGGTTGTTGTTTCCCATTTCAAGCTGGCGTTCTCAGGGCTGCTTTGGCTAAGATGTGTACCCGGAGTGTTGCTTGAACCATCCAATGTGATGTGGTTGGTTGAAACCAAAGCAAAGGATGCGTAGTCACCGATACGTTCGTTACCTGTAACACCATAACCAGCACGTACTTTCAAGTTGCTAAAGATGCCCAAGTTCTTGATGAATTCTTCTTCACTTGCACGCCAAGCCAAAGACCCAGAAGGGAAAGTACCCCAATGGTTGTTTGAACCGAATCGGGAAGAACCGTCTCGGCGTACGGTTACGGTTGCCAAGTATTTATCATTTAATGTATAGTTGACACGACCGAAGAAAGAAGCCAAGATGTTTTCAGTCTTGTTAGAAGCGATAGACTTGATGGAAGCTGCTCCCATGTTGTTCCACTCGAACAAGTCAGTAGAGAAACCTTTACCGCTTGCTGAACGGTATTCAGCAGAGAACTTCTCATAAGAATATCCTAACATCACGTTCAAATCATGGATACGGTTGAAAGTCTTCATATAGTTCAAGATACCTTCAAACACTTGACGGGTTGCTCTGTAATCATAAGTAGAAGCAACACCACCTTCGATTTCACCAGCGTAAGTGGTTGACTGAGGCAAATAAGAACCTTTGAAGTTGTGTAGCAATTCAACACCAGCAGTAGCTTTTGCTGTTAATCCTTCAAACGGACGAACTTCCAAGAACGCTGTACCATTCAATTTGTCATTTACTACCTATTTCTTACGTTCCAATAAGTTTGCTAATGGGTTATCACCACGACCACCCGGAACACGTCCGTATGTACCATCTTCGTTATATGGTTTTACGGTCGGGTCGTAACTCATGACGCTTAACATAACGTTTTCTCCCAAGATGTTACCGCTATAATTCTGTGAGTTGGATTGTTCTCGGTGAGCATACATGGTTGCACCAGCCTTGATGTAATCGTTGATGGTCTGGTCAACATTCACACGTCCAGAAATACGGTTGAAGTCTGTGTTCTTCAAGACACCTTCCTGTTTGAAATATCCCAAGCTTGTCAAAACTTTAGTCTTGTCTGAACCGCCACGGAACTGGAAGTTGTGGTCTTGTACTAATGCAGTACGTGTACAAACGTCCAACCAGTCAGTATCTACTGTAGATTCCAACTGAGAAGGAGTATAAGCTCCGTAAGGGTTACCTTCCTGTCCTGCGATTTCTTGATACAAAGCATTCTGCAAATTCATGTAATCCTTTGCATTGATAAACTCGAATGGATTATCAACTGTCTGTGCTCCTAAGTAACCGCTATAAGAAATCTTGTTCTCTCCAGCTTTTCCTCGTTTTGTTGTAATCAATACGACACCATTTGCACCGCGGGCACCATAAATAGCCGTAGCTGAGGCGTCTTTCAAAATCTGCATGGACTCGATGTCATTCGGGTTCAAGTTCAAACCTTCTGAAGAAGGGAAACCATCAACTACATACAAAGGCTCATTGGTAGAGGAAATTGAGTTGTTACCACGGACACGTACAGAAATTGTACCACCTGGGGCTTTTGAACTTTGTGATACTTGCACACCGGCTGTCTTACCTTGCAAAGCCTGTGCTGCATTACTTACAGTACCACCCATTACCATGTCGTCGGCCGATACGGTAGAAACGGCACCTGTCAAGTCCTTTTTCTTTACATAACCGTAACCAATCGCAACTACTTCATTAAGGCCGATAGCTTCTTCTTCTAAAACGACGTTGATTACAGATAAGTTACCAACTTTTACCTCTTTCGTCGTGTAGCCGATAAATGAAATAGATAAAGTCGCATTGTTTGGAACGTCTAATGTGTACTTACCGTCCATGTCGGTAACTGTACCTTCTGTGGTTCCTTTTACTACTACATTAGCACCGAGAATAGGTTCTCCGGTATTGTCTGTTACTACACCAGACACTTTCTTTGTCTGTTGAATGATTGTAACACTTTCATTCTGTGCTTTCGCTGCATCCAATCCGGCAGGAAGGGCATACGAAGGAGCGAGCGTAGATAAACATAATCCGGCGATAAGACCAGATCTTGTTAATACCTTACGCGTCTGAAAATCCACAGCTTTTGATGCCGGATTCTTTTTCAGTAAAGCGTTGTCCATATATTTGAATTAATTAAATGAATTGTATTTCCTTTCACAGGAATACGTTAATTTTATTTGATTGAATAGAAATAAAACGATATAATAGGCGTTATTAAAGTCGATTCGTTAATTGCTTTTCAATTCGTGTGCGAAGGTAGGAATTATTTTGATTCTAATTGTGATTTTTTTTGATAAAAAGTTATTTGGATTCGGATTTTAACAATTCAAGATGGAATATTGGCCCGATTCATGGCTCTTTCTCCTCTTAAAGGCTGACAATTTGGTTTCCATTTCCCAATTTATCTTGCTTTTCTTTGCTTCCTTATCGCCTTTAAAAAGCGGGTTGTTTCCTGTTTGTAAAATATACTATCTTTTCCAAAATAAAAACCATTGTTTTTCCCTGGCTTCGTCATCGTGTCACTTGTAAGTATGTTCTTTATTCCCGTGCCAGCCGGCATTGGGTATAGACAAGATGATAACGTGTTGTCCTACTTTTTTGAGTTTACAACCAAGTATTTATCTTCTCGCATATATGAAAAATGCTTCTCGTTTATATGAGAAGATTAAAATGTCATTACCAAATAAACTATGCATCCTGAGTCGTGTAATAAGTATAGTCGAAAAACGTTTATCCAATTTATTTTCAAGGATTGGCAGGTATCATGCATGGCTTTATCGGAATTTCTATATCGGACGTTGGATTCTTACTCCAATACTATCCGACTTCGTCAATACGTCACCTAAAATCAGGTGACGACAAAATACATTATATTGTTTGTCAATCAGTTGTAAAAAGCATGTTTTTGGGGATGCGAAGTCAGGAAAAGCATGCTGCCTTTTCAAAAAATAGATGCGGTATAAAAAGAAAGCGGTTGATAATCACTCGATTATCAATCGCTTTTAGTACCCAGACCCGGTATAATACCATATATACAAAGGAAAACAAGAATAAATAAGTACTTTGTTTTTCAGATATATAGGTGTTTTTAAAGTGCCGTTATCTTCCTTTGTTTTCTAATGTTTTATTAAAAGTTTATACCTGGTTTATACCCGAGAAAAAAATAATTAATACATTTGCAAACATAAGAAACTAAAAGAAAAAAAATCAATGGCACAAAAAAAGTATAGGGCGGATAATACATATATCATTAGCACGGATAGCACAGACAACCCCAAATTAGGGGCAAAAGTGTTAAGCGATGGGAGGGAAAGCTTATTTCTTGATTTTTATTTAGGGTATCAAATGGCTATAAGTAAAAACGGGAAAGAATATAAAAGGGTAAATATTAAAAGGTCTTTTTTGTCCTTATACCTTTTGGAATCTCCTAAAACACAAATAGAACGTCAACAGAACAAAGAAACATTAGAGTTAGCAAAAAAGATAAGATTTGAACAAGGGCAAGAACTGTTAGAAAGGGCGGAGGGCTACAGGTTGAAAAAAAAGCGGGATGTTAATTTTATAGATGTCTTCCAAACGTATATAGATAACTACACAAAAAAAGATATTAGAATGTTAGTAATAGCCCTAAGAAGATTTATAGATTTTATGAATGAGACTGTAGAATATAGGAAGTTTGCAAATTATATCAAGCCCGAACAAATAACAAAAGAAATGATAGAAAAATACACTGAATACCTACAAAGCAGAAGTAACGGCGAGGGGGCTAAAAGCATTTATGCACGTTTTAAAAAAGTGATAAAATATGCGGTGGAACATGATATTATATTAAAAAATCCATGTACAAATATTACTATAAAATCAGATGAGCAGCAATTGAAAAAGGAAATACTTTCTTTAGAAGAAATAAAACAATTAATAAAGACGCACTATGAACATGAAAACCCTTATATAAGGAGGGCTTTTATATTTTGCCTTTATTGTGGGTTAAGGTTCTGTGACGTGAAGCTTCTAACTTATTTAAATATTGACTATTCTAACAAGTTGCTAAAATTTGAGCAAAGCAAAACAAAAGGACATAGCGTTAATAGTGGTGTGATAATTCCACTAAATGATAACATTTTAAAGCTTATAGGAGAACCCACAAGCCCGGATAATAGAGATGAATGTATATTTATTTTACCAAGCTATGTAACGTGCTTAAAAGCTGTAAAAAGATGGGTTAAAAGGGCTGGAATAAATAAAAAAATTTCTTGGCATTGTGCAAGACATTCATTTGCCGTGAATATACTTAATAATGGGGCTAATATTAAAACGGTTGCAAGCCTTTTAGGGCATAGCGGATTAAAGCACACGGAAAAATATACAAGGGCAATAGATAAATTAAAAGAAGATGCCATAAACAGTTTGCCCGAAATAGATTAAATAATAGAAATAGATTAAATAATAGAAATAGATATGAAAATATTAAATGAACGGATAGGGAAACTTTTTAATGAATACCCTATAAATACAGGCAAAGAATTTAGAAGATTCACTATTATATGGGAACTTAAAGACTTAACAATGGGATACAGTTTTAATTTTTGTGATATAGTAAATAATAGCAAAATATCAACGTTATATAAGGAGCTTGTAGATAATGGATTTATAGGAGGTGAAACAAATATATACCATTTTGGGGTATTATTTGGCATTCCTTTACATGAAAGTAAAACACCATTTAAGCAAATTAGATGGCTAAAAAATGGGCAATTATTTAGATACTTTTTTTATTGGCTTTTTTCTGAAAACGAAGAAGTTAGAATCTATAAAACGGGGAAACTGTGGGCTTCATTGCTTTTTAATGATAGGTACGGCAAAGAATATAAAATGCAAGAAGCTAATAAAACAAGGCTTATAGAACCCGACTTTAGCCAACTAAAAGGCATACTAACGAGATTTAGGGAGGAACAGTAACCCGGGGACATGGGTATAGATGGGATGAACGGGCGTTCCCTGCTTTAGCT
>ULPT01059726.1_pt1 | contig 15661 bp, 12 predicted proteins | sample 1953751 | NCBI WGS metagenome assembly ULPT01 (sample SAMEA4835636, study PRJEB28245) | human gut metagenome | biome: gut microbiome; material: fecal sample | place: Denmark | collected 2008
CGGTAGTGCCAAGGAGTACCGTTGGGCAACGATAATGGGCGAAAGTGTCGCCCGGGAGTGCCTGGGAGTACCGTTGGGCGACGATAATAGGCTTAAGTGTCGCCCGGTAGTGCCGATGAACATCGTTGGGCAACGATAATGGGCGTAAGTGTCGCCCGGTAGTGCCGATGAACACCGTTGGGCGATGATAATAGGCTTAAGTGTCGCCGGAGAGTGCGGGCTTGAAGGGAGGCGGAGAAGAGTCGAGGCTTTGGAGTGAGGGAGGGATTTGTGAAGTGAGTGAATAGGTCAGGCCAGTACCGTTGGGCAACGATAATGGGCGTAAGTGTCGCCCGGGAGTGCCGATGAACATCGTTGGGCGACGATAATAGGCTTAAATGTTGCCGGAGAGTGCCGGCTTGAGGCGATGTGGGAGATGGAAAATAGTGGGTTCATAGGAGTGAAAAATGTCGCCGGAGAGTGCGGCTTCAGGAACTAAAGTGGGGATAATGTCAATGATTGACTTGTCGGAAGATAGTAAACTTTTTGGAAGATAATAACTTAATGGTGATAACATAGGAATAATGAAAAGTAATATAGAGGAATTAGCGGGAACGGTGGTAAATAAAGCTGCTGGGGAAATGGAAGCAACAGCGGCTGTAGAAACATCAGAATCATCAGAGCCAGCAGTAGATACAACAGCAACAACTGCAGCAACAACTGCAGCAACTGCAACTGCAGCAGCGACAACCGCAGCGGCGACGGCAGCAACTGCAATCGCAGCAGCGACAACCGCAGCAGCGACAACCGCAGCGGCGACGGCAGCAACTGCAACTGCAACCGCAACATCAGAAACATCAGCAACGGCAACATTAGCAACGGCGGCGGCAACAGATTATTACTCAGATGGTAAGCACTATAACTCGTTTGTGGGGTACTATCGTAGGAGGTATGGCGAGAGGGTGCAGAAGCTGGTGCTTGACGCGGGGTTCTCTTGCCCTAACAGGGACGGAACGGTCGGTTGGGGAGGGTGCTCCTACTGTGACAACGCGGCTTTTCATCCGGGGTATAGCACTCCGGGGAAGGCGCTGCTGGCTCAGATCGAAGAGGGGATAGAGTTCCAGAGAGTCCGGTATCCACGGGTCAGGCATTATCTGGGATATTTTCAGGCATATTCAAACACCTATGGGACTCTGGAGCGGCTTCAGAGGGCTTATGAGGAGGTGCTTAGCCATCCGGAGGTGGTGGGGATCGTGATTGGGACGCGGCCGGATTGTGTGGATGAGGAGAAGTTGGACTACCTTAGCGGACTTGCGGGCGGACGCGTGCTTAAGGGGTGGCGCAGGACTTTTGGCGGAAGTGGCATAGATGGCGGGTGGGCCAATGAAAGAAGTGCTGATAGCGGAAGTGGTGCCAATGGCTGGCTGGCCAATGAAAGAAGCGCTGATAGCGGAAGTGGAGCCAATGGCTGGCGGGCCGATGACAGAAGTACCGATGACAGAAGTACCAACAGCATAAGTGCCAACAGCATAAGTGCCAACGGCGGAAGCATCGATGACAGAAGTACCAACAACGGAAGCGCCGACGGTGGGCTGCCGGAGGGAAAGACCATCGACGCGCCGATCGTTGTCGTGGAATATGGCATCGAGTCCTGCTACGACGCCACGCTTCGGAGGATCAACCGCGGCCACGACTTCGAGTGCGCGCGAAGGGCGGTGGAAATGACTGCGGAAAGGGGACTCGACACGGGGGCGCACTTCATCCTCGGGCTTCCGGGCGAGACCAGGGAAATGCTTCTGGACCAGTGCGATGCCATCTCATCGCTGCCGCTCCGTTCCGTCAAGTTCCACCAACTTCAGATCGTCAAAGGCACGGCGATGGAAAAGGAATATGCCGCCGATCCGTCGGCGTTCTACCGGCCTGGGCTTGATGAATATCTCGACTTCGTGATCGACATCCTCGAACGTTTGAGACCCGACCTCTACATCGAGCGGGTGGCCGGAGAAGTGCCGCCAAGGTTCGTGAACGACACTCCTTGGGGGCTTGTCCGCAACTTTGAGATCCTCCGCATGCTGGACAGGCGCATGGAGGAGCGCGGCGCGCGGCAGGGCCGGCTGTTTTCGAAATAAGTAGACATTTTAAAAAAAAGATCACTAAGGCCCGCCGGCGACGGAGGAATATTCATTGTCGATGAAGGAATATGCCCCCTTGCGGCGGTGAAAGATATTCATGGATGATGAAGGAATATGTCCCCTTGCGGCGATGAAAGATATTCATGGATGATGAAGGAATATGTCCCCTTGCGGCGATGAAAGATATTCATTGGGATGAAAGAATATTTCCCCTTATGACGATGAGAGATATTCCTTCGGCGGGCGAAGGGAAGCGGGGCTACTTACGGGCTACTTATTTTTAACGCTTACTAACAGCAACTATTGCGTGAAAATTCTTATATTTGTCAAATTTATTTGATTACAATGGCGAAGTTTGTAAACCGAGAGATTCCTGAAGGCCTCACCTTCGATGATGTTTTACTGGTTCCGGCACATTCCGATGTACTTCCACGTGACGTTGATGTCACAACAAATTTCACGACAGACATTAGGCTCCACACTCCGATCGTGTCCGCGGCGATGGACACCGTCACGGAGGCCGATCTTGCCATCGCTATGGCAAGGGCTGGCGGTATCGGCGTGATCCACAAGAACATGCCGATCGAGAAGCAGTGCGAGCAGGTCAGGCATGTGAAAAGGGCGGAGAACGGCATGATCTATGACCCTGTCACCATCAGCCCGGACGCGACTGTCGGCAATGCGCTGGCCATGATGAAGAAGCATCACATCGGCGGCATTCCGGTTGTTGACGGCAACGGCTTCCTTATCGGCATCGTCACGAACCGTGACCTCAGATTCCAGGAGGACATGCAGCTGCCTATCTCCCAGGTGATGACACGGGAGAATCTCGTGACCGCGCCTAAGGGCATAACCTTGGCGGAGGCCACGAGGATCCTTCAGCACAGCAAGGTCGAGAAACTTCCTGTTGTGGACGGCGACGGCAAGCTTGTCGGGCTGATCACCTACAAGGATCTGATGAAGATCAAGGACAACCCTATCGCTTCAAAGGACAGCAAGGGCCGTCTCCTGGTGGCAGCTGCCGCCGGCATCAAGTCCGACACGATCGAGAGAATCGGCATGCTCATTGACGCGGGCGCGGACGCTGTTGTCCTGGACACCGCTCACGGCCATTCCGAGGGCGTTCTGCAGATGATCCGCAAGGCCTGCGACGCCTACAAGGATTTCCAGATCATCGCCGGCAATGTCGCCACAGGAGCCGGCGCCAAGGCTCTTGCCGAAGCCGGAGTCAAGGCTGTCAAAGTCGGTATCGGCCCCGGCTCGATCTGCACGACCAGAATCATCGCCGGCATCGGCGTCCCTCAGCTGACGGCTGTCATGGAGGCCTCCTATGCCCTTAAGGGTACGGGAGTTCCTGTCATAGCCGACGGCGGCATAAGATATTCGGGAGACATCGTGAAGGCCCTTGCCGCAGGCGCCGGCACCATCATGGCAGGCTCCCTGCTTGCCGGAACGGAGGAGTCTCCGGGAGAGACTATCATCATGAACGGAAGGCGCTTCAAGTCCTATCGCGGCATGGGATCGCTTGAGGCTATGGAGCAGGGTTCCAAGGACAGGTATTTCCAGGACATGGAGGCAGACATCAAGAAGCTCGTTCCGGAAGGAATCGTGGCTCAGGTGCCTTACAAGGGAACCGTCTCCGAGGTCGTGTACCAACTTGTCGGCGGACTCCGCGCCGGTATGGGGTACTGCGGCGCCCACACGATCGCCGATCTGCGTGACGCCCAGTTTGTGCGCATCACCAACGCGGGATTCCTTGAGAGCCATCCGCACGATGTGACCATCACGAAGGAAGCCCCTAATTATTCAAGATAATCGTCAGATAGCCAGATGTTTCCAAAAAGGTTGCAAATAGTCCTGCTGGGTGTGCTGCTGGCTCTCCTGCCTTCATGCAAGGCCATCTCCTCGCTTATTCACGACGGGGAGGTGGTCGCGAAGCTTGGGGATCACAAGCTGTACCGCTCGGAACTTGATGATGTGATACCAAAGGGCACGTCGCCGGAGGACAGTGTCAATCTGGCCAACCTCTACATCAATTCATGGGTCAGGGACAAGGCCTTCATGGACATCGCGCAGCAACGTCTGTCCAAGGAGGAGAAGGATGTCTCGAAAGAGCTTGAGGCCTACCGCCAGTCGCTTCTCCGCTATCGTTACGAGCAGCGCTACGTCAATGAGAGGCTTGACACGACCGTCTCCGAGAAGCAGATAACGGACTATTACGACTCTCATAAGGAAACCTTCAAACTTGAGCGTCCGATTCTTAAGGCCCGTTTCCTGAACATTGACAAGGATTCTCCTAATCTGGCCAAGATCAAGAAGTTGATGTCTTCGGACAAGGTCGAGGACGTGGTCGCGGCGGACAGCGTGGCGTTCAACTCCGCCCGCCGCTACCACGACTATTCCGGGGAATGGATCGATGCGATCAAGCTGGCGGCGGAATTCGGAGTGGACTATGTACAGATGCTTTCCCAGCGTTCCGGACAGTTCATCCAGATCCCGGACGGGGAGGACAAAGTCTCTGTGGCTTTTATAGTTGACTATGTCAAGGCCGGCGAGATCGCTCCGGTCGAGTACTGCGAGGACAGGATCAGGGACATCATCATAAGTGGAAGAAAGCACGAGCTCCTTACCGGTTTGGAACGGGACTTGATAGAAGATGCCAAGCTTAGGGAGAATTTTGTAATATATTAGAGATGATAAAGAAAGTAGCAATCACCATCTTCGCCCTCGCGTCAGTTTGCGCGATGGCTTCGGCTCAGAAATACAAGTACGTTGACAAGACGATCGCGGTTGTCGGCAACGAGGCTGTCTTGATCTCGGACATCGAGGGTGCCGTCAAGGACAGAAGCGCCCAGGGACTGTCCTCCGACAGGAATGTCCGCTGCGAGGTGCTGGAGTCCATCCTTGAATCCAAGATATTCCTGATGCAGGCAAGGATCGACTCTCTGACGGTCAATCAGGACATGGTTGAGGGAAGCCTTTCCCAGCAGGCTGACAGAATGCTGACCTACCTTGGAGGGGAAGATAAGGTTGAGGAATATTTCGGGAAGCCTCTATACCGCCTCCGCCAGGAATGGCGCAAGCAGTACGAGGACATGAGCCTCACCCAGCAGGCGCAGCAGGAAATCATGAGGAAGATTCCGGAGATGACCCCTTACGATGTCAAGGAATATCTTGACACGGTCGACGCGAAGAACCTTCCGATTGTCCCGATCAAGTACCAGCTCAGCCAGATCTGCATCTATCCTGACCGTGAGGCGGCCAACATGGCTGTGCGCGAGAAGCTTCTGGATCTGCGCGAGAGGATCATCAACGGAGAGAAATTCTCCACTTTGGCACGAATATATTCGGAGGACCCTGGCAGCGCCCGTAAGGGAGGTGAGCTTGGAATGGCCTCAAAGTCAATCTTCTGGCCAGTGTTCTCTGATGCGGCGATGGCTCTCAAGCCGGGTGTCATCTCGCAGATTGTCGAGACGCCGGACGGCTTCCACATCATAGAGGTCATCGAGAAGAAGGGGGACATGTTCAATGCCCGCCACATCCTGATGAAGCCTAAGTACACCGACGAGGACAGGGAAAAGGCGTTCAAGACGCTGGACAGCCTTCGTACCGAGATCAACAACAACGCCGTCACATTCCAGATGGCGGCCAACTTCTACTCACAGGATCCGGCCACCAAGACTAACGGCGGTCAGATGTCGGATCCGAACACCGGCTCGGCCTATTTCGAGATTGACCAGCTTAAGCCTGAGGACTACATGGCCATCAAGGATCTGAAGGAGGGCGAGATCTCGGAACCTGTTGAGTCTACGGACAATGACGGTCGCCAGGATCAGGTCAAGGACTATGTGGTCGGCAAGACCATCTACAAGATCATCAAGGTTGACCGTATCATCCCTGCCCACACTGCGTCCTTCGACGAGGATTTCAGCCAGATCCAGGAACAGGTGCGCCTTGACAAGCAGATGAGGGCGATCGACGACTTCCTCGCCGGAAAGATCAAGGAGACTCACATCATCATCGATCCGATGTTCAGGGACTGTGAGTTCCGCCGCTCCGGCTGGGCATCAAAGTTCGCGGAAGACTGATGCTCCCGAGACGCCTGGCATATTCATTACTCCTTTTGCTGCTCACGTTCAGCCTTTCCGCCCAGACCACGGAGCGGAAGGACAGTCTTGTGCGGCTGCTCGGCTGTGATGAGTTGCAGCAGGTTGATGAATATGGTGTCCAGTACCGCAAGGCCTTGGGGCACGCGCGTTTTGAGCACAACTCGACCCTGCTGGTCTGTGACACCGCCTTGTGGAACGTCAACACGAATGTGATCAACGCCTTCGGCAATGTCCAGATCATCCAGAACAGCACGGTGCTCAGCAGCGAGAGTCTGGATTACCTGATCGACCAGAACCTCGCGCAGTTCCGAGGCTCTTTGGTGCAGCTTCGGGACAAGGACGGCAACACGCTCAGGACAAGGGATCTGGACTACAACACGAAGGACAGTGTCGCGGTTTTCCGTGGCGGAGGAGCCTTGCGTGACAAGGACGGCCAGGTCATCGAGAGTGTCGAAGGGTCTTATTTCTCCAAGCTCAGCACGTTCACGTTCACGAACAATGTCAACATGTACACGGACTCGATGTTCGTGAAGACGGATTTTCTCAGCTACGACACCGAAGCCAACCGTGCCACGTTCGGCACCGGCACCAATGCCTGGAAGGACGACAACATGCTCTCTTCCAAGGCTGGCCTCTATGAGAGAAACATTGATAAATTCACCTTCACCACCGACGTCCATCTTTTGACCGAGGGTCAGGAGGCCTGGGCCGACACGCTGGTCTACTACCGCGCCCGTAATGAAGTGGAGATGTTCGGTCATGCCGAGTTGTTGGACACGAGCCGCAATGTGGCCGCTGTCGCAGGCTACATGCAGTACATCGATTCCTTGTCCTATGTCAAGATGACCAGGGATCCGGCCGTCATCATGATCAGCGAGCAGGACGGAAAGAAGGACACCGTCTATGTCGGAGCTGACACATTGATCCTTCGTTCGATACCGAAATGCGATGTGGATTCTGTCGAGTTTGTCAGGTCAGAGGCCCGATTGAAGGAGTTGAATGTTGATCCTATCACGGAGTACCGTCGCAAGGCTGCCGAGGCTGCCAAAGCCGCTGCCGAGGAGGCCCGGAAGAAGATGGAGGAGGAAGATCCGAACGCGAGGGGATCCTTTGACAGGGGAGCCGCCGCTCTGGCCGAAAGCAGAAAACCGATCCTTCCCGCCCCGTGGGATGATGATGTCATTGAATATGAACCGCCTCGCTGGTGCTGGACACCGCCGGCCACGGAGTCATATTCTTTGCCGGTCGCCGGGCTTGTCAAAACTCCCGCCCGCCCGCTCGCTCAGAACCCCGACACTTTGAAGTCGGCAAGTCTCAAGCCTCAGTCCGACACCCTTCGCGCCCGGTCCGACACCCTTCGCGCCCGGCCCGACACCCTTCGCGCCCGGCCCAATACCCTTCGCACCCCGGCAGACACCCTTCGCGCCTCTGCCGACACCCTGAGACCTCAGTTGGACACAACGGCGTTCCAAGCTGACAGTCTTGGCTTCGCAAAAGATTCGCTGGCCATGGCGGACTCCCTTTCCATTGCCGCGAAAGACTCGCTTGACCTGACTCCGAAAGACTCCACAAAGATCAATTTCATCTACGGAATCAATAACGTCAAGGTCTTCAGAACCGACATGCAGGTAGCGTGTGACTCTCTGGCCTACACCGACCTTGACTCGTTGATACGTCTCTACAGGAAACCGTATGTCTGGAATGAAACCAAGAGGCAGTACACGGCGGACAGCATAACAGTGATTGTCAAGAACCAGTCCATCGAGCGCGCGAGCCTGATGTCAAACGCCTTCATCATCGTCCAGGAGGACTCCCTCTCGTTCGATCAGATCAGGGCGACGGAAATGATGGCCTATTTCGACAGCACTGGAACACTCCGGCGTTTCGACGCGATGGGCGGGGCGTCCGGTGTCTTCTTCATAGAGGAGAACAATTCGCTTGCGACGGTCAACAAGTTCGAGTCGAAGATGATGACGGCCATTTTGAAGGAAGGGAACATTCAGGATCTCAACTATTTCGACGCTGTCAAGAGCGATGCCTATCCTGTCGTCCAGCTAAAGAAGGACGAGAGGATTCTTAAGGGTTTCGACTGGCAGCCTGAAAAGCGTCCCAAAGGTCCGGAGGACATCACCGAGTACAGGCCGCGAGAGTCTCAAAGGTCTGTCTACGAGCAGATTCCACGTGCGAAATTCGCCGAGACCGACATTTATTTCCCTGGCTATATGAGCAGCGTCTATAAGATGCTTGCGACCCAGGATTCTCTGAAGCGCGTCCGTAAGGCGGAGAGGAAGCGGCTGGAGGAGTTGCGTAAGGCCGAGGAGGCTCGTGTGGCGGATAGTCTGCGGGTGGCAGCCGACAGTCTTGCGCTCCGGGACAGCCTTGCCAGAAAGGACAGTCTGGCTTTGAAGGACAGCCTTGCGTTGAGGGATTCCTTGGCCGCGCGTAAGGACAGCATAGCGTTGAAAGACACCCTTGCGGTTTCCGCGGACAGTGCGTCTGTAAAGAATCCGTTGGATCCGGCAGCGGCGAGGAAGGCTGCGAAAGAGGAAAGCCGTAGGAAGCGTGCGGAGGCGCGTGAGGCAAGATGGGCTGAGCTTGACGCCCGTGATGAGGCCAAGGCCAAAGTCAAGGAAGAGAAAGCCTTGAAAAGGAAACGTAAGAAGACCCTCAAGACGCTGAAAGCAATGGAGAAGCGGCGTGCCAAGGAAGATCGGATGCTGGAACGCTATCGTCTCCGCTTCGAGAAGCAGAAAGCCAGAAAAGAAGCCCGGGCCGCCAAACGCTCCGTCCGCTGATGCCCCGCTCAGGCTCTGCAACCGAGGTTGTGTGCAGGCCGGGGTATTGGTTGTGATAAATCCAAGGCGCGAGCGTATCGGCTGAGGGACAAAAAAGAGGGTGACATTGGTCACCCTCTCCTTTATCTTTTTGATGTATAATTTCTAGAGCAGCTTCTTGCGGAGCGCGTCGATCATGTCTACGGTCATGGTCTCCATGTCGTAGGCAGGAGACCAGCCCCATTCCTCGCGGGCGCAGGAGTCATCCATCTTGTCCGGCCATGAGTCGGCGATCGCCTGACGGACAGGATCGACCTCATAGCGCATCCTGAATCCAGGGATGTGTTCCTCGATCTTCTTGCGCAGGATCTCAGGATCGAAGCTCATTGACGCTATGTTGAATGAGTTGCGGTGTTTCAGCTTGGACGGGTCGGCGTTCATGATGTCCACGGCGGCCTTCAGGGCGTCAGGCATGTACATCATGTCCATGAATGTCCCGGCGGCGATAGGACAGACAAACTCCTCACCCTTCACGGCGGCGTAGTAGATCTCCACGGCGTAGTCGGTCGTGCCTCCCCCAGGCAGGGTGACATTGGAGATCAATCCCGGGAACCTCACCGAACGGGTGTCCACGCCATACTTCGTGTGGTAGTAGTCGCTGAGCAGCTCGGTGGCCACCTTGGTCACGCCGTACATTGAGCGCGGCCTCTGGATCGTGTCCTGAGGCGTGTCCTGGTGCGGGGTCTCCGGACCGAACGAGCCGATGGACGACGGAGTGAACACGGCGACATTGTTCTCGCGGGCGATCTCAAGAATATTCATGAGACCGTCAATCTGGATGTGCCATGCCAGTTGCGGCTTCTTCTCCGCCACGGCGGAGAGCAGGGCTGCCAGATTGTAGATCGTGTCGATGTTGTACTTCTTCACGATTCCGAGAAGCTGCTCGCCGTTGCATACATCCGCCTCGGCGGCAGGGCCGCTTTCGAGCAGAATACCCTTAGGCTCAGCGCCTTTAATGTAACCGGCAACAACGTTGCCCTCAGGACACATCTTCCTGATTTTCATTGTCAGCTCGGAGCCTATCTGGCCGGTCGAGCCTATCACAAGTACGTTTTTCATTGCAGATGGCTTGTTTTATGCTATAATGAGTAATCCTTAAATAGTAACTTGGTAATCTTTGATTGTCTTTTCGGTCTATATGTCTTTTCTCATCAGTCATGTGCCACCGGCACACTCCTTCTTCCAAAAGACATCTATCCTCGAAAATACTGCCAAATCTTTACCAACTTATTTTTTAACGCTTACTTAGCTTTTGCAAATTTACATTATTTTCCAATAAGTGTTCTTATTAATGCGAAAATATAAACTAATTTCACGAAAATTGATATATTTGTCATGGCGAAAACGAAACGTTTTAAAAAATCATAAGATATGTACGGAAAATTCAAGGATCATCTGACAGCGGAACTCGCCTCCATCAAGGAAGCCGGGCTCTACAAGAACGAGAGGAACATCGCTTCTGCCCAGTCTGCGGAGATCACTCTCCAGGACGGCAGCAAAGCCCTTAACTTCTGTGCCAACAACTATCTGGGACTGGCTGATTCTCCAAGGCTCATCGAGGCCGCCAAGAAGGCAATGGACGAAAGAGGCTTCGGAATGTCCTCAGTACGTTTCATCTGCGGAACCCAGGATCTCCACAAGGAGCTGGAGGCGGCGATTTCCAATTTCTTCCACACCGAGGACACCATCCTCTACGCCTCGTGCTTCGATGCCAATGGCGGTGTGTTCGAGCCTCTTCTCACGGCTGAGGACGCGATTATCTCCGACTCTCTGAACCACGCTTCGATCATCGACGGCGTGCGTCTGTGCAAGGCTGTCCGCTACCGCTACGCCAACGCGGACATGGCCGACCTTGAGCGCTGCCTCCAGGAGGCCCAGGCCCAGAGGTTCCGCATCATCTGCACGGACGGAGTCTTCTCGATGGACGGCAACGTGGCTCCGATGGACAGGATCTGCGAGCTGGCCGAGAAATATGACGCGCTCGTGATGGTTGACGAAAGCCACTCCGCCGGAGTTGTCGGCAAGACCGGCCACGGAGTCGCCGAGCAGTATGACTGCTATGGCCGCATCGACATATTCACAGGCACTCTCGGCAAGGCGTTCGGTGGCACCGTCGGCGGATTCACCACAGGCCGCAAGGAGATCATCGATATGCTCCGCCAGCGCTCCCGCCCTTACCTCTTCTCCAACTCACTGCCGCCGATGATCGTCGCCGCCGGCATCGAGATGTTCAGGATGCTGAAAGAAAGCAACGAGCTTCACGACCGCCAGCAGGAGAATGTGACCTACTTCCGCGAGAAGATGCTGGCCGCCGGCTTCGACATCAAGCCTACGCAGAGCGCGATCTGCGCGGTGATGCTCTACGACGCGCCGCTTTCCCAGAAATTCGCCGCCAAGATGGCGGAGGAAGGAATATTCGTGACCGGCTTCTACTATCCGGTGGTTCCGAAGGGTCAGGCCCGCATCCGCGTGCAGCTTTCCGCCGCCCACAAGCGCGAGCATCTTGACAAGGCCATCGCCGCCTTCATCAAGGTCGGCAAGGAGCTGGGAGTCATCAAATAGACTTTTTTTGATCATTCATAAGTTCCGGTCGCCAAGCCTGTCGAAGCGTCCGGAACTTTTGATGAATAGGAATATGCCAAATCTGAGATTCTGGATGGACAACGCCCGGAAGATAGCCCTTCCCCAGAGCGCCATCCCATGCCTGACAGCTATAATCCTCTCGATCGGCCAGGACGGATTCTTCTGGCCTCTCGCGATACCGGTTTTCCTCGGAGTCTGCGCCGCGCACCTGGGGATGAACCTCGCCGATGACTATTTCGACTACCTCAAAGGACTCCCTTCGGGAGAGATCCGCTCGTCCCTTGTGGCCGAAGGCTCGGTCCGCGCCCGGATGGACAAATGCCAGTACATCCTCTCCGGCGCGGCCACCGAAAAGGATCTCCGCAAGGCCATGATCCTATTCCTTGGCTTCGCGGCCCTGATGGGTCTGGCCGTTGTCATATTCCAGATGCTCACTAACGGCCCGGCCTCCGCGCTTGCTGTCGCCGCCTACGCTTTCGCCGGACTGTTCATCGGCCTCCAGTATTCCGGAGCGCCCATGCGCCTTGGCTATCACGGCCTTGGCGAGCTGGTCATAGGCGTGGTTTTCGGGCCTCTGAACATGATGGGGGCGGCTGCTGCGGTGACAGGAGCGGCCTTCCGCCCGGACATGTTCATCCTGAGCATCGGCATCGGTTGCCTTGTGACGAACATCGTCTTTGTCCATTCTGTGATGGAGGCTGCTGCCGACAAGCGGCTCGGGAAGCGCACTTTCGCCCACCTTCTCGGAGGCAAGACCTCGCAGATCACCGCCCTGGCCGTGTTCACGCTGGTGCCGTTCATCTGCCTGATTTGCAACGTCTTCCTCTACGGCTGGAGCCACTGGTACCTGCTGACCCTCGTCTCCCTGCCGCTGTCCGTCTGTTTCCTCAGCTCCACCTGGCGCTTCATCAACAACCTCCCCTGCGACGACACTCCCCGCTGGTGGATGGGTCCGATGGGGAATTGGAATGAATATGTCAAGGCAGGCGTTGACTGGTTCCTCTTCCGTTGGCTGATGGCACGCAACATCAACACATTCTTCTGCCTGGTGGTCATCATTGTGTTCATAATCAATTCTATTGTAAAATAACAACCCGCCTTCCTCGCGGCAACTATCTTCTAATATGATCAAGCAATACGCCTACCTCGCCTGGTGGTTCGTCCGCGCCCGCTTCTTCGGACGCCGCGCCCCGCTGCAGACCGTCCTGTTCATAACCGACAAATGCAACCTCCGCTGCAAGCACTGCTCCGTCTATGGCAGCGCCGGCAACCGTCAGAGGAAGTTCGATGACATTGTGGAGTCTCTGAGACGCTCCTACGCAGCCGGCTCCCGTTTCGTCGATCTGGAAGGCGGCGAGCCGACCCTCTGGAAAGAGGACGGCAAGACCATCAACGACATCATAGACGCGGCTGTCCGGATCGGTTTCTTCTCCGTGACAGTCACCACGAACGCCCAGCAGGACTTCTCCTGGATCCACCCCCATTCGATCTGGGTCTCCCTTGACGGCATCGGCAGGTACCACGAGGCGATCCGAGGCGAGGGCACCTTCCCGAGGCTGGAGGAGAACATCCGGAAGTGCGGCCACAAGCACTTGAGTGTGAATATGGTAGTGAACTCCCTGAACTGGGAGTCCCTGGATGAGGTAATGGAATATGTCCGTGCCAACGACGCGATCGAGCAGGTCTCCATCAACTTCCACACCCCCTTCCCCGGCACCGAGTACCTGATGCTCCCTCCGGCAAAGAAAGCCGAACTGATCGACAAGGTACTGTCCTACAAGAAGAAAGGCTATCCGATAATGAATTCCGCCTCCGGCCTAAGGAAGATGAAGCGCAACACCCTTGGCCAACTAAGGTTAGGAAAAGAATGCTTCGTCTCGAACTTCATCTACCCCGACGGCTCAGAAGGCCTCTGCACCGGCTACGGCACCTCTCAGTGCCGCGACTGCGGCTTCTGCATGGCCGGCGAGATGTCCTCCGTCTTCCACTTCTGCCCCGACACCCTCCTTGCCGGCTTCAAGCTAAGAATGTAGCCCCGCCAAGAGGAATTCCCTCCGCTCATAGCACCCTCCACCCCCAAAACTCTGCCCCCTCGGGCGACAGAACAGCCCCAAACCGTCGCCCAAGAGTGCCGCACCGCGCGCTTGGGCAACAGAACAGCCCCGAAACGTCGCCCAAGAGTGCCGCACCGCGCGCTTGGGCAACAGAACAGCCCCGAAACGTTGCCCAAGAGTGCCGCGTCGTACCCTCGGGCAACAGAGCAGCTCCGAAACGTCGCCCAAGAGTGCCGAGCCGTGCGCTCGGGCAACAGAACAGCCCCAAACCGTCGCCCAGAAGTTCCTGCCGGAGTCGCTGAGCCTCTATCCCGCGCTTTATCGCAGCGGCGGGTACCCCAAAGGCAGTTGCCTTAAGGTGACTTTGGCTCCCGAAGAGGGAGGTCGTGAGTGATTAATGATGGTCCAGTGGACCATCATAGCGAGCAGCACGGAGTGGGGAGGATCACCTTAAGGCAACTGCCTTGGGGGTATGGTGCAACAAAATAATTAGTTGAGGCACAATATATTATTTGTCTTGGTACAACAAGCAATAGGTTGAGATTCAACAAACAATGGCTTGTGGAGCACAAGCAATCTACTCCGCGTAGAGCGAGATGATGTTGAGGATGACCTGGGAGGCTTTCTCGATGCTCTGGAGAGGGACGAACTCCATCTTGCCGTGGAAGTTCAGGCCACCGGCGAAGATGTTCGGGCAAGGCAGCCCCTTGAAACTCAGGTTAGCACCGTCGGTGCCGCCACGGATAGGCTGGATCTTCGGCTTGATGCCGGCCATCTCCATCGCCTTCACGGCTTTCTCAACCACGTGATAGTGCGGCTCGACCTGCTCGCGCATGTTGTAGTACTGATCCTTGACAGTGGCCACAGCCGTACCCTCGCCGTACTTCACATTGATGAAATCCACGCACTTACGCATGATCTCCTTCTTGCTCTCGAACTCCTTGCGGTCGTGGTCACGGATTATGTAGGTGACATCCGCCTCCTCGACCGAACCGCTGAAACCGACAATGTGGAAGAAGCCCTCGTAGCCTTCGGTATATTCAGGCCTCTGCTGAACAGGCAGCAATGCGTTCAACTCAGTGGCGATCAGGATCGCGTTCTTCATCTTGCCCTTCGCGTAGCCCGGGTGCACGTTCCTTCCCTGAATGTGGATCTTCGCCGAGGCCGCGTTGAAATTCTCGAACTCCAGCTCACCGATCTCCCCGCCGTCCATCGTGTAGGCATATTCAGCCCCGAACCTCTTGACATCGAACTTAACCACGCCGCGCCCGATCTCCTCGTCAGGCGTGAAACCGATCTTGATCTCACCGTGCCTGAACTCGGGATGCTCCACGATGTACTGCACCGCGTCCATGATCTCGGCCACGCCGGCCTTGTCGTCCGCACCCAGAAGGGTTGTGCCGTCGGTGGTGATGAGCGTCTGCCCCACATAATGAAGCATCTCCGGGAACTCCGAAGGCTTCAGCGCCAGTCCCGGCACACCTTTCAAAGGAATGTCCCCGCCGTCATATTCATTGATGATCTGAGGCTTGATGTCCGCTCCCGAAGCGTCCGGAGCGGTGTCCACGTGGGCGATGAATCCGATTGCCGGCACTTTCGCCTCGATGTTCGAAGGGATCGTGCCCATCACGTAACCATATTCGTCAAGAGTGGCTTCCACTCCGAGAGCCTGCAGCTCGTCGCGCAGCATGCGGAGCAGATTCAGCTCCTTCTCCGCCGATGGCTGGCTCTCTGATTCCTCGTTCGACTGAGTGTCAACGCTGACGTACCTCAGGAACCTGTCTAAAACTTTTTCCATTATTCTTGTTATTTTCTGGTCATCGAGCCTGTTGAGGCCACTTTCATAATGGCACTTCGGCGGGCACGGTGGCCGTTTGTTTATTCCTTAGCCCTCAAAGAGGCGATGATGGTGTAGGCGATGATTCCGAGGAACGGGATGATGGCGATGGCCTCGCCGTATTGGGCGTTCC
>ULPT01055709.1_pt1 | contig 15584 bp, 13 predicted proteins | sample 1953751 | NCBI WGS metagenome assembly ULPT01 (sample SAMEA4835636, study PRJEB28245) | human gut metagenome | biome: gut microbiome; material: fecal sample | place: Denmark | collected 2008
GTGGTTGCCTACGGATGCGAGACTACGAATGATGAGGCAGGGAAGGGCTTTTCTGCGGCTCCGGTTTCCAGCGGAACCGACGACTGGAACGGAAGAAACAATCAGATCAGCGATTTGTCGAAGTCTAACTACCGCATTTCATGGAAAGATTTGGCTTCCAACAAGAGTTTCTACCGTGCCTGTATGTCCAGAAACAGGGATTTGAATGGTGACGGAGTAATCGATGACGAAGAAATCCGCTGGTATGCTCCTACGCTCAAGCAATATGCAGGACTCTGGTTGGGAGAGAATGTCATCAGTACGGACAGCCGTCTGTTCAACAAGCCTACTTCAATCTTGGGAACCAAACCGCACAATGATTATGCGGATGGTAACCGTATGATATACTGGACTTCCACAAAAAATGTCTGTGATTATTTTGCGGAAGAGGGTATGGCTACTAATTATGCTACATCCGGGAAGTGGTCTGCTTCTTATCTGAGATGCGTACGCAATCTCCAGTCATACGATAAAGGCTATGACAAGACTCCGAGCGACTATTATACTCGCACCACACAGGATGGTTATACGAAACTGTCGCTCGATAAAATCGATGCGAGCGCACTGAATGTTTCAGGTGAACAAGGCGAACTGAACAATCATAATGAACGTCAGGATGACAACAAACCTGCAAAAAGTTTCCTCATTGCGTCTCAGGTTTTATCAGCGCCTACGATACAGAGCGTGGTCGAGGGCTCATATACTTGTGCCGAGAAGTATACTTATGATTCAAGATATAAGTGGAGAGTTCCCAATCAGTGCGAGTTTGTCCTGATGTATCTGGCAGGGCAGGGGGCAAACTACAGCACTTGCCGTACAGGTTTCTCAAATTCTGCATTCCGATATGGTTGGAAAATTGATGGGCGCATCATTACGATGCTGTATCCAGATCAGAAAAATAAAGATGTCAAAGTCCGCTGTATCAGCGTGTTGCAATAATCGTTTCTAAATTTGTCGCAGATTTTCAGCACTCGTTTATGTGAATTTTCGCATTGATTTTACCACCGTATGTAGATTTTTACCGACTATCTTACACGTCATTCTAAATTTTTAGTCTTTACTTTGCACCCAGAGTCCGGGACGAACGTTTTAACTGGTAACCGGACGTCTTCTAATAAAAACTGAGAATTTAGAAGCTGATATAGATAGATTGGATCTATTGCTTCTGACCCCCAAGAGATACGGATGTGAAAGTTCGTATCTCTTTGCCTTTTTAGGGTGGGATGTTTTTGGATGCCGCTGTTTATTTCTTTATGAACAGAGTTTCAGGACAAAGTTCTGAAATCGATTCCCTGTGCGTGATTATGATAAGAGTCTTGTTCTGTGAACACTCACGCAGATTTGCAATCAGCGCTTTTTCGGTTTCCGAGTCCAGAGCTGAAGTCGGCTCGTCCAGAAGCAGAATGCCGCCCTGTCTGAGCAGGGCTCTCGCTATGGCGATTCTCTGGGCCTGTCCCTCGCTGAGACCTGCTCCGGATTCCCCGCATACCGTATTCAGACCGTCAGGCAGAGACCAAACGAAGTCTGCCATAGCGTAGTGAAGTGCTTGGCGGATTTCATCCTGTGTGGCATCAGGACGTCCGAGCAGGAGATTGTCCAGGATAGTGCCGCTTATAAGTGTGTTGCCCTGGGGAACATAGATGAAGTTGCCCCTTGTGGAAGGTGAGGCTTTCAGGACATTGTCCTTGTTGTATATATAGATGTTGCCCTTGTCAGGCTCCAGCAGAGCCAGCATCAGGCGGATCAGCGTGCTCTTGCCGATACCTGTCTCACCGAATATGGCCGTGAGGCTGCCCGGCTTGAAATCGTATGAAAAATTATCGAAAATCAGCTTCTCTCCATCAGGATATGAAAACGTCAGGTTCTCTATCCTTATTCCGGATATCCCGTCCAGTACGATGTGCTTGTCAGTGTCTTCCGTCTCAATGTCGTCGATTTCCCTGAGCCTTTCAGCTGATGCTGCCGTGCGGATAAAACCTGGTACCTGGCGGCTGAGGTCAAGTATAGGCCTCTGAATCTGGGAAATCAGCTGGAGGAATGCCGCCATCATACCGAAGGTCATTGTCCCGTTTTGCAGACCATATACGCCCCACAGCAGTACGGTAGCATATCCTGCACCGGCTCCGAGCCTTATCATTGTCCTGGAAAACAGGGCGAAATCCGTCTTGGTTATGACCTTTTCCTCCAGTTCGTCCTGCAGCGAGTTGAGCCTTTCCCTCGAGTATTCAGTATGTTCCATCGCGGAAATGAGTGTCCTGTGCTGGATGTTCTCCTGAATGTGGCTCTGCACGCTGCTGTCCGAGTCCTTGATGTCTCTGGTCAGTCTGCGGAGTTTCCGGAAACAGCTTTTGCTCAGTATCAGTGCGACAGGCATGATGAAAAACACAGCCAATGCAAGTCTGTAGTCGATTTTCGCAATGAAATAAGTGGCGAGAACCAGCTGGACAAGAGTACCGGTGAGTTTGGGAATCGTATAGCAGACTGTTTCCGTGATTTCAGTAACGTCATCCATCAGTCTGTTCAGCAGGTCGCCCGAGTGCATTTTTTCCTTGCCGGCCCATTTCCCGGTCATGATTCTTCCGAAAAGCCTGCTTCTGACATCGCCACGGAGTGTTATCTCGCTCTTGGTTTCGATTCTCGCGCTTGCTATGGACAATGCCTGCTGCAGCAATATGCACCCTCCGAGTACAAATGCGAAAGTCAGAATCCTTCCTTCCGCGTCACCTGTCGCAATGTCGATCAGATGCTTGCTTACCCAGATAAAGAACATTGACACGGAAAAATATGCCGCTTCAATGATGCAGCACAGTATTACCTGCCATCTTGTTTTGCGGGAAATCTTCCAAATCCACTTCAGGTCGTTCCCGGTGCCCGATACCAATGCCATATTCTGCTGATTATGAGGATACTTCCGAAAGTTACGAAAAAAGGCTGAACAAATTTCTTTGTCAGCCCTTTAACTTGTGGAGATAGACGGAGTCGAACCGACGACCCTCTGCTTGCAAAGCAGATGCTCTAGCCAACTGAGCTATATCCCCGTTTGCGTTTGCAAATGTAGAAACAATTTTTTATATTTACAAAATATGAATGATTTTTTTTTAGAATATGGATGCGATTTTTGTGAAACCGCGCGTGGAACTGCGCAGAGCAACTCCTGCAGATGCTCGATTTATTTCGTGGGTAGTGCTTGAGGCAATGGACAGAGAGCATACTGAATTTGCTTCCAAGCCGGGCATGGAGGCCGTGTTGGAAAAGATATGCAAGCGGGACGATACACTGTACAGCTGGAAGAATACATGTATCGCAACCTTCGGCGGAAAAGTCGCCGGAGCATTGATTGCATATGACGGGGCCTCCTATAAAGAAACGTCTGACCTTACTTTCTCATTGATTTCCAAAGCATTGGATATGGACAAGCCGAATCCCGGCACGGAGACTGAGGCAGGGGAGTACTATCTCGATTCGTTGGCCGTGGCACCGGAATTCCGTGGCCACAGCATAGGCAGCATATTGATACAGAATGCATTGGAAGAAGCGCAGGCTCTTGGATTTACGAAGGCGACTCTTCTTGTGGACAGCAGGAAGGACTATCTTCAGCGCCTCTATGGCCGTCTCGGCTTCGAGAACGGAGAGACGGTGACATTCTTTGGGGATGAATATATAAAAATGTATCAGGAGATATAAGAATGAAGAGATTTTTCGTGTCAATGCTGATGGCCCTCGTGCTGTCGGCATTGTCTTTCGCGCAGAACGGAAGGATAGTCACCGACGAGTGGCTGAGTCAGAACTACACCAAACGTGAGGTCATGGTCAAAGTCCGTGACGGCATACATATATATACTGTACTCTATGAGCCGAATCAGGAATATCTTGCAAAACTCGGCAGAAAAACCTCTCCGGTGATGCTTCAGCGCACTCCTTATTCACTGAAGCCTTATGGGCTCGCTCCCGGAGAACTTGCAGGGAAGAAGGCCGGTTCGGGGTTCGGCGGCTCTCTCAAGGGAGATATGGCCAATTATGTGGCTGACGGCTATATAATTGTGTATCAGAATGTAAGGGGCAGGATGCTGAGCGAAGGAAAATACGAGCAGATGCGCCCTTATGTGTCCGGCATTGACGGCGCTGCCGATACTGTTTATGTGAAAGGAGTCGTGCAGACCGATGATGCCACGGACGTCTATGATTCGATAGAATGGATATTGGCAAATACAGCGAATAACGGTAACGTAGGGGTGAAAGGCGTTTCATATCCTGGATTCTATGCCACATTGGCCATATTGTCCCGTCACCCTGCCATCAAGGCGGTTTCGCCGCAAGCGCCTGCTACTGACTGGTATATGGGCGACGATGCACATCACAACGGGGCATTGTGCCTGACAGATTCATACAGATTCGGTTCCGGCTTCTATCGCGAAATGAAGAAGCCTGCTACGGTCGCTCCTTCAAGCCTTGTCCGCATTGACGGGAATATCTATGACTATTTCAAGGACAAGTCCATTTCCGAATTGTCAGCCTTTTTCGGCGACTCTCTCCGTTTCTGGAGCCAGATGATGGTCCATCCGAATTACGACACCTTCTGGAAAGACAGGGACCCGAGCCGCCATCTTAAGAATATCACTGTCCCTGTGATGGTTACGGGCGGATTCTATGATGCTGAGGACTGCTATGGCGCATTCCGCACCTATGACATGCTGAAGAAAATGTCGCCTGACTGCCCGCTTTACCTCACTGCCGGTCCATGGTATCACGGCGGCTGGAACAACCGCTCTGCAAGACATCTTTCCGACGCGTGGTTCGGCGAGGCTACCGGCGCTTATTATCAGGACAATGTGGAATATCCGTTTTTTTCATATTATCTGGACGACAAGGACTGCGGCGAAAGACTTCCGCGCGTAAATATCTGTCCTTCAGGCGAGACCATGCGCGGCGTTATGGAAAACAGGAACGTGACAGATTTGTGGGAAAGTTACGATGTATGGCCGCCTGTAGAGATGAATTTCAGGAAACTCTATCTTTCCGGAGAAAATTCATTGACCTTCGGACAAGGCGGAGAGGCTTATTCAATGTCTTCTGAGCCAATGTCTTATAACCGTTCCATCACATCTGATCCCGCTTCTCCTGTTCCTTACATGGACAGTGACGCGAGCAGCCGCGACAGGGCCTATATGGTTGCTGACCAGAGATTCAGTTCTGCACGCAATGATGTCGCCACCTACACGTCACCTGTTCTGGAAAAGGAGCTTCATCTCGCAGGACCGGTCAATGTTCATGTATGCGTCTCCGTCACGCCCGAGGACAATGCCCGCCTGACAGACGCGGATGTCATTGTGAAACTGATAGATGTCAGACCTGACGGCTACCAGATGTTGGTGAGAGCTGATGTCATGCCGCTCAGATTCAGAAAAAGCTTCGAGAAACCGCTGCCGCTCAAGTCCGGCAAGAAGGTCAATGCGGATTTCACGATGTGTGACATTGACCATCATTTCCTCCCGGGGCATACGCTTATGGTGCAGGTGCAGGCTTCCTGGTTCCCGCTCATTGCCATGAACCCTCATACTTATCTGAAGAATCAGTATGAAGCAGAGGCCACCGACTACAAGAAAGCGGTCATGACCATCTGGTCAGCAGAAAGTTATCTGGAACTGCCGGTCATTTCGTTCTGATTCTGTGAAAACTCCATCCGAGGCCGATCATCAAGTTGTTCGGCCTCTTCAAGTCTGTAAGCTTGTAGCCGATATTCAGGAAAAGACGCTTGGTGAGACTGGCCTTGAGATTGAACACCTGGTAGAATCCGTCGAAATCGCTTCCGTTATAGATGATGTTGTGGCCGATGCCGACTCCTACCGTGAAAATCGGCATTATCAGCTCTGCCCTGAGTGAGAGGCCTGCTGCCAATGATTCTTTCAGCGGAGGTCTTCTGACGAGCAGCTTTATGCCGTCTTCAGTATAGTCGGTGCCTGCTATGTGGCTTCTGAGGTTGGCGCTCTCATCGTATTGCAGATCCACGGAAAGCCCTGCTGCAAAGCACTTTCCGACGCGGTACATAGGGGTCAGGTCGATCCCGGCCACTGCGAACTTGTTTCCAAGTATATAGGCATTGTCCTCATACATGAGACCTTTCGAGCGCAGAGCTCCGTAGAGTGTCACGTTCAGCGACATCCTGTTTATGAATCTGCTTTCATCTCTCTCATCCGGAATGCTGCAATATGGTCTGGTGCCTGACCAGATGTCATTGAACCCGTAATCTGCTTTGCGGCTCAGTTTTGCGCCAGGTTTTCTCATGCTGCATTCTCCGAAACCGTAGGTGCCGCCAACCTTGATGCCCAATGTGTTTACTCCGGCGTTGGGATATCTCGTGTTGCCGTTAGAAAAATGCGAAATATCGACTCCGAAGAACAGAGTTGCCTGATTTACAGGGCGGTAGGTGAGGATGAGACTTGCATTGATATAGGCATTGACCTTGCTGCCTACTACGGTGTTGTAGATGTTGGATCTGCCGTCAAGTTCCTCGTCGTCGTGAAATGGCTTCCAGCCGAATGATGCGCCGAAATTCCATTCATAATCAAGTGAGAGGCGGCTGGCGAGTCTGCATATCTGTGCTCCCTGGAATATATAGACCGCAGTCGGCATGCCGATTTCCTTCTTGTCGAAAAAGGTGTTCCAGCCTACTCCGATTCCCTGATATGCGGTAGGGAACAATGTTCCGAATGTGCTGGACGCGGGGAACTGGTAGGAGTATTGAAGATGTGCTGATGCGCTGTAGTTCAGGGGCTTGCCTGTTCCGTTCTCTCCTCTGAAGAACTTATGTGTCGGCATCAGCCATGCTCCTCTGGCATTGATTCCTATTCTGTGTGTGGACGGAGTGTTGCGTGTGGAATCGCGCGGAACCGAGCATGACGCGGACGTGTGGGCCGAACCGGTCCAAACATTCAGTGTCATCAGCAATAAGGTCAGAAGGGTAGCCCGCAGAATCTTTTTCACAACTTTCCGTCTTGGTTTTTTCAGAGACCGAAGTTAATCCCTTTTTCCAATGTTTCCAAAAATTTTTGCTTGTGGCGCAGCCGGTAAAGTCATTTTGCATATTTTGCGCAAATGTTATAAATTAGCACTTTTGAAGAAAAAATCGGAAAGATGACCAGAGAGGAACTAATAGAAAAAGTTAACGGAATTCTGTCAGAAGAGTTTGAAACAGATGTTACCGAAATGAGACCTGACGCACCTATGCTTGAGGTTCTGGATTTGGACAGTCTCGATATGGTGGATGTTGTCGTGCTCGTGGAGAAGAATTTCGGATATGTTATGAAGAAAGAGGATTTTGCCAAGATCAAGACTTTTTCTGACTTCTACGATTTCCTGCAGGGGAAAATCTGATTCCTCGCAATATTTTCGCGCAATGGCAAAGAACTGGCAGGGAAAGTCCCGCGGGGGACGTACTGGATATGAGATTTTCGTCTTTCTGATCAGACATTCGGGAGTCAGGACAGCCTATTGCCTGTTGGCCTTCGTGGCATTGTACTTCATTCCAGCGGCACCGCGTTCCACAGCGGACATCTGGCGTTATGCAAGAAAGATCTTAGGTTACAGACCGCTGAAATCCGCATTGTTCATCTATAGGAATTATTTTTCTTTCGGGAAATCCATCATTGACAGGGTCGCAATATCTTCCGGCTTGTCGGACCGGTTCCATTATAAGTTCGAAGGCTACGAGGCGCTGCTCGAGGCATTGGACGGGAACAGGGGAGCGATAGTCATAAGTGCGCATTTCGGCAACTGGGCTGCGGGAGAGCCGTTTTTCAGACAAGGCAACACCAAGATGTCGCTGGTGATGTATGACAATGAACATGCAGATATCAAGGAGGTCCTCGAGGAAAACCGTTCTGCTGACGCGTCTTTCAGGATCATTCCTGTAAACAAGGATCCGCTCGCGCACGTGTTCATGATATCGGAAGCCCTGGATGAAGGCGAACTTGTCTGCTTCCTCGGAGACAGATACGTGAACGAAGACAAACTCCTGACCTCTGAATTGATGGGCCACAAGGCTGATTTCCCGTTCGGCCCATTCCATCTGGCGGCAAGACTGAAAGTTCCAGTGTTCTTCTATTTTGCTGTGCGTGAGAAAGATATGACATACAGGTTCAGTTTCGTCAATGCCGAAAAAACCGTCTCTCGTAAAGGTGGGGAAGACATGATATTGGGCCAATTCACCAGGTCACTGGAAAACGAAATGAAACAGCATCCGGAGCAATGGTACAATTACTATGACTTCTGGAAATTGAAAAAATAACTGACTATGGACAGCAAGTACAAGGGGAGAAGAATCTCGGCTCTCGACGCTCAGAGGGCGGCTCATGAAATCGCGTTTGCGCCTGTGGTGTTTCAGGTAAGCCGGCTCATGATCAATTACGGCATTTTCGAAATGCTCGAGGCTGCCGGGCGTAGTGTTCTTGCAGGACTGACCGCCGAAGAAGTGGCGGAAAAGGCAGGAATCTCGGTCTATGGCGCCAAAGTACTGTTGGAGTCGTCTCTGACTGCAGGAACAGTGTTCCTCAATGACGGACGATTCACTATTTCCAAAGTCGGATGGTTCCTTCTCAATGACCCGATGGTGCGTTCCGACATTGACTTCAATCATGACGTGAACTACAAGGGGCTTTTCCATCTGGACGAGGCTGTGCGCACAGGAAAACCTGCCGGACTGAAGGAGCTCGGTCCATGGCCGACATTGTACGAAGGGCTTTCTTCTCTGGAGCCCCAGGTGCAGAAAAGCTGGTTCGGCTTCGACCATTTCTATTCGGACAATTCATTCGAACAGGCTCTGCCACACATATTTGCGTTCCCGACAGCTACAATTCTCGACATTGGCGGGAATACAGGCCGTTTCGCGCTTAAAACCGTGGGCGAAAATGCCCAGGTCAATGTTACTGTGATGGATCTTCCGCAGCAGCTTGCTATGCTGAAGGACAACATTGACGGAAAACCCGGAGCCGAACGGATTCATACTGTAGCAGGGGATCTGCTGAATCCGGAAACGGTCATTCCGGGCGGTTTCGATGCGGTCTGGATGAGCCAGTTCCTCGACTGTTTCTCTGAACAGCAGGTAGTCAGCATCCTTTCACGTGTCGCTTCCGGGCTGAAGCCGGACGCCCGTGTATATATTATGGAGACGCTCTGGGACAGGCAGAAGTTCGATACTGCGTCCTTCGACCTCGCGCAGACAAGCGTGTATTTTACCGCCATGGCCAACGGCAACAGCAAGATGTTCTACAGCAATGACTTGTTCAAGATGATTGAGACTGCCGGCCTGCGGGTGGATGAGATTGTCGATAATCTCGGCTATGGTCACAGTCTGATACGTTGTTCTCTTGCAAATGCTTAAAGGAAAGGTGTTTATATCGGCCTCGGCGATGGTGACATCTCTCGGCGAAGGCGTGGAACGGAATTTTTCGGCCTTGCTTCGGGGAGAAGTCGGCGTGCGTCGTGTCGTAAACCCTCGTGTTTCCCAGTCTCCGGTTACAGCCGGGATTATTCCGGATTCTGTATATGATGCCTTATACGAGCGTTATGACAGGCAGCGGACATTGACATTGACAGAAATCATCGCAGTTCACTGCATCAGTTCCGTTCTGGGGAACCGCAGCGCGGACGGCATCGGACTGGTGATAGCTTCAGCGAAGGGAAACATTTCGCTTCTCGAAGGACATAGCGCGGAGTGGGCAGAGTTCCACGGGGAGACCGGCGAGGTGGCGGGAGTCGTGGCTCAGCATCAGGATTCGCCAGGCTCTCCTGATGTGGGCTCAGCTCTTCTGCTCGGCCCGATGGCCAGGAGAATCGCATCCAGGTTCGGGATCAATGCGGATGATACATTTGTCGTTTCCAATGCCTGCATTTCCGGAATTACGGCTGTCGCAGTAGCAAGAAGACTCATTCTCTCGGGACGGTATAAAGAGATGATAGTTGTCGGCGTGGATACCCAGAACCGATTCATTACCAGTGGTTTCGCGTCCTTCAAATCACTTTCAGACGATGTCTGCAGACCTTATGACGAATCACGTTGCGGACTGAATCTCGGTGAGGCGTGCGGGGCGATGTTATTGACCACGGAAGGGGATGGCGTCTGCATAAGCGGAGCAGCATTGACCGATGACGCGAACCATATTTCAGGCCCGTCAAGGACTGGTGACGGACTGTATTTCGCTATGCGCAAGGCAATGGCGGAAGCAGGTGCTGACAATGTGGATATGCTCCAGATGCACGGCACAGCCACTGCATATAATGATGAGATGGAGTCCAAAGCCTGTTCGCTTGCAGGGTTACAGAACGTGCCTGTGCAGAGCCTGAAGCCATATTTCGGGCATACGATGGGGGCTTCCGGAGTGATAGAGACCATTATCGCGGCTGAAGAACTCCGTAATCAGATTTTGGTCGGAACACCGGGCTTTGAGACGCTCGGAGTCCCTATGCCGCTGAATATCAGCCGGTCCAATGTGGAACTTCCGTCCGGAAAACCGCTCCGTGCATTGAAAACAGCCTCCGGTTTCGGCGGGACCAATGCGGCGCTGCTTCTGGAATACCATCCTCAAGATGCGCTTTCGTGCGAGTCTCCCGTGAAGGTCAATGCAGATGTTCTCAGAACGGTTCTGGTAGAATCAAGTCGCATCCTGCTGAATGATAAAGAGGTGTATTCTTCGGAATCTGATGATTTTCAGGACTTTATACGCTCTGCTTTCAAGACAGTATGCGCTCCGAACATGAAGTTCTACAAGATGGACAGTCTGTCCAAACTTGGCTACGTCGCGTCTGAAGTGCTTCTTGATGGTATTGAGTATGGTGAAGAGGACTGCGGACTCATTTTGTCAGGAGTTTACGGCAGCCTCGATACGGATATCCGGCATCAGCAAATCATTGACACAGAAACAGATGCCTCCGCGAGTCCTGTAGTGTTCGTCTATACGCTTCCGAACGTGGTGGAGGGAGAGATTTCCATCCGTCATCATATCAAGGGCGAGAATACCTGGTTCTGGTCAGATGACAGGACGCTTTCGGACGTGCGTGAGTATGCTGCGCTGTCAATGTCTGCACAGGATATGAAATATTGCATTGTCGGTCACATTGATTTTCTGAATGGCAGATATTTCGCTAAATTTGAACTCTTGGTCCGCCGATAGCCGGACATTGTTATTCTGATAATTGTAGAAATTATGGATGAACTTATAGAAAAACTTAAAGCCCAGCTCATTGAGGCTCTGAATCTTGAAGAGATTACGCCAGAGGACATTGACCCGGAAGCTCCTCTTTTCGGGGACGACGGTCTCGGGCTCGATTCTATCGACGCGTTGGAAATTATCCTGCTCCTGGACAAGGATTACGGCATCAAACTGAAGAATCCTGCTGAGGGAAAACAGGTGTTCTATTCGGTCAAGACCATGGCCGACTATATCCGCGAACACGGGAAAACTGCTTGATATGGAAGTCTATGTGAGCGGGCTTGGTGCGATTTGCGCGGCCGGGACCAATGTAGCAGAATGTCTGAAGTCAATGCGGAGCGGCCGTTCAATGCTTGCTCCTGTGAGACGTTTTCAGACTGCGCTCGGGTTCCCCGTCGGTGAGGTCTGTCTTTCTGATGACGAACTTAAAGGTGCCTTAGGCATTGACAGGCAAGAAGTTGCAAGTCGCACGGCTCTGCTCGGACTCAAGGCTGTGGACGAGGCATTGACAGATTTCGTCAGCCGTAGTGGCAAGGCAGACGGGCTGAAACAACTCCGCTGCGCATTTCTGTCCGGTACTTCGGTGGGCGGAATGGATTTGAGCGAGGTTTTCTGGCAGGAGCACCGCGATGACCTTACTGGCGGCGACGCGAGAAGTCTGAGCATGCATACGCCCGGGGATGTTACCTCGATGATGGCGCATTATCTGGAGTCCCGTGGGGTCAATATAGTTTTCAGCACGACCATAAGTACGGCTTGTTCCGCTGCCGGCAATGCTATTATGCTGGGAGCCAAGATGTTGCGTGACGGATTGTGCGATGTGGCCATTGTTGGCGGCACGGATTCGCTTTGCCGTTTTACGATGAACGGGTTCAATTCTCTGCGTATTCTTGATCCGGAAATCTGCAGGCCGTTCGACGAGTCCCGCGCAGGGCTGAATCTGGGTGAGGGTGCAGGGTATCTTGTGCTCACTGCCGACTCTGAAGGCGCTGTCTGCAGGCTGACCGGATGGGGCAATGCCAATGAGGCTTACCATCAGACGGCGAGTTCGCCTGAAGGTATAGGGCCGGGATTGTCAATGTCCGCCGCACTTGAGCAGGCAGGTCTGGATCCGTCCGACATTGACTTTGTCAATACGCACGGGACTGGTACTCAGGTCAATGACCTTGCAGAGAGCAATGCCATGGTGCGGGTTTTCGGTGGTGCTGTTCCGCCGTTCAGTTCGCTCAAGGCCTATACGGGGCATACTCTTGCCGCTTCTGAGGGAATCGAGGCTGTGATGGTCTGCAAATCGTTGGAACTGAATGATTTGTCGTTTATGGGCTCGTGCGGTTTCTCCTCTCCGATTCCGGAAACCGGTCTTGCACCGTTTAGGGGTTCTCGCCGTTACGCTTCTCCGATTCCGGAAACCGGTCTTGCACCGTTTGCGACTCGAGATGGTTCTAGGCAACGGTTACGCAACATATTGTCCTCGGCCTTCGGCTTCAGCGGCAACTGCGTCTCTCTCGTCTTTTCAGATATCATTGACACTCAATCTTCTAAAGCACTTTAGCCATGCTGTTTATTCCGCATAAACATTTATATATCAGCGGTACTTCATATGTCAGTGCTGATGAGCCTGATTATAAGGAAGTTATAACTGATGCGAATTCGAGGCGCAGAATGGGACGGCTCCTGAAGATGGCTGTCTGGTGCGGGCTGAAATCGCTTGATGGTGTCCCTTCCGAGAGGGTGGCCGGTATCATCACATCTACGGGTGCCGGCTTCATGAAGGATACCATCTCTTTCGGTTCAAGCATTTTCGACAGGGAGGAAACTCTGCTGAATCCGTCTCCTTTCATGCAGTCCACTTTCAATACGGCATCCGGTTACATTGCATTGATCCGAAAAATTCACGCCTACAATACGACTTATGTGCAGCAGGCTGATGGTTTCGCTGCGTCTCTTCTCGATGCCGCAATGCTGCTCGATGATGCGGGTGAGGGGAATGTGGCATTGGTCGGTGCCTTTGATGAGGTAACGCCGGAGGTCGATGTCATAAGGCAACGACTCGGTTTATATAGAGTTGGGGACGGTTTCCTTCCGTTGGGAGAAGGCGCTGCTGCATTTCTGCTCAGTGCCGCGATGCCGACTGACGTTTCCGAGTCCTGCCCGGCAACTGAATCGTCCACAGGGCCGGGTGGTGGTGATGGTTCCGAGTCTGATTCCGTGCGGGGTGGCGATGAAGCCGGCTCTGAGTCTGCCTCTGAGCGAGATGGCGATGAAGCCGGTTCCGAGTCTGCCTCTGAACGGGGTGGGGAATCTGGCTCAGAGTCCTCTTGCGAACCTTTGCGTGAGTCTGAGTCTGCCTCCTGGCCGTGTGATGAATTCGGCTCCGAGTCTTCCTCTGAGCAGGGTGGTGATGCAAACTCCGAGTGCTCCACCGAACCTTTGCGGGAGTCCGAGTCTGCCTCTGAGCGGGGTGGTGATGAAGCCGGTTCTGTGTCTGCCTATGAGCACGGTGGGGAATCCGGCTCAGAGTCCTCTTCCGAACCACTGCACGAGTCTGGGGAAACCTCATCTAGCTCGCTGAACGGCACCAAAGACGGCAACGCAACTCTCCGATTCTGTGGTCTCGCGAATCTTTCAGACTTCCCGAAATGCGCAGAGAATCCGATCGCTGAACTGTTCGGAATCAATGCCGCTGTCAATGTCATAAGCTGCGCCGACCATGTCGAGTCTCTCGGAGCGTTCCGTTCACTGCTTCCGGTATTGCTCTGTAAACTCATTTCGGAGCAGAAGATTCCGGATGGTTATACGGCAATAGTGGATGATGTCAATGCTGATGGCGTTATCGTCTTGTTACATAAGTAGTTGGAATTGGTTTCGATATGTCTGTCATCACAATACTCTGCATGCTTGTCATTGTCCTTTCCATAATAGTCTTTATGGTCTGGGCTTCTGCCAGCATACGCTCAGGAGTATATGTGCGGGCATTCTGTCGTGAGAAAACAGACCGGAAAGTGGTTTATCTGACTTTCGATGACGGGCCGCATCCGCCTGAAACTGAACGTGTTCTGGATGTCCTCTGTGAACATGGCGCCAGAGCGACTTTCTTCTTGATCGGCTCCAAAGTCTCTGGTAATGAGGCGCTTCTGCGTCGTATGCTTGAAGAAGGGCATGCGCTCGGACTGCACACTTACAGCCATGCCGGCACTTTTCCGTTGTTGTCTTTCGATAAAATGCTGGCCGATGTCAATGAAGGGAAACGTGCAGTAGAAAGTGTCGCCGGCAAGAAGATTTCATTGTTCCGTCCTCCTTTTGGCGTGACGAATCCGACCATCGCTAAAGTAATTCGGACTCTCGGTCTGCAAACTGTCGGCTGGGATGTAAGAAGCTTTGACACAATGTTTTGCAAGTCGTCAGAGCATTCTTGTAAGCAATCTGGATATTCTTGTAAACAGTCAGAACATTCTTGCAAGCAGTCTGGACATGACTGGTATGTCCCTGTTGTAGAACGGATTATGAAACAGGTACGCCACGGCTCGGTCATCCTCCTCCACGACAGACTCGATGGAGCAAGCGAGCTCCTCGCCCTCCTCCTGGACAGCCTGGCCGCCTCTGGCTATGACTTCACCCGCGCTTTGCCTAATACTCTGATTTCCTCTTCGGATTCATCGGAAACCAACCTTTCCTGACTCTCTCCTTCTGTTCGAAAATCTCCAATATGCTCCACAGGCAAGAGCACCCCACGACTCCAAGAATGGGGCTTGCTACGCTGTCCTCCACCAGAAGGCTTGCCACGATGAAGGCCAGTCCGGCAAGCGCAAATGCCCACCAGCATTTAGTGCCGAAATAATACTCGCTCTTGATTACGAGAGGGTGAAAAAGTCCAATTACCAAAAATGTGATAACTGCTATGATTAAACCAGAGTAGTTCATTTGTCGTATTATGTCTGTATGTTTGTCTATTTGACTATTTGACCGACTATCTGTATGGCTGTTTGTCTGACTATCTACCTGACCGTCCGTCCGTCTGCCTGTCTGTCTGTCACCTGCCTGTTTGTCGATTTGTCTGCCACCTGCCGCAGCATTCCATCCCTATTGTCCGCAGGGGTTTGGAAATAATTTCCGCCGCAAATATACGCAATCCCGCGTGATTTGCCAATCAGTCGTGGTGAAGGTTGCCATTCACGTGTGCAAATTGTTGGTTTTTGCCCCCGTCGTTCTTCACATTGTCCCCTCACGTGTGCAAATCTGGTCTTTCTGCCCCCGTCGTTTGATTCACGTGTGCAAAATCACACCTTTCGCCCCCGTCGGTCTTCATGGATGTTGTCCCGAACTGCGGCAAGAGCCCGCTCA
>ULPT01055451.1_pt1 | contig 15573 bp, 14 predicted proteins | sample 1953751 | NCBI WGS metagenome assembly ULPT01 (sample SAMEA4835636, study PRJEB28245) | human gut metagenome | biome: gut microbiome; material: fecal sample | place: Denmark | collected 2008
AACTTTACGAAATTTTGGTGGTGCAAAGTTACGTATTACAACAAACTGAATTCTGCTTAAGCCCAAACGGAGTTTGCCATATCGGGGACAAATGGGCAACATCCGTGCAGCTACCATGCCCAAGTGGGGCAACGTGCTTGCCCATGTTGGGCAACGTGCTTACCCCAAGTGGGCACGCTGCTTACCCCGGATGGGCAGATTTACTGTCAGACGTCTGCCCAATAAGTTAACACCAAACGGTCATTCGGCAGTTCAATGTAATATTTTATAACTGCTTGCTGCCTTTTGCTTTTCCTTTCATCAGCCAACCATCCAGACAATCGCCTGACAATCGCAAGACAGTCAACTACCTGTTTGTCAGGATATTACGACGAAAAACCAGACAATCTGACAGTTTTTTTGAGAAATTCCTGTTTTTACTGAAAATCAGCATGTATGGGCATCTTTTACTCATATCTGCCACTGCAAATCAATATTATTTCTATCCGCCCATCATTTTTTCTCCAGCTATGTCATCTTTTGGCACCCATAACCTATACCTTTGCCGTCGCGACACCAAACAGCACCACCATGACAATAAAACCCATATTACGCAAGATACTCATCAAAGTGATAAAATTCCTTTGCCTCTTTATCATGACAGCAATCACAAACGTATGCTACTTCGAAATCGGACATGACAAAGGATGGCCACGAGCCGACATCATGTACTCCCACTACCACAAGACAGTTGCCGGCATCATAGCCCACATCCCCTCCCCTGCCAATACGATAGTCAATGGCTTCGACTACATTAGTGACAAAATGAGACTCATCACGCAGCGACAAGAGTACCGGAAACCAGAAAAAGAGGAGCCACCCAAGATTTTTCAATGGAAAGATGAGGATTATCCGAAACTTTTACTACATTTGCAAATGGAAGGGCAGCAACAGCGTTAGGCTCAAAATCCTGAAGCTGGCAGCCCCGGAAATGACGCAAGAAATCTTGTGGACGCGAGCAAGCAAATAAGGGTGTACCAATAACTTGTGTGCACCGTGACGGTTCTGTAAGTTGAAATCTGGTAAATTTGAACTGAAGTAGAAAAGAACTGGAATTTGTTTGAGCGAGTCTGCACCATGATATGGTGTAGGCTCCTCTTTCATATCCTCTTTTCTACGGGTTTTACCAGAGCCTAACTTACAAGGGAATATCGAGAGAAGGAGTCTACGCCTTTCTTTTCCTCTATGAACCATTATGAACTTGTACGGGTCAAGGCATCTGATTATCTTTGCACTTATTTATAATATCGTACCTTGTCCCACAACATCGATACGTCAAACAACTTAAAACTTACAGCCTATGAGTAAAGTTTTTCAAGTAAGGCCGAAGCGCATCAAGCGTTCCAACGGCACCGTACTAACCCCCGATATGGTAGTGACGGTAACCACTCAGCAGCACACCACCACCCCATTCTACAACGGCGCCAAGGAGCTTCAAGAAGTCTACATGCGCATCTACGCCTTCGACTACAAAAAAGCATGCTGCAACCAAAATGATTTTGAATTTAGGAAGTTGGACTAAAAACTATATACAATGGAAAAAATCAATCAGTACGTTTCTTTAGTTAATCAAGCATTCACTGTAGCTAAAGAGAATTTTAACAATCCAGAGTCTTTAAAGAAGGCTGAGTCAGATAAGGAAGCTTTGATTAGTTCTCTCGAAAAGGATTCTTTCATAAAAGTTCCTTTCGTGGGAGACTTCAATGCAGGTAAAAGTTCGTTGATAAATAGTATGTTGGGAATTGATATCCTTCCTACTAATATACTGCCAGAGACCGCTGTGTCTTATGAGTTGTATTTTTCTTCAAATGAAAAGCTTGAAGTTTGGCTTGACGATAAGTTGGTGGAAACAGCTCCTATTTCGCAGCTTAAGTCATTACAGTTGACACCGAGAAATTTTGTTAAGTTGTATCTCAACAATCCTATCGTAAAGGAATGGAATGACAGAAATATTGTTGTTGTTGATATGCCTGGTATCGATTCTGGTGTAGAGGCTCATAACAATGCCATCCTGCATTATGTACTGGATGGAACTTTTTTCATTTTAGTAAGTGAAGTAGAAGGTGGAACATTACGATTGAGCACTCTTAGCTTTATTGAGGAAATAAAGAAATATGGTGCTCAGTTGGCTGTAGTTGTTTCTAAAATAGACAAGAAGCCAGAGCAAGAAGTGCAGGGCGTCAAGGATAATGTGGAGTCTGTTGCTAAGAGAATGTTGGGTGAATCAACCATGGTGACTTCTGCATCTGCTGTAAATAAGGATTTCAACGGTGTTCTTGATATTTTGAGTTCTATTGATGCCGAGGAATTGATAGTGAACAAGTATAAGGGACAGGTTGTTAACTTCATTGATTTATTCATTGTAGAATTGCAACTACAGATGAAGCTTATGCTTTCTGACAAGTCTGATTTCTCTGAAAAGATAGAGAGTCTAAAAAATGCACAGGCTAAGGCTGTGGAAGACTTGAAGAGAAAGGCTGAGTCTGCTCAGTCTGTAGAGAGTTCTGCTGATGATATCCTTGATGATATCTCAGAGGCTTTGAGAGAAAAGGCTGGTTATATTGCCACTCTTTTGTATGGCCAGACAGATGGTAATGCCTTGAATCAGGAGATTCTTACCATTATACGCCCGGTTATTGTTAACTCACTGAAACGTGAGATTACAGAATATTCCGACGTTGTAGGAGGTGCCCTTCAGGAGTTTATGGTAAATGTGGACACAATCATCAACGATAAGGACAACAAGATGCTGTCTGGAGCAGAGGAGATTATCGGCAACATGCTTGGTAAGGACATTCTTGAAGGTCTGTTAAAGAAGGGACTTGATCAGTTGGCTAAGAAACTTGTTGCTTACAAGGGTTTGGGCGAATTGGTTAAGATGTTGAGCAAGATTCTTGGTCCGCTTGTTACTATCCTCATCAATATCATTCCTGATATTATCCGTATGATCTTTGGAAAGAGCAAGGAGCAGAAGATAGAGGAGATCAAGATGAAGTTTACTTCTGAGATTGTTTCAAAGATTATCGAAGCATTGCGTCAGCCTATCGAGGATATGATCAAGGAACAGCGTTCTGAGGTTTACAATAATGTTTCTGCACTTATTGATTCTGAGACACAAAAGTACAACGAGAACATCAATGCTATAAAGAATCAGCAGCAGGAAGAGGAGAAAGTCGTGGCTCAGAAGGTCGCTGCCCTAAATGATGTAGTGGAGAAGTTGAATGCTTTAAAAGCTCAAATCTAATATGGGATTTGATGGTATAAAAAATAAAAGTGCAAGCATGGGCAAAAAGCCCATGTCTGCATTTTTGAAGGTCAATAAATATGAGAATCCACAGACTGTGTTGGATTTGATTTCGCATATCTGTACTTCTGGCATGGATTTGTCTGTGAGCGATGAATTTACGCCATATCGTGATAAATGTAGTCAACTTGAGGAGGATTATTCTGAAATAAATACACGAGAAGCAGAAAATCCATTTGTCAATGCCTCTATAAGTGATTTGACTGAAAATTGTGCTGCTCCTTATGCAATGATGCCGGCTTATCTTGATTATTCCGGCTTTAGTGATGCTATAAATGTTGCAGTTGGTGGAGGCTATAGTTCTGGTAAATCTTCTTTCCTTAATAATATTACGGGAATTGGTGCTGTTCTTCCAACTGGAATTGAACCGGTGTCAATGATTAATACCTATATATCTTTTTCCGATAAGATATCAAAGTTGATAGTGTCTGGCAAGAATTGTAAAGGGCATGTCGTAAAACTTAATCGTGAGGTGTTGGATTGTATTCAACACTCCTCTAAGTCGAAGGTTTATGTTTCTTCCGTCTTAGAAGAACTGTATATCAAAGTACCCGTTTCTAAAGAGCGTGAGTATTTAAAGGGTTTGGTGTTCATTGATACTCCTGGATATAATAATTCAGACAATCCCAATAAAGAGAATGGCAAGACGGACAGTGATACTGCTTCTGATGCTTGGAAAAATTCTGATGCTTTATTTTGGTGTATAGATGCTGAAGCTGGAACTATTTCACAGCGTGATATAGAAGAGTTGGATAAGCAGATAGGCGATAAAGATAATTATCCTTTTGTTATTGTCTTTAATAAAATGGATAAGAAACCGAATGATGAGATTGTTAAAATCTTGAAGTCTGCTGAGAAGGTATGTAAATCCAAATTGAAGATACAACCAATAGACATGATTGGCTTTTCTTCAATAGGAAAAAGCGCCATATATTCGTTGGAAACAAAGCAAAAGGCAACTACAAAAGGTGGAGTAATGAAAGTCCTTGCTTCTATTCTCTACAAAATGAAGGATGGTTTCTCTAATACTCGTTCTGTTTCTTTTTGGACAAATTGGCTTGCAGATTGTTTTGATCAAGAGATTAAAACATGCGATGGAGTGCTTGCAAGTTTGGAAAATAAAAGAAAAAAACTGGCGAAGAAAAAGGCTGATGCTTTCTCAAAAAAAACTAATTCTAAAAATGTTACATTGATAGATGATTGTTTTCCACACATAAAGGAAGTATTAATTGATTCATACGATGAAATTCTTACTTCAAGAGATGGATTGATAGATCTTTTCAATAGAGCAATGAAGGGATGGTCAAAAGCTTTGGATCGAGAAGACCAATGGGCTGAAAAAACCGGCTTCTTTAGTGATGCTTCAAATTTGCAAAGACAATCAAATAATGCCGTAAAAGAGTATAATAGAGTGATGACGGCTGCTGAGAAGAACTGTGATGAATTTCAATTTTGGAACACAGAATCACGTAAAGAAGATTTGGACCTCATAAGACAAGCTTACGAATATTATGATTCAGCTGATGAAGATGTTCAAGATTCTTTAAAAGAAGATTATGACAATACAGTTGCCTCCAAAGAGACGATTTCTATCTATAAGAGTTTTCTCCAAAAGAAGAAACAAGAGATTGTTCATGTATTTACCACGTGTTGTGAAAATGCAATAAAGAAGAACGAAAAGCGTTTGCGTGCATTGCTGAACATAAAAGAAGAAGAAGAAACAGATGTGTTCTCTGCTATTGCCAATGACAATATGAACAGATTTCTTGATTGCTTCTCAAATGGAGTTGACTTGACAAAATGTAATAGTCAGGGATATTCTCCATTGACATATGTGGCTAAGAATAGCAATAATGCTATGATGAGGTTTATGATTGATCATGAGGTTGACCTCTCTCTAAAGGATAAAAATGGTTATAACGCCTTGGAGACAGCTGCTATCTATCATTGTCAAGACATATGCGAACTTCTTATTAATGCAGATAAGGGTTTGTTGATGGAGTCGCAATCGTTGACGAAGTTGGCTGCTAATGATCGATTTGAAAATTGGATCTCTAATTTTTAATAAGTATGGCTATAAATATAAACAATTATAATGATGTATTTGGAAAGTTAACCAAAGCGGTTGACATTGCAAGTGCGTCAGATAATGAAGAGATAAAGAAGATTTTCTCAAAGATAAAAGAGAAAGTTTGCGACATAAAGGAAGGTGGTGACCGCTTGAAACGTGACAACGAGATATTGAAAATAGGTGTCGTTGGTCAGGTGAAGGCAGGTAAGTCATCATTCCTCAACTCGCTGTTGTTTGAAGGTGAGAATGTGTTGCCAAGGGCATCTACGCCAATGACAGCCGGCTTGACAGTGTTAGAATATGGTGAAAAGAATGTGTTCTCCGTTGAGTACTACACGGCTAAGGAATGGGAAAAGTTTGAGGACAAGGCCAAAGAATATGACGACTTCGTAAATAACGTGAAGTCGATGAATCCTGCGTTGACAGATGAAGAGGCAGCAAAGATGGCGAATATCCCAGATGAGCTGTCTGCCGCAAAAGAACTTATATCACGATGTACTCGTGTTGCCAAAAGCAAGGTGGGAAAAGCTTCTGAAGAGAATGACTTTACTGATATTAAGGATTTGCAGGATATACTTGAAAACTTTGTCGGCGCAGACGGACAGTTCACATCTGTAGTGAAGAGTCTTACTATTCGTCTGAATGATGAGCGACTTAAAGGAATGAGAATCGTGGATACCCCAGGTGTAAACGACCCTGTGGTGTCTCGCGAGCATCGCACACGTGAGTTCTTGCGTGAGTGTCACGGTGTGTTTTTCTTGAGTTTTGCTTCACGTTTTTTTGACAGTACAGACGTTAATTTCCTAACCAATCGTATTGGTTCGCAAGGTATAGGTACCGTAGTGCTTATTGCAAGTAAATTTGACTCAGTACTACAAGATTCTGGCTCAAAGTTTGAAGACGATTTGGGTAATGCGATAGAAGATTGCCAAAGACAGTTGAAAGCTCAGTTCAGACGCAACCTTTCTGGTTCAGACTATAGGGGTGAAGAACCTCGTTTTACGATGAGTTCCGGTATCGGTTATTCTATCGCTAATAAAAAGCCGTCAGACTGGGACAGTATGGAGAGCCATGTCGTAAAACAGATGAAGAGATTCTATCCGAGTTTCTTTGCTTCTGACAGTGACATAAAGGTTACGTTCAATGAGCTTTCACAGATTGATGATATCAGAAAGGATTATCTGGATGGTGAGTTCGTGAAGAATCGTGATAAGATTATCTCAAGCAAGGTAAACAGCTATTTTGGCAATGCTACAAGCGAAATTAAAGCAATCTTGAGTGATGGCAAGGCCAATCTAAATGAGCGCAACAATGCTCTTTGTAAGAAAGATATTTCTCAGATAGAATCAGTTCGTGATGCTACTCAAAAGGTAGTTGAAAAGATTGTGAAAGATATAGACTCTTTGGCAAGCAAGGCTGATGATATGGCGGAGCAGGCAATGAAGGAGTGTTGGAATTGTTATCAGACACCTTCTGTTAGAGTTTCCACTAAAGAGGAGGGTGTCACATTCGTACGACAGTCTACTTTTTGGGGAAGGGATAAGGATGTATCCTGCTCCTACAAGAAAATCGACGAGCAGAAACTTGTTTCTGAGGCAGAAAGTCAGGTTCAAGCTGCGGCCGAAAAATTGTCAACTGATTGGAATAGCAAGTCGGGTGAACTTATGAATTCAATAAAAGATACTATCGGAAGCCTTATTGCGGAAGCTGAGCAAAAGGATTCGGAGGCTAAGTTCGATGCAGATGGTATACGACGTATTCTTGGCGAGGTTCTTGCCTCAATGAGCAATTCCACTGTTATGAATATTAAGGATTTGACAAATAATGTTGTTGGACGTATTATGGATATCGCACAAGACAGTGATGTGTCTTTTAGCGTAGGTTCTGTTGATGAGGCTACCGCAAAGAATATAATATCTTCAAGAGCAAGAGAAGTGCGTCATAAGGTTGAAAACGGTTTACGTGATCTGTTTGATGAGTTCAATACGGATATAAAGAAAGAACTTGATAAATCGAAGAATGAAGTTATAAGTATTTTTACAAGGCGTAAGGACGAGTTGAACACTAAGGCAAAGAGTTCCGTTAAAGATTATCTTGATTCTCTTGAAAAAGAATTAAAGGACAAGAAAGCACAGCTCGAGAATTATAAGAGAGCTATTGCAAGTATTAACGAAATAGAGAAAATATTATGAGCGTAAAAGAAAAATATATAGCTGCTCTGAATGACGAGCAAGCTAAGATGGTTTCGTATGTTAAGCAGATGACTGCGAAGGTTACATTTCCAGAGACAGCCGTAACGACAAATTATATAAAGCCGGCTAAGCATACTGTTGCTTCGGGGATATGCTTAGCAGGTGGCGCTTTAAGCATTGCTGTGGGGCTCTATTTGGAGAAGAATGGCATCTCTGCAGTTGGTGGAGTTGCTATGGCTTGTGGCGCAGGTTTGTGGGCAATAGATAGAAAAAAGAAACCGATTGCAAAACGAGATATTGCTTATTATAAAGTAACAAGTCATTATTATAAGGCTCTCTCCGATATCTTTAAGCATATAACAAATAACTGGACTGATTCATTGGTAGAATTGAAAAGTAAGTTGAAGGCAGAAATAATGCTGCAAAAAATTTCTGATGAAGAGAAAAACTCTGCCATTCAAAGTGTACTGACAACTTCGGTTGTTGATATGTCTATGGCTGATGTATCTTCAAAACTTGGCAAAATAGAGCAAGACCATGATGAAGAGGGTTATAAGAATTATGTTGCTATCTTTGAGAAGAAATGCATAGAGGCAATAAATAATGCTTATGAAGAACAGAAATCTGTTTACGAACGTCTGCAGTTTTAATTGATTATAAATCAGATACTGGATAGTTTTTTCATGGATTGTCCTGTTCTATGTTCCTAATATCTACTCAGAAATAAGAACTTTATTTTCTAAGCGACTTGCTTATCTGAAGAGTATTGCAATATAAGACACTAATACTTTCATCAACTAAATTTTAGCTTGATTGAGACTATAATTAATAGTCATCTCACTGGTTATCGAATTTTGCATAACATAATGTTTGTATTAGAAATGAGAATATAGAACAGGACACCATAGATACTTAAATCAATATTAACTACAATGGCAGAATCAATATCCTATTGGCTTAGTGTTACGAATCAAAGTTAAATTAGCAGTATAAAGGTCAATCCTAAATCAAAACCAGCCAAGGTTGACAAAATGGACGAGTGTCTTTGGTATAAAGATAATGAGATTGATGGGGCTAATTTATTTCTTAAGAAGCTTAAAGAATTTCTGAAAAAAGAATATCCTTTTGTAATAGAACGAGCAAAATGGATGAACAAGGAATGGCTTAATAAAGGCTTGATTCCAAAAGACTCAAATAAGAGTGAATTTATGAAATACAATAAATATAGAATAGAAAACAGATAAAGAATATGAATACAATAACTGGTTTTACATTTTATGATAGCTTAAATAAGCTAACTGTTGGAACATTGCTTTTGCTTCTGGTAGGAGGAATGACTGGAGAAAAAGCAGAAACGAATATATTGTTTTTCGTCACAGCTTTTATCATTGGTATTTTCTATCAAACAATTATAAAATGTTTAACACCTTTCCTGACTAACAATTTGCACATGATAAAAAAAGCACATGAAAATGTCATACTGAAAAATAAATATATAACCAAAGATGATTATCTGGAAGCCTATTATAATGTAGTAAAAAATGGATTCTTAATGAATATTCCAACACTTGAGGCTCATGAGAATTTCCTTAGAAATATATGGCTTATTTGTCTTATGTATTTAATTGCGGTACTCGCTGACTGTTGTCAAAGTTCCATTAGTGAAATCATATGTCAATATAGTAAGTGTGCGATTGCAATGTTCCTTTTACTTTTAATAGTTTTCATACCATTTGTATGGTATAAAATTCAAATGAAGATTTTTGAATTGGTATGGGAAGGAGACTACTATGCAAAAAGACTAAATCCGAAAAACAGAATTCGAGTTTACCCTTGAAGGTGTTAATATATGAAGTTGTCAATTACTTATGCCGAGTTGCAGGATTATGTGGCTGATCATTTTCACAAGACTGTGAATGTGGGGTATGTGGATGGAGAAACGGTGTCGGGCTCTGTTCCGATAAAGGTGTTGGGCTTCACGAAGAATGTAAGCATAAACATTATCGTGAAGGGGATTGAGGGCACGGATTTGTTCTTGTCGTATGACGGCAAGATGGGTATCGATCTGCTTGTTTCGCCCGCTATCTCTTATGCCAAGAAACTTGTGCCGGAGAAAGCTGGCTTTGTAGAACAGATGCCTGGCAACATAGTTAAACTTCGTCTTGACGATATCGACAAGTTGCAGAAGGTGTTTGAAAAGAGGGCAAGTATCATCGTCTCTTGCCCTCGTAAAAAATTACTTTTCTTTAGTTACACCCTTAAATGGTGTGCCATCCTGTTTTACATCAATAAAGCGTCCTGTATCTTTATCCCGTTTTACCCATTGTTCTGTTTTGGGATTAAAAACCTGAGAACGTTTTCTCACTGCACCATTGCGATGTCCGTCTCCTGACGGTGGATTTGTTGCCATAATCTTCGTTTATAGATCTATCTCGAATTATGCAGCCGAGAAAACACTGCTTTATACTATAATTTATTTCCGTATATATGACTTAAGATCTTCTCCACTATAAGGATATGACTCAGTGAAGACCTTCATTTGATCTTCACCATAAGGCATAATATAAGGATAAAGAAGTAAATACTCACGTTGAGGACTCGTATGTTGTGCATCTTTTGTAACAGGCATAATCATACATTTACCAGTATGTCCATCTACAACCCCTAATTCCCATGGCATCCAATTACTTCTTCCTGCTTCTGGAGATTGAGCGTAAATTAAAGATTTACTGTTTATTAACCTTTTCTGTAACCTTTTTGCAGTATTTTTATCAGTTTCATTCCTTTTCAAGTCAGCATCAACTATACAGTCAAGATATACCTGTAACCCCATTTTCGACAAAACGTAATAAATGCCTTTTACTACATTCAAATCAGAAATATTGTATGAGAGGAATACATCGAAATGTTTGTCTAACGGTGCTCCTTTTATTTCCTCACTAAATGTACGTTGCTCATAAAGAGGTGTTGTATTCGCTATATTACGAAAATATGACTCGCTAAAATACTTCATATTAGATTCTTCCTTCATTTACTAATCGCCAATAATACTTTCCCAACTCTGTCAACTGACATCCGGTACTGTGCATTGCTGCAAAGTACATAAACTCCTCATTTATGGGTTTTACAAACCCTATACTCTGCAATTTCTGCAGTAATTTAAACTTTCTGACGTTATTCACATTGGCATAAGGGAGAACATATTCATGATTTACAGATGGGTCGTTTGTATCCTCAAAAGACGGGTCTAGATCTAAATCGTTATTGGGATCTGTAAATAGGTTTGTTAGTTCGCGGATAATTGATAACGATACCTGTGGTGTAACTGTGCGTAATGGGGCAAATTCCGTAACATTAGTTTTGAATACAGGTCTTTGATCCCAAGGACCAAATGAGCGGTCAATATATGCATATACACCGCCAATAGTAATATTGCCACAATAATCCGATGCTCCGCCATTTAGCGCAGTACATAATAATTCTGTAAAAATGCCATGTCCACCAGCTTCCATAGCGACTTCGTCTTCGCGACAGGCAGTTAAGACTGAAACTCCTGTATTCAAAATGCTACCCATATCCTGAAGTTCGTATTTCCCGATATTGCCTGAGTGACAACAATCTAAAATGATAATCTTGTTGCGAACATTGGAAGCATTGACAATGCTCATTATTGTTGACATCTGTATTCCCGTATAATATTGACCGGGTGTAGCAATGTCTTGAGGCATAACAATTTCAGCTCCAGTGCTATTCATATAGCCATGCCCTGAAAAATAAAGGAGAGCAGTGTCATCATTTCCTGCAAACAGTTTGCGAATAGCATCCATCACTTCTCCTGAGGTCTGTACATTGGGCATCATTTTTACGCCAAAGTTAGGAGAACCATTTCCATGTCGTTCAATTGCGGCTTTAACGCTATTGATGTCCTCAATACATCCTCTCAGTTCATTTCCTGCAGGATAATCATTAATTCCTATTAACAATGCCTTTTTCATGTAGCGGATAATTATAGTGATTGATTAATGGCATAGTTACGAACAGCATTGGCAACAGATTTCGCATTCCAACCAACGATAACATCTGCTGCGTTTTTAACAACATTGGATGTATGTTCTGCTCCCCATGGCTGAACAGCAATAATAGGTTTGCTATATTTCTTTGCCATCTCAATTTCTTTATTAATCCATTTGCTATAAGTTGCATAAACTCCTGCAAGAATGATAACACAACTGCATCCCTTTACCTTCGCCTCTATTGCATCAGACAACTGTTTGTCTGTGCCATTTGTGTGAATAGGATCATTTTTAGGAACAGAATGGTTGTAAAAGGCAATACATTCCTGACGTAAGAATGATTCAATTTTGTCATAATCTGATGAATACGACCAGGAATGGGAAATGAATATTCTGTACATAATAAATAAAGTGAATTCTCTGGTCCTTCGCCAGGGTTTTAATTTCGAATTCACGCTGCAAATATACGATATTTTTTGTGGCTAACAAAAAGAATTACGTGAAAAAAACACGCAAACGTTGATTTAGCAGTTATTTGTTATGTTTGTATCTGCGTTTCACGTGAGTATTCTTCTACAAATATACAAAAATACCCCAGTCGATCAGACCAGGGTAAAAACCGTATAACAACCAAGTTATTCACTAATATCATCTTTATATTTGATGAATATTTCTATTTTACGCATTAGTTCATCAATCTGTGGAAAGACCTCTTTCTCATAAGTTCTATAAAAACTTATTGTATTATGCAGGTAGTCTCTGCGTCGAACATTAGTTGAACCATATTCGTCTTTTTCAAAAAGTCTTACAGCATCTCTTCTAAGGAAATCAGCATTCAGTAAGGAAAGATCATGTGTAGCTACTATAAGCTGACAATTTTCAGCTATGGTTAAATACATTTTTAGAATAAACGCTAATGCTTTAGTATGTACACCATATTCTATCTCATCAATGCAAGTTGATTTTTCACCGATGATAACATCATATAATACGACTAGTAGTCTAATAATATTCTTTGTTCCTAAAGATTCTAATTCAAAATCCAGTCCATTATTTCCTTCTTTTGTAGAGTGGATGAATCGTAAATTTTTATGGGTAATTATTCCTGATGGATATTGCTCCAACATAGCCTTAATAACAATATCCGGAGCGCCATTTGCCTTTAGTTCTGAGATGTTTAGACTTGCCTCTTCAATAATGTAATCGCTAATATTAGTTCCAACGTCCTTCAATAATCGCAAAAGTAAATTTTTCAAAACCTTATCCTTGTCAGAATCTCCTGTTTGAAGCTTATCTGCCAAATTTTTGTCGGATTTATGAACCATACTTATATGGTTCTCAAAGAAATCAAAGTTTTTGGATAAGATTTGGCTCTCTAAATTTAATGCACCAAATGTGGAAAGTACACTAGCATTAGCAAGAGTGTTTACCTCCAAGTCACGCTGATCTGATTTGGATAAATCGCATACATTACCATAACTTATTACGACCTTATCTGATTCTTTGTTATGGTATCGATGAAATATACGAGAACTTCGAGATTGTATCAATTTTAGCTCTTCCTCTTCAATACAGTTGGACGATATTTTTATACTATAGTTGAAGCATTCCTCTCCAATATAGTATGTCAATGCTAGTTCCGTAGGTTGGGTTGAAGAAAAGTTATCTAATAAAAATGGTCTATACTCTGGTTTGTCTGATGGCTTTTGTGGTTTGGCTGTTGCAATCATTCGCAAATAATTTAAAGCCGAAAACATCTTAGATTTCCCTGTTCCGTTCAGCCCAACACATAAAAGCAAACGCAATATACGCTTACCGTTTATTTCTTTATACCAAATAGGAGGCAAATCTTTTGTTTTACTTCCTTCTTTCTTAGAAGCTATAAATGACAATTCTGTTGCATCACGATAGCTTCTATAGTTCTTTATAATGAATGATTCTATCATACAAGCTTCTATTTGTGTGCAAAGTTACATCTGAATTTTCAAAATCACAAATATTTTGAAAACTATATAGGGATTTCCGTGAGAAAAACTCGCAATAACCACAAAACAGGATGCTTTAATTATTATAAAGCATTATTTTGTGGATAAAGCAAGCATCCATCCCTGTTTAGATGATTGTACCTGGCACACGAATCTATTTCCATAAATCTTCATTTTCCCATTCCTTGCAAAAACCCATCGCGGCTTTATCCACAGTAGGGAAATCCGACAATAATTCCGAAAGTTTTTCGTTGAAGTTGTTATTGGGAGAAACCGAAGAGAGAAAGTATCGGATTATACACAGGCGATAGTAGATTCGTTTCTTATCAGTTTTTGAGGTATCAATCCATGCGTTTTTAGTCTTTTTTGGTTCAGCAGGATTCAGCATAAAATCTCTGTTCCATACTCTCGCATGGTGACAACACATATTGCGGAGGTTGGCAAGTACCGTCAGCCACGAGACAAAAACCTGTGGCTTCAGACCAAAATAACCTGCAATGCGCTTCATTAGTTGGTTGCTGGCTATATTGGAATAGATGTAGTTCAAATTACCGAAGGACAACACTTCAGTTATCATCCATGCAGGAGGGTAGTCCTCAATAAAATTTTGTCGAAAATCTTCAATGTAATCTTCCTTGCTTGAAGCCAGTTCCTTGTCTATGATTGCCAATGTTTGATTAAATTTATCCGCATTGGCAAAATATTCGGGTTTTGTTATCCAAAACTTGTCTCCCAATTCTTGGCATCCGACATTTGCCAATACGCTGCGAATGGCAACCTCTATTTTCTCTATTTCATTGAAAAGGAGTATGCGTAGTTTCTTGTCAAAGCGATAGAGAGTTAGGACTTGCTCAAAAGTTATTCCCTCTTTTAGTACCAGCTCACTCTTAGGCCTTTTATAGAATGGGTAAATGTATGCAGACAAACGATGATAACCAATGTTCATCAAATAATTTTCCACCCTATGCTCATCTTTTATAAGCATCCCCCCTTGATTTTAGTACTTGAACTATCTGTTCCGGAGAAGAGTACGGTTTAGCGAAACTTGTTTTCATATATGTATGAATAAAAAAACGACCCGCCGATTTGAGCATTGTGAAGAGGCTTGGCAGGTTCTAATGGTGCAAAGGTAGTAGAAATGTTTGGAATAACCAAATAATCTGTGGTATAATCACTAGAAAAACTTGAAGCACAGACCGAATAGCTATATCTTTGCAAAACAAATCAGTATTCAATAGAGCATAAGTCGGAAATTCAATCTAATTACCACAAAGACTAAATAGAGGTACTAAAATGGCACTAAATTGTAAAATAACTCTTTGTTAGTCACTATAAAGTATAGTAAATCAGTTTATTACAAAATTATATATCTTGTTGCCCACTAACGCATGGTATATTACAGCCCTTGCTTATCAATATTAATGATAGTATGGTTGTTTTGGCATAAAAACATGCAAATAGCTTATATATGAATGATGTAGAAGAATATAAAGATTTGAAAAATCGTGCAATGGCTATATTATCATTGATTGATAATCAGCCATTACGAAAGAATGTAATATATTATGCTGCTCGTGGAAAATTGAAAGAAATTGCTCACAATATGATTCTTGCTGGTTTATTAGGGGAGAAGGTAATCTTAAAAAATTTCTAAACGAATTTATGCCTTCATCTTTTAATAACCTGAGTTCGGGATAAGAAAGTCTTGGTTCATCGTCAATTTAGGTGGTAATATCTCTTGCCAATCAGTCGACGCAAAGTAATTTTGCCCCCAAGACATCAGGTTACAGGCTGTTCAACATACTACTATCGGATACTAAATAATTACATAAATTTGTAACTTATAATATTACTCACTAATAAGCTGACAGAAAAGTATTTAGCACACTTTTAAGCATTGTTTTTACCACCTAAATTGACGAAGAACCAAAGTCTTTATAAAAGTTGGTAATCTCAATAATTTTTAGTA
>ULPT01041848.1_pt1 | contig 15449 bp, 13 predicted proteins | sample 1953751 | NCBI WGS metagenome assembly ULPT01 (sample SAMEA4835636, study PRJEB28245) | human gut metagenome | biome: gut microbiome; material: fecal sample | place: Denmark | collected 2008
ATATACTAATAAATGGATAAAAATACTTGGATTGGCTTTCTATTGATAGCCATAATTATCGTGGGTTTCTCGTGGGTTGGTCGCCCCTCAAAGGAAGAATTGGCTGAGCGTCAGCGTGTGCGCGACAGTATCGTGTTGGCACAGCAAATGGAGCAAGAGGCACAATTCCTCTCCGACCAAATCACAGCCCAACTGCAAGCCGACTCGGCTCATGCAAATGAACCGACTACCAACGAGGACTTACAAAACAAACTGCAAACCGCTTATGGTGCTTTTGCCGTATCGGCACAAGGTGAGAACAAAGCCACCGTATTGGAAAACGAAAAGATACGCCTTTACGTTGACAACAAAGGCGGGCGTATCGCGCGTGCGGAATTAAAGGAATATAAGGCGTATGGCGACAGCGTGAACCCGCTCTGTCTTTTCCGCGCCGACGAGGCAAAACAGAGTTTCACACTCATCACTGCCAACAACCGTATTCTACATACCGACAACCTCTATTTTGAACCTATCGAGCCGGAAGTTGGAACACTCATCATGCGCCTCCACACCGACCAAGAGGACGCCTACCTCGACTTCGTATATACCCTGCCGGAGAACGATTATATGGTGGGCATGGCTATTCAGGCACACAATATGCAGACCGTTTTGGCACAAAATGTCAATTCGCTCGAGATGCAGTGGCGGCAACTCATTCCGCAACAGGAGCGCGGACGCAAGTTTGAGGAACGCTACGCACAACTGCAATATATGCTCCTCGACGGCGACATGGAAACGCTCTCCGAGAGCAAACACGATACCAAAAAAGAAAATACCCGCGTGCGTTGGATTGGTTACAAAGACCAATTCTTCTCCACTGTGATGATTGCCGACGAGGCATTTACATCGTCGTATTTCGAGTCCTCACCGCAAGACAAACACAGCCGATACATCAAGGAGTATACCACTACAACCAGTGTCGGTTTCGATGTTACGGGGCAGAACGAGACCACGTTCCATTATTTCTTCGGCCCCAACCACTACAACACCCTCAAGGCATACGACAAAGATGTCGAGAAAGAAAACCGACTCCACCTGCAAGAATTGGTGCCATTAGGTTGGAAGATTGTCAGTTGGATTGACAAGATTCTGGTGATTCCGATGTTCGACCTCTTCACCTCGTGGGGGCTACATATCGGTCTGGTGATTCTGTTGATGACCTTGGTTATCAAACTGATTATCTTGCCGTTTGTGTTTGCGTCCTACAAGTCGAGTGCCAAAATGCGTGTACTGAAACCGCAGTTGGACGAAATCAACGCCAAATATCCGCCTGAGAAGATGCAAGAGCGTCAGCAGGCAACGATGGCACTCTATCAGCGTGCGGGCGTAAGTCCGATGTCGGGCTGTCTGCCTATGCTGTTCCAATTCCCGATTGTGATGGCGATGTTCTGGTTCTTCCCCACCGCCATTGAGTTGCGTGGCAAATCATTCCTGTGGGCGGACGACCTCTCTACATACGATACACTCATCTCGTGGGGGACAAATATCCCGCTTTTGGGCGACCACCTGAGCCTTTTCTGTCTCTTGATGACCATCACCAACTTCGCATACACCTACATCACGATGCAGACGCAATCCACCGACCCGAGCATGAAATTTATGAAGTGGATGATGTACCTCATGCCGCTGATGTTCCTCTTCGTCTTCAACGACTACGCTGCCGGCTTGAGTTACTACTACCTCCTCTCGCTCTTCTTCACCATCCTGCAAACGATGATTTTCCGCTGGACTATCAACGACAAGAAACTGCTTGAGCAGATGGAAGCCAATGCCAAGAAGAAAGGCAACGGGCAGAAGAAGTCCGGTTTTATGGAACGCTTGGAGAAGATGCAGCGTGAGCAGCAACGTATGGCACGCGAAAACGCCAAAGCACAAGCCAAGAAAATGCGATGAAACATCTGATGATACTGACAGCCCTTTGCTCATTGAGCATGGGGCTGTTTGCTGAAACAACATTGACAAACAGCGACAAGGGGCTGACATCTGACAGCATAACAATCAAACCTCGCTACACGTTTGGCGATTTTTTTGATGCGTTGGATTTGCCGACCGTTTTGGGCGCAGGTATTACGCCCAACGGTATTGAGGGAGCGACCTTCAATTCTTCTATGCGTCTCGGTTGGCGGCACCACAAGAGTTACGGAACATTTGCGTTTATCTCATTCGACACCCACAGCAATACGTATGATTCACTGTGCGTGGCAGGCACCAATGTCCGCACGGGCGAGGTGTGGTATTACGAAATAGGTATGGGCGTGGGGTACAGGATTCCATTGGTGAAAGATATACGCGGTTTCTACGCACAGCCCTATTTCAATCATTGGGATTTCTTTGTATCGATTGAGCCGGGCGTATCTATTCCGTATGTCAAGACGGTGGTTCCATTGGATGGTATGGGCAATGCTTATCAACTCAAAGACAAGTTCTCCGCAGTCCCCACCCTGCGTTTTGCCGCAGGCGTGGAATGGTTCATAGTGCATAACTTCGGCGTCTTTGCCGAAGCGGCATATATTCAGCACCTTACGCCGACTGTTATTGAGCAGGCAGCCATCGACAAAGGGTTGATAAAAGCCCCATCGGGACCAATTGTCCTGTCGATAGGTCTGTCGTTGTTCTTCAACTAAGACACCTACAAAAATAGAGACTGCCGGAACATACCCGATAGTCTCTATTTTTATAAAAAGTGCCGCACAGCATCTTGCTCGAGAAAACTCCTAAGAATAGGATTTGAGGTGTGTCCTTCCCTTTGTAATCCGACTACCTCCACCGCTCTCTGACTTGCGTCAGGTCATCGCAGGCGAGTATCGGCACGCCATCGGTCAGACATTTACCTCGGTTAATTGTATTTGTTGAGTTTTCCGGTCTCTGTGCTATACGGCACTGATTCAATTTGTAATGCTCAAATTCCTTTTATTTCTCCCACATCGCGGCAACATGTGTGTAGGAAACTTCCTTTAATCCCGCGTATGCCAAGCCAAAGTAAACACCACACGGTGGGTCTGTGTGCGCATATCGTAGGGCGTGGCTAACTGGTGCGCATAGAGATTGATACCTTGCAACCCCAACTGGTATGCTGCTTGTGCTACAAAAACCTTGCCACGATAGCCCACTCCCAAACTTATATATTGTGTACGTCGTATATTTTGGAAATAGGTATCCGTACGTACGGCATCATAGGCGTGCTTCACGATGTCCTCTTGTTTGCGGAACGATGATTCGTACACATAGCCCGCATTGATAAACAGATTGTTGATAGGCACTATCTCCAAACCCGCACGCAAACTATGCACATCATTCATATTCTTTTGGTGCAGATAGTCGTACTGGAACGAGAGCAGGCCATATTGCTTTATCTGGAAAGCCATACTCACACTACTGCGCAACGGCATACGGAAACCCGACACGGAAGTGGAGTTGGTAGGTGTACCGCTTGTACGCAAAGAATCGGTGGTCGCACTCAGTGTACCGCTATTGCCCACCGAAAGCGTACTGGCGGTAGGCGTTTGAATGGAAGCCCCCAAACGCAAGCACTCCACCGGGCGATAGATAATACCAAACGCCCCGTTCACGCCGATACCCGACATCGTCAAATCGGTTTTGTTCAGCAGGCCGCCACCCCCGCCGAATTTCTCAGAGTACTCTGCCGTCTGGCTATATGAGAACGAAAGCATACGTATGCCCGCACCGAGATAGACACGATTGGAGATATTCATACCCCAATCCAGTCCATACTGGTTAGCATATCCATACTCACGAATACGAAGCGAGTTGCTGAGCGTTTCCCCCTCCAACAGCACAGTGGTCCATTGGTTTCCTCCGACCTCGGTCGGGTTGATCAGATACGTATCATATCCTTGGCAACTGAGCCAACCCACATTCACATCATTCCAACGCCCCGCAGGCTGCAAAGCCTTCTCTTGCAAACCGTTGGTATTCAAGCAAATCACATCCGCCAGCGAAGTCGTTTGCCCTGTAGCCGTTGCCGCAAAAGAGCGATTGAACGTGCGCAAACGAGAATAGGAAAACATAAAATTATTATAAATCACGCCACGTTCCTTATAAGGGTCTCCAAATGCAAATACCCACGAGGCTTGCGGTGCCACAAAATAATTGTTCTTTTTCCAATCCGCTCCTGCCTGATGCGTCCTATCATATCGCTCGTCAAAGGAAATCATCACCTCCATACGGCGGTATAGCCCCAATCCGGCAGGATTATCCTTTACTGCCGACGGGTCGCCTCCAATAGCCGTCATTGCGCCGCCCATACCCACATAACGCGCCGTACCGGTGAGTTCCTGCTCACTGAGACGCTGCGTATCTTGTGCAGAGAGGGCAGTAGCACTCACCACACAAAGCAAAAGGGCTATATGACGAATGGTTTTCATATTTATCGGCGTTTAATGACTGCTTTTATTATGGTTGCATCGTTCCTTGTAACGGAATCCTCGATAAAAGTAATCTCCGTTTGCCTATAATCAACAGACGTATTGGTAGATTCTTCCTGCGAATCCTGATATTCTACCATCTCCTTGTTGTCGGGCAACTGCACGGTTTGCGTCCTATGCGGTGTATCCCAATAGTACACATCGTCCACATAGTCGTCCGCACGAGCAGACAATGCCAACCCGGCAACTACCACCAACAAATCCACTATGTATCGATATTGTTTCACCAACTTTCTATGATTATATATCTTTATATTCTGCGAAAACCGATAATCTGACGAACATCCTCCAGCGTTTTTTCAGCACGTTCCGATGCACGTTCAGCGCCCAACCTCAGTACTTTTGCAAGGTACTCATCATCGTTCTGATAAGCCACAATCTTCTCGCGGATAGGTGCGCAAAATGCGTTGATGTCTTGCGCCAGTTGTTTCTTCATATCGCCGTAGCGAATCGCCATATTGTTATATTGGTCGTTGAAGTAGTCGTAGGTCTGCTTATCCGACACCAAATCCATCAGGGTAAACAGATTTTGTATTACCTCGGGTTTCTCCTGATTGAGCATTGTGGGTCCCGCATCGGTAACGGCACGCATTACTTTCTTGCGAATAACCTCCTCACTATCACACAGATAGATACAATTTCCTTCTGACTTGCCCATTTTTCCGCTGCCATCCAAACCGGGTACTTTCACTGCTTTTGCATTAAAATAGAACGATTCCGGTTCCTTGAAATAGTCCACATCATATATACGGTTGAAACGACGAGCGAACAGACGCGCCATCTCCATATTCTGCTCTTGATCCTTGCCCACAGGCACTTTGTCTGCCTTGTGCATCAGGATGTCAGCTGCCATCAACGTGGGATATGTGAGCAAACCGGCATTCACATTGTCCGGCTGCTTACGCGCCTTATCCTTAAACGACGTAACACGCTCCAACTCACCAAGATAGGCGTTCATATTCAGATAGAGATACAATTCCAAGACCTGCTTTACATCCGATTGTACATAAATCGGTGCTATCTCCGGATTGATACCACAGGCAAGATACTCACACAAGATTGTCCTTGCAGAATTGCGGATATTTTCGGGTTTGGGATGTGTAGTGAGAGAGTGCCAATCTGCGATAAAGAACATACAATCATACTCATTTTGCATTTGTACGAAACTCTTTACTGCACCGAAATAATTACCCAAATGCAGGTTTCCGGTAGGACGGATGCCACTAATCACTCTTTCCATATTCTATAGTTTAATAGTAAGGTTGTCCTCACTATGTATTATTCTATTTTCTATATCTTTCTATTACTCCACTCCTATCGGCAGAGTACGCTCAATACGCTGATCGAGAGATGTCAGTGTCTCGGTATTTGCCACGCCGGGGATTTCCTGTATCTTCGAGTTGAGCAACTCCATCAAGTGTTGATCATCCTTTGCATACAACTTGATGAGCATCGAATATGCACCCAACGTATATTGCGACTCCACTATCTCGGGTATCTTCTCAAGTTCCGCACTTACCGACTTATACATAGAAGCCTTGGTCAACATTATGCCCACATACACGCACAACTGATAACCTAACATCTTCGGATTTACCCGATAACCGGATCCTATGATTACTCCATTATCAAACATTTTCTGTACACGCTGATGCACAGCCGCACGACTTACTCCGCACATCTCTGCCACCTCTTTGAAAGGAATGCGTGCATTATGCGTAATCACACTCAGAATTTTTCTGTCCAAATCGTCTATCTTTTCCATAACTATATTAATGTATTGCTTTTTTTGTTCAAAAATCGTACCTATTGTAACAAAAACGCCGATTTTCTCTGCAAAATTACTACTTTTTTTGCACACCTACAAGTTTTTTAGTACTTTTGCATATTTGTTTATAGAAAAATGACACTCAACGATTACATAGAGTCCCACACCTCACCGGAAAATGACGCTTTGGCGTTCATCACCCACGATACCAACGTCAATATTCTCAACTCCCATATGCTATCGGGACAAGTGCAAGGGCGTCTGCTCTCGCTGCTAAGCAAGATGGTTCACCCTAATCGCATACTCGAGTTAGGCACATTTACCGGTTACTCCGCCCTCTGTTTGGCAGAAGGGTTACCCGACGAAGGCAAACTGCTCACCCTTGAACATAACGACGAACTCGAGGATACCATTCGCCGCAACTTGTCGCTATCACCTCTCGGAGAAAAAATTGAATTACGCATCGGCGACGCCAAAGAGATACTCCCTACCCTGCAAGGCAGTCTTTTTGACCTTGTTTTTATAGATGCCGACAAGCGTGAATACTGCACCTATCTCGACCTTGTCTATTCTCTTGTACCCGTAGGCGGCTGGCTCATTGCGGACAACACCCTTTGGGACGGGCATATCATCGACCACGCCTACGACAAGGATAAACAGACTCTCGGACTGCGTGCTTTCAACGACCATTTGGCGCAGGACCCGCGTTTTGAACAAGTCATCCTCCCTGTCCGTGACGGACTGACTATCATCCATAAAATCCGGTAAATTTTTCTCCGTATTCCATACCCATTAGTCCACCTTGCAACCGTATCCGGCTGCAAGACATTTCTCTTCTCCAGAAAACAAACGAAAAAACGGCTCCCCATTCCCATGGAGAGCCGTCGCAAAATAAATCAAAACCAATTTCTAATCACTCCTCATCTGCATTCGCAGCAGCATATTCTTTGAGAAGTTTATCCTGAACGTCTGTCGGTACGAGTTCGTAGTCTTTGAACTTCATCGTAAATGTTGCACGACCGCCAGTGAGTGAACTGAGCGTAGTGGAATAAGAGGTCAGTTCTTTCAGAGGCACTTCGGCGTGCAGACAGGTAAAGTTCTTCTCTGTCTCCATACCCAGTACCATACCGCGACGCCCTGTGATATCCGACATCACATCGCCCACAAGTTCATTCGGCACAAGCACTTCTACCTCATAGATTGGCTCCAACACCTTCGGGTTGGCATTGCGGAACGCCTCGGCAAAGGCATGGCGGCCTGCCAAGCGGAACGAGATTTCGTTGGAATCTACAGGGTGCATCTTGCCGTCATATACAATCACACGCACATCGCGGGCATACGAACCTGTCAGCGGGCCTTGCTCCATACGGTCCATGATACCCTTGAGGATAGCGGGAATAAAGCGTGCCTCGATAGCACCGCCCACGATAGAATTGATAAGTACCAACTTACCACCCCACTCCAACGGCACTTCCTGCGTGTCTTTGACAGTGATACGATATTCCTGATTGCCGAATTTATACACTTCCTTCACAGGTACGCCATCCTCGTATGGCTCTACAATCAAGTGAACTTCACCGAATTGTCCCGAACCACCGGATTGTTTCTTGTGGCGATAGTCGGCACGCGCAGCCTTTGTGATAGTCTCGCGATACGGAATCTTCGGTTCCTCAAACACCACTTGCATCTTCTCGTTGTTCTCCAGACGCCATTTCAGGGTACGGAGGTGGAACTCGCCCTGCCCGGAAACAATCATCTGTCTCAACTCTTTCGACTGCTCTACCATCCATGTCGGATCTTCCTCATGCATACGGGTAAGCAAAGCCGCCAATTTCTCGTTATCTGCCTCGTTTACAGGGCGGATAGCACGACGGAAACGCGGTTGCGGGTACTCTATCTTCGCATAATGCAGATCACAATCTTTTGCATTGAGGGTATTTCCCGTACGAGTATCTTTCAGTTTCACGGTAGCCGCGATATCGCCCGCTGCGACCTCGTCCACCGGTATACGGTTGGCTCCCGCCACCATATAGAGTTGCGAGATACGTTCCTTGCCGCCTCGGTCCATATTCAGCAGGTCATCGCCCGCTTTGACAGTCCCTTGCATTACGCGGAAATAGTTCACCTCGCCGATATGCGGCTCCACCGAAGTCTTGAATACATACAGACTGGTCGGCTTCGTCGGGTCCGGACTGATACCCTCGCCCTCGAGGGTCGGATACTTGAAGTTCGCAGGTTCGGGTGCCATGGTCAGCAAGAAGTCCATCAAACGACGAATACCCATATCTTTCAGTGCGCTGGTGCAGATAACGGGGTACATCGACCCGTCGGCATAGACGGAGCGCAAGCCGTGCATAATCTCCTCGTCGGTCAAACCCTCGGAGAGGAATTTGTCAAGCAGTGTCTCATCTGCCTCGGCAGCCTGTTCTTGCAGTTGCTGACGCATTTCTGCTACGCGCTCTTGGTGTTCTGCCGGAATCTCTTTCTCCTCAGGAACACCGCCATCGGGCCCCCAAACAAGCATTTTGCCCTTGAGCACATCTATCGCCGCATTGAAACCTGCGCCGGCGTTAACAGGATATTGTATAAGGGTGCACTTGTTACCGAAATTCTCTTTCAGTTGTGCAAACGTATGTTCAAAGTCAGCGTCCGGGTGGTCGCATTTGTTGATAACGAATGCCAAAGGCTTTTTGGCTTTTTCCACCAGACGGAAATTATTTTGGGTACCTACTTCGATACCGTTGTTTGCGGTCAGCACAATCAGTGCCGAACCTACCATTTGCAATGCTGCTACCGTACCGCCACAAAAATCATCCGAACCGGCGCAGTCAATAATGTTCAGTTTCTTCCCTTGAAACTCGATGTTACAAACCGTCGAGAAAACCGAGTATCCGTACTCTTTCTCTACGGGGAAATAATCGCATACGGTCGATTGCGCTTCAATCGAACCACGACGTTTGATCACACCACTCTCATAAAGCATAGCCTCCATCAGAGTGGTTTTACCCGATCCGCTACCGCCCAACATAGCGATATTCTTGATCTCGTTTGCTTGATAAACTTTAGCCATAATTGTGTTTTTTATAAGGTATTTATAGCAAGAACACCCCCGGTACCTTCAGACAGGTTTCGTTGCCCCAAGACAAGCAACTACCAAACCGCAACAATGTTCTCGTTTGCAAAGGTACAACAAAAACTAAAAATATGCAAGCAAAAAATGCAAATCATGTTGCAGAGCATATTTTTAGGATGTAATAAAGAGTCAGGTGGATATAAAGAGAAATATAAGGAAGCCCCCTTGCGCTAACACAAACAGGCTCTTATCGGGTGGTTATCGGGTAGTTATCGGGTGATTAGTGGGTGCTTCAGCAATCCCATGCAATTCATAATTCTTCATTCATAATTCATAATTATCTTAAACGCCGTACACATAGCGATGTATTGTGCGTATGATGTCTGCAGCATCCTTTTCGGGTTGCAAACCGGGCGTTGCCATCAGGCGCATGGGCAGGCTCTCGCCCCCTACCCTGTAAGCGGGTTGTGTATAGGGAATATCGCTCCAGATAATCATTCCGTTGCGTTTGTAGAAACCGATACGGCGGGTACTCATCTCATCCTCCGGCATTTCCACCTCGAGTACAAACGGGCGTGCGATGTGTGCCAAAACGGCTTGGAAGATTTGCTTGCCATATCCGCAGTTGCGCAAAGCGGGGTCTGTGGCAAAATGTTCGCCATAGCAAAAAGTGTCGAAATCCCAATAGGTTATGAACCCGACAGGTTGTCCGTCTTGTTGGGCTAACACGCAGTGGAACACAGGGTTAGCATCTGTATTTTTTCGTTGCAGCAGTGTATCACGTCGTTCCGTTTCCGGGAACGAATCGACCCACAGACGCTCCACAAAAGGATAGCAAGGGTCAGCAGTGTTAATATCTCTGAGTTGTATCATCATGACTACAAAGGTACAACAATTTTCCCACATACACAAATCCGTGTTTTTCACTCTCCCTCATAGGTCTTAAAGTTTTCCACCTGCTCCAATACTTTTCTGAACACCTCTTCGTCCCACTCGGGCGGATAACCGCTTCGATACAGCAATTTCGACACATCGCGTGCCAGGTCGCGCTTCAGCGTACCATTGTTCAACCAGTCGGCATAAACTGCAGTCCCCGCCACCAACTCATTGATACTCCGCGACAACGCCACACATCGCTCATTCGGATAATCGAATCCGTGCATATCACGCACCTCAACCAATATATCGTAGAATGCTTTTTCCTCGAAGGTGATGCCCAAGTCGCGGAACTTGCTTTTGTCGCTCTGCAGTTGGTGAAATATATCCACCAACTGTCCCGACAGTTCGTTCACACGGTTATCTATCAGTTCCTGTATCGAGCCCAGCGTCTCACCGACCACCTTGGTGGCAAAATCCAACTTGTCGCGTGTGTTGTACGCCTCCACCACCTTTTCCATCATATCGTCGAACCGCTTGGCTGCCACTTTATTGGTTCTGCTATATTCACGGATAGCACGTTTCAAAACACGCAGTAATATCTGAAATTTCGTATGCGGCAGTTTCACGCTCGCTTCTACTTCACGCAAGTAGTCATCGGTAAATATCTGTTCTTCGTCATTATCTTTGAACACTGACTCTACGCTGCCGCACACTATTGCCTCGCGCACCATCTGTTGCACTTCGCGGTTCATTGCTTCTGTGTCGCGTTGCCCTTGCGTCATCTTGCTCACAAACGAGCAAATCGCCATATAGCATTGTGCCCATGCCGTTTCCTCGTCTTGCAATACGCCCGCCGGCTGACAGATATTATACGCCGAGTGCAATCGTTTCACATGTTGTTTGAAAAGTGTTTGATACGACACTTTCTGACTTTTGCTCACCTGCGCCATCACATACTCCGCCGCCTGCTGCAGGAACTGCAACCGCGTCAGCGGGTCGGACGCAAAGAACGGTGAAAAGTTCAAGTTTTGCGTGAGCGCACGCAGTCCCTCCAGTTCGTTCACAAACACAGTATAGGCTGCCTCCACATCATCTTCCGTAGGTCCAAACTGCTCACCGCCATATGCCTTTATCGCCTCGCGCATATTCTCCCGTATGCCGATATAATCCACTATCAACCCGTACTCTTTCCCCTCGTATTTGCGGTTGACACGCGAGATAGTCTGTATCAGCGTATGTTTTTGCAGCGGCTTGTCGTTGTACAGCACCGACAAACACGGCACATCGAATCCCGTTATCCACATATCCACCACTATCGCCATACGGAAATTGGATTTCTCCTGTTTGAATTGCTTGTCCAGCATTTTTCTGTATGGTTTGTCGCCCAACAGGTCGTACATCTCTTTCGGGTCGTTGGCATTGCGTGTCGCCACCATATTCACCATCGGCAGCGGCTCCAATCGTTGCAACTCCTCTTTGGTCAGCAGGCTCTCGTTCTCACACCGCTTTGCCTCGAACCATTGCGGACGCACCTCCCGTATCTTGGTGTAGAGGCGGTAGGCAATAGGTCGGTTGGCGCATACGACCATCGCTTTCTGTACTACATCGGGTTTGGCATCGCACAGCCGTTCATAATGCTCCACAATGTCTATCGCCACACGTCCTAATCGTCCGTCATCCGCCAGTATCACCTCCATCTTCGCCATTGCCTCTTTGCTCTTGCGCACATCCTCTTCGTTTGAACCCTCGTCGGCGCATTGCTTGTAATACGCCTCTATCTGTGCGGCTTTCTCTTTGTCGAGCATCACCCGCGCCAGACGGGGGATGTATTTCAGATCCACCGTGATACCGTCGTCCACTGCCTCTTTCATCGTGTACCTGTCCACCACGCCGCCGAACACGTGTATCGTCTCATCGATGGGTGTCCCCGTAAAACCGACGTAGGTCGCATTCGGGAACGCGTCGCGCAGGTATTTGGCAAAACCGTAGGTTACAAACGCGCCCATCGTCTTGGCATCGTAGTGCCCGTTTATCGCCTCGCGCTGCCCTTCTATCTTCAGTTGCGCCCCCACGCCCGTTTGCGTACGGTGTGCCTCATCGCTGAAAACGAGGATATTCCCGCGGTTGGAGAGCAGTCCTGTCGCCTCGCAGAACTTCTGTATCGTGCAGATGAACACCCCGCCCGAACTGCGCAGCGTCAGTTCTTTGCTCAAGTCCTCGCGGCTCTCTATCACACGCACTATACCTGCCGAAAGAAAATCCGACGAATTGCAAAACAACGCACCCGATTGTTCTTGCAAGTCCTCTCTATCCACCATGATTATTACGGTCGGGCTTGCCAGACGGGCTTTGTCGCTGCGCAACATCAGTTGTCGCGCCAAGAACAGCATTGTATAGGTCTTGCCGCACCCCGTGGCACCGAAGTACGTACCGCCTTTGCCGTCGCCGCCCGCACTGCGCAAATGCTGCATAATATTGGCAAACAGTTTCTGCGTGGCAAAGAACTGCGGATAGCGGCACACTATCTCCTCTTCTTTCTGCGTCTGCAGGTCCGGAAAATAGACAAAATCCCGCAGCAAAAGCAACAAGCGTTGCGGCTCAAACGCGCCTGCTATCAGTGTGTTCAGTTCTGCCAGTCCTGCCGTGGAAGCCTTGTCCTCGTTATGTATCTTTTTCCACGCATAATAGTGTACGTAGGGTGTGTATGTCGTACCCAAACGCGTATTGCTGCCGTCGCTGATACACGACAACGCACAGTATTTCATCAGGTGCGGAATATCGCGTTTGTAGCGGATATGTATCTGGTCGTAGGCTTTGGCTATGGTGGCATTGTAGTCGGTGGGGTTCTTCAGTTCGATGATACACACGGGAATACCGTTCACAAACAGCAGTACATCGGGTATCCGCACATCACGACCGCCGTTGTAACTCACCACATACTGATTGACGCAGCGGAACACATTCCGTTCGGGGTGCATAAAGTCGATATACTCCACAAACAAGTCCTCGTCGGTATGGTATCGGTGAAAACTGTACCCATCGCGATATAGGTTCACCACGTTGCGCAACGTATGGTATAGCGTATCCCCTCCCGTATTGCGCAGGTTGGCTATGATACCGTCTGCCTCGTCGTCGCCCAATGCCTCTTGGGCATACCGCCCCTGTAGATAACTGCGCAAGTCATCTTCTATCAAAGCTTCCGACAACTTCCGATTGGTCATCTCGCCGCCGTGCGTAGCAGTCCAACCATGGTCTGCCAACAACTGCATCACGCTCTCTTCATATTCGCTCTCGTATAGTCTTCCGTTCATTGTTCTGTTTGGTTAAGTATGTCTGTTTCTTCGGCGGCAACGCCCACACATCATACCGTCAAGAATAGGTGATTCAGCAAGGGATAAGCAAAGGATACGCAAGGGATGAGTATAGGAACTCTATAAGAACTCTATAGGATGAGCCAATCCAAAACACCTATTGTCTTGCCTCGTTTCTTTCCGTTTCCGTATGTCTGCACTCTCTCTGCACCTTCTCTGCTCTCTCGTTGCTCTTTCTTTACCTGCTTTCCGTATGCTTTTTGCTTATTCTTTCCATTCGGTTTGCCGTCCTACTATCCTCTGTTTTTGTTTCCTTTGCACCCCCTCGGCAAGTTCTTCGCCTTGCCCAAGGCATTGCCATGGCTCAGCGGTTCATCTGTTCTTACGAATGCGCTGCTGCCACCGCAGTATTGCCGACCGAGGCAGCGACCAATATGGGACATATCTCGTTAATCATCTGCCGCAATCGTTCCGCGTATTGCTTACGACGATTATAGACATCATATATCGCCACAATCGACTTCTGCACTTCTATCGGCGGTATCGGTATCCGCACCTCGCACATATCTTCATACGTAAAATTTTCTCTTGCAGAACCCCAAGAATGGTATCGTGCATACCTATCAAACTCGGCTCTATTCAAATACATTGATAAAAAAGCAGGACATAATCTGCTTTCATCAAGCACAGAGAACACCTCGTAAATAGGAGAAACAACAATGTCCTCACCTAAAGTATTTAGTCCGAATGCCAATACTTTCCACGTATCAGTTGTAGGGACAAAAGCAAAGGCATTCGGGTGTACAATTTTGTAATTGTACAAATCTTCAGTATTTACACGAGAATTAGGCACACGAAACTGCTTTTGAGTACTTAATCCAAGAACTTTAGAGATTGTACCATTAGTGTTTCTATCATTATTTCGGACAATATACTCCCCTATTCTCTCACCGGGATATTGTTTGCGTAGGTTTTCGATATACCCATCGCACACCAATTTCAGGTCGTCCAACTTGGTCTGCATTGTTTGCAGATTATGTTGCATAGCCTTGTACACTGCCACATACTCCCTCTGCACCTCTATCTCCGGCAATGGTATTTCGATATTGCAGAACACATCCCAATCTAAGTTCGCCCGTACGCTACCATCACTAAGAAATGCGCCATACCGATTCTTTTCTTCCGAATTAAAGAACATAAATAAGTATTCAGGCAACATCTCATTGCTCGTAACATCAAAGGTGGTATAGGCAGGCGACACAAGACAATCAAAATCATTGTCATACAATCCGATGCGGATACACATATCCCGTCCCGTCTGCATACCGCTAAACACAAACCGCCCTTTTGTCACTACTTTGTAGTTCTTTCTGTCAAGCCCTTCAGTGGCTGCCACCGTTGGCACAAACAATTTATCTTTGTTTATGCCATAAAACGGCAAATCCCTATCCGCACTATTCCGTACATTCGATATTGTAATCAAATCTTTAATCAATACACGCATAACTTGGGAATTATTCGGTTTTTAATTCTCGCTTGTAATTTATACAAATAGCGATGAATTGCACAACTGCATAAACACAAACAATCAATGTTATGAAAGCCAACACTATCATAATCAATTGTTTAACTACCACGCATTCATTATTAAGTAATCGAAATGCTACCCATGAAATCAAACCTACTACAACATTAATGATGAAGATACCAAAACATTTAATATTCAGTATTCGCATACTGCGAATGTATTTCAAAGCCCTTGCTTCCTCTTTCTTTAACAATGGATTTTGTTCTGTGCCTTTAGACTTGATTTCTTTTGCTATAGTCAATAGAGTATCATGCTTACTTAAAACAAAAGAATATAACAATGTACACAATGATAACATTATACCAGACTTTACCTTTGCACCGTGAAAGTAGAGGTATCAAAAATT
>ULPT01013264.1_pt1 | contig 15439 bp, 10 predicted proteins | sample 1953751 | NCBI WGS metagenome assembly ULPT01 (sample SAMEA4835636, study PRJEB28245) | human gut metagenome | biome: gut microbiome; material: fecal sample | place: Denmark | collected 2008
TTGACCCGCCTAAAGTGGAATTTAACTTTTCACTTTAGATCGTTTTTAAAGAGCTTTTGTAAATGTTGACAACCTCATATAACACTTCTATAATAGTTATTGTATCTTTGGGGCAGGTGAAATTCCTGATCGGCGGTGATAGTCCGCGAGCGTAAAGCATGAACTGGTGTAATTCCAGTACCGACGGTATAGTCCGGATGGAAAAAGATGGCGTTTTTATGAAATGACTTTTTCAATCTCCTATAAGATATATATAGGAGATTTTTTTTCGCCATAGAAAGAGGCAAAAATGAAAACTAAAAAACTAGTAATGGCAGCTCTACTTGGTGCATTAGCTGCAATTCTTATGGTACTAGACTTCAATGTACCTTTCGTACCAATGTTTATTAAATTTGATTTCTCAGATTTCCCAGTATTAATTGGTGGATTTGTATTTGGCCCACTTACTGGTGTATTAATCGCATTTTTAAAGATCGTCTTAAACCTTCTCTTTAAACCAACAACAACTATGTTTGTAGGAGAAGTATCTAACTTCTTACTAAGCGTATGTTATATGGGAGTAGCCTGCTTATTCTATAGAAAGCATCGTACTAAGAAGGGTGCTGTAATAGGTATGGTACTTGCAACTGTTGCAACAAGCTTATTTGCGATTGCTTCAAACCTATTAGTGATGTTCCCGATGTATGCGAAACTATTTGGTATGTCTACAGAAGCCATCATCGGCATGTTCTCTAAGATCAATCCATTAGTAAAAGATATGACAACTATGGTTATTGCATCACTTGTTCCATTCAATCTCTTTAAATATGGTGTTATTTCAATTATAACATTTATTTCTTATAAGAAAATTGAAGTTATTTTGAAAAAATATTCGAATTAAGCAAAAAATATATTGATTAGTTTAGCCAAATCATGTAATCTTTATACAAAAGTGTGAGGTGGAATAAAGATATGAAAGTGGTTAAATTTGGTGGCTCATCGTTAGCCAGCGCAACTCAGTTTAAAAAAGTACATGACATCGTTCTAGAAGATACTGATCGTCATTATGTAGTTCCCAGTGCCCCTGGGAAAAGAAATAAAGAAGATACAAAAGTAACAGATTTATTGATTCTTGCCTATTCACATCACAACAAAGATGATTTTGAAGAAATCTATGACAGAATCAAAGAACGTTACAATGAAATCATTACTGAACTAGGTCTTGATATTTCTTTAGAAGAAGACTTTAAAAAAATTAAAGAAGAAATCAAGAAACAGAACAGTTTTGATTATACAATTTCACGTGGTGAATATTTAAATGGTAAAGTATTAGCTAATTATTTAGGCTTTGACTTTATTGATGCGGCAGATGTTATTTATATCGATAAGCATGGTAGATATGATGAAAAGAAAACAGATGCAGCTCTCACAAAATCTTTATCTGAACATGACTATGCAGTCGTTCCAGGATTCTATGGTCAATTAAATGATGAATCAGGACGCATTAAAGCCTTCTCTAGAGGTGGTAGTGATGTTACTGGTAGTATCGTTGCGAAATGTGCCTGTGCAGATCTTTATGAGAACTGGACAGATGTATCAGGATTCCTTATTGCGGATCCACGTATTGTCAAGGATCCTAAACCAATTGCGACAATCACTTATAAAGAATTAAGAGAATTATCTTATATGGGTGCAAGTGTTCTACATCAGAATTCCATCTTCCCAGTAAGAAATGAAGGTATTCCTATCTTAATCAAGAATACCAACAGTCCAGAAGATGCAGGTACTCTCATTGTAGAAAGTACTTGTCATAAACCAGACCACGTTATTACAGGTATTGCAGGTAAAACAGGTTTTGCGACTGTCATGATTGAAAAAGACATGATGAACAGTGAAATCGGTTTTGGTCGTAAAGTACTACAGGTATTTGAAGAGCATGGTCTTTCATTTGAACATATGCCTTCAGGTATCGATACAATGACTATCATTGTGAACAGCGATGACTTCATTGAAAAAGAACAGGCCATCCTTGCAGGATTACATCGTGCTGTACAGCCTGACTATATTGTCTTAGAATCTGATTTAGCCTTAATTGCGGTCGTAGGTCGTGGTATGAAGGACAGCCGTGGTACTTCAGCAAGAGTATTTAAAGCACTTGCGAAAGAAAACATCAACGTTAAGATGATTGACCAGGGTTCATCAGAATTGAATATCATCGTAGGGGTAAGAAACTGTTATTTCAAACCAGCTATCAAAGCCATCTATGATGAATTTATTACAAGTGAAGACGACGAATAGAGAAGCAAATCGCTTCTCTATTTTTTATTATAATATGAGATGACACGCTTATAAAAGTATGCTAATATATAGGCAATTCATAAACAAGGGTGGTATATTTATATGAAATACAAAATTACCGCATTATTAATTGAAATCATACAGCCATTACTTACGGTATCCTATCCCTGTTTATGTAGTGTTGGATGAAATTTCATATCGCTTAGCGTTAAAATCTTAATGAACACTTCAAGGATTGCCTTGAAGTTTTTTTGTGAAAATAAAAGAGGAGATCAACTCCTCTATACTTTCACAGGTTTATTCCTTATACATATTATTAAACTGATAACAGTTAATAGGCAGGAAATTATATGAAATCTCATAAAACTAAATAAACATATAAGAACCATAAGACTGCCGCAAATCATATAAGTCGTATTAACCTTTCTGAGTAATGCACTCATACCTATAGAAAAACATCCTAATACTCCTGTTAATAGTACTAAATTCAATCCAAACAGCTGACAGATACTTCTCCCTGGCAATAAATACATCATCGCATAGGCAACAAGTGTCATTGAAAGAAATAATATAGAAAGCGACAAATTACTCATTAAAGGTTTCAATAAAGCACGATCAAAAATCTGTATATGATTTCTTACATCCATCTCTACAAGAACACTTAATATCGCATTACATAATACAACAAGTATTGTGATTGTAGTGAGTGTTCCTAAAGTTCCAACTAACTCTTTATCTATCAAATGACGATCATGAAGAAAAACAATCATGACAATCGCGCCAAGTAAACCCTGCATTAAACTTAATATTCCTTGTAGTATAGAAATAGAATTATGTGAATGCACACCACATATTGCCATTACAAAAGAACCGGCCATTCCAATAAGAAAACAAAAAGCACTTAACCCAAAAGGTGCATTAATCGTATTATATTCAAATAAATGAAACAAATTATACAGCATTCCGACTATCTCATCCCCAATAGAAGGCTGTAAATGCACAACACCATGACTATATATCATATTCACTACTAAGAAGCTTATAGCCAATGCTTCATACTTCTTCTTCATAAGACTCACTCCCTTCCTATTATTATAGTTCTTTTATATTTTTATACAACTTTATCATAAATGTAAGCGGTTCTTATTGTCCATACATTTGTGATACATTCTCTAAATATTCTTTGTGCACAAACATGCTATAATAGTGGAAGAGGTGATGATATGAAGAAAGGTGTTATGATGCAGGGCTTTGAGTGGTATCTCCCCTCAAGTCCGCATTTGTGGAAAATACTCAGAGTCAATGCGTATAAACTTAAAAAAGCAGGTATTACCGCTATATGGCTTCCTCCTGCTTATAAAGGAGCAAATGGTGTCAATGATACAGGCTATGGTGTCTATGACCATTATGACTTAGGAGAATTCAATAGTAAAAACACAATCCGTACCAAATATGGCACGAAGAAAGAATATCTCTGGTGTATAAAGATGTTTCATCTATTCGGTATAGATGTCTATGCAGATATCGTACTTAATCATTTAATTGGTGCAGATGGGATGGAACAGGTCATTGCATATAAAGTAGATGCCTATCATAGACATAAAGTTTCTAAAAGAAAAAGAGTTATTCGTGCTTCCACCTATTTCTCATTTCCATCAAGACATAAATATTCAGACTTTATCTATAATGCCTCACATTTTACAAGTGTGGACTACGATGCCTCTAAACATCAAAAAGGTCTTTATTTATTCAAAGGGAAACATTTCAGTGAGAATGTAGATGATGAATATGATAACTATGATTACTTGATGGGAGCAGACTTAGACTACAACAATCCTGAAGTTGTCAAAGAAGCCATCAACTGGGGACTCTGGTATAAAGACATCACACATCTCGATGGCTTTCGATGTGATGCCATTAAACATATAGACTCTTGTTTCTATGAACATTGGATTAATACAATGCGCCAGCATTCTAAAAAAGAACTTTTTTCTGTAGGTGAATACTGGGGAGACATAGATAATTTATGTCATTATCTCAAATCCACACACTTCTGTATGAGTTTATTTGATGTTCCTTTACATTATCATTTCTATGATGCCAGTCATTCTAATGGCTATTATGACATGCGAGAACTTTTCAATAATACGTTAGTACAAAGATATGACAAATATGCTGTCACATTTGTGGATAACCATGATACTCAGCCAGGACAATCTCTCACTTCTTTTATAGAAGATTGGTTCAAACCACAGGCCTATGCCTGCATATTACTAAGACAAGAAGGTTATCCATGTATCTTCTATGGAGATTATTATGGTATACCTCACGATCATATTTCATCAAAGAAAGAATTGTTAGATAAGATGATGAAACTAAGAAAACAATATGTAGAAGGAATCAGACATGATTATATAGATGATCCTGATGTTATTGGATGGACTTATGAAACAGGACTTGCAGTGATATTAACCAATAGTAAAGGGGGTACAAAACGTATGTTTGTAGGTAAACAATATAAATGCATGACAGATGGTAAACACATAATCGATATTATAGATGGCTATGGAGAATTCATCTGTGATGCAGCATCATTAAATCTTTATATTGTCTGTAAGTAGTTTCATGTGTCGAATTGCGACTTATATATATATATAACTATGAATAAAATATTTTTGCAAATTTTGAAAATACCTAAATTCTAAATGTGAACTGTAGTAAAATAATATATTAATAACTATTAGTTGAGAATATTCTAGATAAGAAAAGAAAGGGAGAAGTCTATTGGAATTTACTTACAGTCAGGTGGAAAGTCTTAATGAGACTGAAGCTTATGTTTACAATTATGTTGTGAAAAACACAAAGAAGGTATTAAATGCAAGTATTCGTGAATTAGCTAATTATACACATGTATCTACAGCAACAATCATGCGTTTTTGTAAGAAGATGGGGTGTGAAGGTTTTACAGAATTAAAGTATAGATTGAAAGAGCATGTTGAGGCACAGGAGACTAAAGAAGATGATGTGAGTGATCAATTTGCTAGCTTTATAGAAAGAGTGAAATCATCTGATTATTTGGAAAGCATTCACAGATCAGCTGCGATTATTAAGCAGTCTGATTCAATTCTTACTCTTGGTATAGGGATTAATAGTGATTTTGCAAAGTATACATCACGTTTATTAAGTCATGTAGGATATTATTGTCACGGGGTGGATGGAGCTGCTTATCCTGTGCAGAGAGTTGCTGAAGGACATCAGGGAGTCATCATTGCATTTTATGAACAGCGACAAAAAAAGCTTCTTTTTGAAGAAATCTATCGTTATAAGAATAAGAACTATATTATTATTATGCTTTCAAACAATAACATGGGAAGTATGGAACATTTATGTGATGAAGTGATTCATATTTCTGATGGTAACGTTATGCTAGGAAAAATATATTCTGGAGTTCCTATGCTTTATGCGATAGAAAAATTAGCTTACGAATTAACAAAGTAATATTGTTACAAAAAATGTAACATGTAACCGTTTCCTTGAAAACGGTTATTTTTTTTATTCTGTTGTGATATCGTATGTACATAGTATATTAATTTACAAGTTAAAAGGTACTGTTATGAAAAAGCATTGCGTTTTTATTAGTCTAATAGTTGTTTGTATTGTGATGTTCATCATTACGACTTGGTGTCCAATCTACATAGTAGAGGGTGAATCTATGGATCCGACATTAGTAAATAATGATGTTGTATGTATTAAGAAAACAAAGTCTATCAAGCAGGGAGACTTAATTGCGTTTCAGTATAATAATAAGCTGCTGGTTAGAAGAGTGATTGGTTTGAGTGGGGATAAAATCAACATTGATTCAAGTGGCTACGTATTTGTGAATGAGAAAAGGTTAGATGAAAACTATATACAAAACAGAAAAGACAATCCTCTACGTGACGAAGTATTTCCTTATACAGTTCCAGAAGGACAGATATTTGTATTAGGGGATAATAGACATCATGCAATAGATTCAAGAATGCGTGATTTAGGTTGTATTGATAATGACAAGATTATTGGTCGAGTCGTTATGAAGATTTATCCTATCACCCGCTTTTCTGTTTATTAAGGGAAAGGGGACATTTAGATGACAGAATATAATATTTTAAATAAACCAGGCAGAAAGAAAATAATGTTATTTTTTGGCTTGGTTTTTTTAACAGCCATTGCATTTTTCTATATTAATAGTGCAAGAATGGATGATTTTACATCATTGATTACTGATGCAACTGTACAGTATCAAAATAATGGTGTAATGAAGGATTATACAGCTGATGTCCATCTTGAAGACAATACGTCTCTTTCTTTCTTTATTAAGGCAACTGTTCCTCAAGGAACACTTGCTTCAATAGAAAATGTAGAAAGTGAAGAAGAAACAACTCAGGAAACAGTTGTAAAGAATCAAACACTAACTTATAACCTACCAGAACAATTAAAGGTAGAAGATACACAAACAAATAAGTTATATCTAGAAGATGATTTAGTACATTCTATTGGTACTTATGAGATTAGAAATAATTTATTGACTCTATATTTTGATGAAGATCATGTGAACATGAATGCAGAAAGTGAATTAAAACTGACATTGGTATTAGAAACAGATTCTTCTCATGTACTATATGATGTCAATGGTTCTTCTCTTGTTTCATTTAATACTAAGAATATTGAATTAAATAAGTATGTAGAGCAACCTGTTGAAACAACAGTCACTAATCAGATGGATGAACAGGTAGTGGAAGAGGTTAAGAATAATGCTCCTGCCACTGCAGCAGTTAATTCTGCTGCAGCAGCACCTGAAACACCTGTGACAGTATCAGATAATGGTACAGCGAGTCAGCCAAAAGCTGAAGAAAGTACTGATTTTGGTCAATATATTACATCAGCAGATGTCAGCAAGATTCAAAATGGCAACTGGGTTCCATCTAAAACATTTGAAGATGGTGATCAGGTTAAAGTACATATTAACTATAAATTACCTGCAGGTATTGTCACAAACAGCAAAGATAAAATTTCTTATCAGCTTCCTAATGGCGTAAAACCATTAAAAGAAGAAACTGGTTTAGTATATGCATCTAATGGTAAAGCAGTTGGTACATATCGAATTACTACTGATGGAAAAATCACTATTGATTTTAATGAGGATTTTGCGAATGGGGAACCATTCTCAGGATATATTGAATTCCAAGGAACTGTTTCTGCAGATGGTGCTAATGATGATGGTTCAATCAAATTTGGTGGTGATGGTGGAGAAATCACAGTTAAACCAAGTAAAGAACAATATGATTTGAATATGTCTAAGCAAGCTTCATTAAATGAAGATGGAACAGTCAGCTATACAGTCAAAGCAAGTACTAAAAATGGTACTGAAGGTCCTGTAAAGATTGAAGATAAGTTTGTAAGTTGGGATTCTGCAAAGGCAGAATATGATAAAAACAGCTTTACAGTAATAAAGAAAGATAAATATGGAAATAGCACACCAATTGAAGTTAATCCTTCAATCAATGGCGAATCTTTTACAATGAATGATCTTCCAAAACTTGAAGCAGGAGAAAGCTATGAAATTAGTTATAAAGTAAAAGCAGAACCTGGTAATAAAGATGGTTCAGGATCACTTACAAATAGTGTAAAAGGAACAAGTGGTAACTCATCAAGAGAAGCCTCAACAACAATTGCTGTATCTAATTCAATGATTTCTAAATATGGTGGATATGACCAGGATACAGGAAAGATGAACTGGCGTATTACAATTAATCCAGATAAGAAAGATATTGGTGGTTATGTATTCAATGATACGATTGATAAAAACTTAAATATTCCTACTCCTATTACCGTAAAGAGAAGTGATGGCACTACATTTACAATTGAAGAGTTACCTTATACATTCCCAGAGGGTTCTAATGATACCTATACAATTGAATATCAGACAGATGCACCTAAAGAAAATACCACTGTTACAAACAAAGGTACTATTGGTAAAGATGGGAAAAATTATGAAAGTAGTTATGGTGTTGGTGTACAGCATAGAGACTGGGACCTTACAAAATCTTTAACAGGTAATACTGTTTCAGAAGATGGTCAAACTATAACTAATACATGGCAGGCTTATATGAAGCTTCCTGATAAAGAAATTACTTCTATCACTTATTCAGATGTGATTAAGAATGGTACATCTACTGGAGATAAAGAATTTAATGGTGAACACTATGCAGTCTTATCTCAGTTAAGAGATGAAATTAATAAAAATATTGAACTTAAAGATGCGAATGGAACCCCTATTTCTAAAGATGAATTAGACATTAGTGTTAAGTTCTATTCAGATGAAGATAAAAAGAACGAAGTTACTGCTGATGATGCCCATGTTAAAGCATTTGAAGTAACTGTAAAGAAGAAAGATGGAAAAGAATTTTTAGGGCAGTCTTTAAATATTTATTCTTATCATACGACTGCAGATTTAAGAGGTGTTAAAGAAGGTATTGATTATTATTTTGTGAACAAAGGTACTGTTCAGAATAAAGAGTCTGAAAGTAAAGTTACTTACAACAAGCCTAAGAAGTTTGTGAAACAGGCATATGGTAAGATTGATGGTGGTACATATGATAAATACTCTTCTAGTAAAGTAAGTACTGATTATATAAGTCGTGATGGAAAACTATATTATAGAATCATATTTACTCCAGACTCAAATGAACAAATCAGTGTGACTGATACATTACCTGAAGGTACAAAGTTATTAAAAAAAGGAGAACGTGCTGATTATACTAATAGCGGTTATAAATCAAATCCTGCAGATCGTGGTTCCCCAGAAGCAATTTATTATTATGGTGAAAATGCTGAATGGTATTGTGATGGAGATGCGAATTTTACAGATATAAGAAAATATTTCAAATATTCATATGATGAAACTACTAATAAAATAACCTTTACATTTGAACCAGGTTATAACAAGACAGATGGTGATTATAATTCAGGGCAGAGACAAACACCTAATGGTCCGATTGCTATTTATTATGCAGTTGATATTACTTCTGATGAATTCTGGAAAGATCTAAAGAATGAGAATAAAGAATATACAAATACATTAGAGTATGAAGGAAAGAGTCAGGAACAGCATACTGAGGTAGAACGCGAAACTCAAAATGTAACAAAAACAGCAAAACAGATTGAGAATTCTACAAAGGTAGAGTATTCAGTTGTTATTAATCCTGCAGCAAAGGATTTGAATCCTAAGTCAGATAAAGTAACACTTACTGATAAACTGGAGTATTATGACAATAACATTTCACCTTATTTAGTTCTATCTAGTTTGAAATTATATGAATATGATGCTGATAAAGTGGATCATAAAGGTAAGTTGATAGATGTGAGCCGATATCAAGTTCAAATAGATGAAACAAAGCACCAACTAACAGTAACGCTTCCTGACGAGTTAGCATGTGTTCTTGGATATCAATATGATTTTGATATTGGACAGGCAGCTTATCCAACTATAAAAAATACTGTTTCTTTAGAAGGAGAATTTAGTTCTTCAGTAGATACAAAGATTGATACAAATGATTCTTCGGCAGGAGTTGTAAGAGGTAAGATGACTATCTATAAGGTAGATAGTAAAGATTACTCTAAGAAACTTCCGAATGCGAAATTCAAGTTGTGGAAATTTAATGCAGAGACTAAAAAATGGGATGCAGTAACAAAAGATTCGAAAGATGTATTTGAAACTAATAAAGATGGTGAGATTGTTTTCTCTGGATCTAGTGATGATAAATTCTTAGTAGCAAATACACTGTATAAGCTAGAAGAAACAGAAGCACCTTCTGGCTATGACAAGGACGAGAATCCACATTACTTTGTGATTTATCAAGCAGATCAAAATAAGACAAAACAAGATGCGGAAACTGCTTTAAGTCAACAGGGTATTCCTAATGTAAATCTTGATAATGATGTATCATACATTCCAAACAATAAAGAAGTATCTTTATATGTTCCAAATGATTCTAACAGCATTTCTGTAAAGAAGGTCTGGGTTGATCAGGAAAACAAGGGTACTACACCAGGTGCTACTAATGTAAAAGTTCAGTTATATAGAGTTACAAAGAAGAAGAAAACATGTAGTGTCACACTTCATTTTAGTGGTGCATGGGGTAATGCATTATCAAAAACAGTGCAAGCTGCTCAAAACAAATCATTACATATAGAAGATTCGAATTGGAGTCCAAGTGAGAATTTTGTGGAGAGTAATTTTGAAGTCACAAAGAATAGTAATGATTTTGGGACAGTAACTTGCTCAAAAGGTGACGGTAAAGGAATTTTATATATTGAGACTAATCCAATAACTGAGGATTGTGATATTTATATTACAGCCAAGAATAATGCATTCTACTTTAATAATAATGTTTCAATTACTCATGATGAACCTGAAGTAGAAACAACAAAACATACTGAGGGTGATCCAGTAACATTAGATAATTCTAATAACTGGTCACATACTTGGAACAATCTAACTTCTAAATCAGAGAGTGGTGAAGATTATTACTACACTGTAGAAGAAGTAGAAGCACCTTCAGGATATCAGGTTTCTTATACAAACAATGATGGTATTCAAGAAGGAGATATTACAGTTACTAACAAGAAGTTAGATAACTATGATCTTCCAGATACTGGAGGATTCGGTACTTTCGGTTATTACGCAATTGGGGCCCTATTTATTACAGCGACTCTATTTGCTTATATAGCAAATATTAAAAAGAAGGGGGCTTATAACTAGTAATAACAAACATTAATATGTGTATTTCAACGAGGGAAGAGTTTTATTAAAAAATGGATATCATATGGACAAGGAGGAAAAACGATATGAAACTATTTAAAAAACTCGCAAGTTTCATACTTGCATTCGCAATGGTTATGGCAATTGCTATGCCATCAGTAGTAATGGCGGCTGATACAACTTATAAGCTTACTTTACAGAATACTGTTGAAGGTCATACTTATGAAGTTTATCAGGTGTTCAGTGGTACACTTTCAACAAAAAACAATAAGAAAGTACTTTCTGATTTAAAATGGGGTAGCGGAGTAAAGGCAGATGCTTATACTGAAACAGCTAAAGCAAAAGCAGAAACACTTACAGATGAAACTACTGCAAGAGCTTTTGCTAAAGAACTAGTTGATCAGAAAAAATTATCTGCTGCTACTAAAACAGTTCAAAGTACAACAGGTACAACTGAGATTGCTGGACTTGCTGCAGGTTATTATTTAGTAAAAGACACTGACAGCAGTTTAGCAAATAAGCATGATTCTTATACAGCATATATTTTACAGGTTGTAGGTGATGCTACAACATCAGTAAAATCAGATGTTCCTTCATCAGAAAAGAAAGTTAAAGATATTAATGATTCTACTGATACAGAAACAACTGGATGGCAGGATGCTGCTGACTGGGATATTGGTGATGAAGTACCATTTAAGATTGAAGGTACACTTCCATCAAACTATGAAAAATATACAAAATATACTTTAAAATTCCATGATAAGCAACAAGCAGGTTTAACATTTAAACGTGATAGTGTTAAGGTATTTATTGATGATACCGAAATTACTGAAGGATTTACAGTTGTTGAAAATCCTGGTGATGGAGATACATTTGATGTTGTTTTTGAAAACTTGAAGACTACTTCAGCTAAAAACGGATCAAAAGTAAGAGTTGAATATAAATCTGAATTAAATCAAAATGCTAATTTAGGTGAACTAGGTAACAAGAATACAATGTATATGGAATTCTCTAATAACCCTAATAATGAACAGGGTGGTGAAACTGATGAAACTGGTAAAACACCAGAAGATACAGTTATTGTATTCACATATAAAGTATCTGTTAATAAAGTAAATGAGAACGGCGATAAACTTGATGGTGCTGAATTTACATTAGAAAAGAAATATAAGGTAAGTTCTGATAAATATGAATGGAAACCAATTACTAAAGTAGATGGCACTGCTGGCGATGTATTTGAATTCAAGGGAATTGATGATGGTGAATATAGATTAACAGAAACAAGAGCACCTGCTAATTATGATAAGTTATCTGATCCAATTTATTTTACAGTAACAGCTGGTCACGTTGATGGTGCTAATCCATATTTAGATACATTCTCTGGAAATATTACTAGTGGTAATGTTGGTGAAATGGCGTTTACTGCAAATAAAGATACTGGTATTTTATCAACAACTATTCAGAATAAACCAGGTAGCTCATTACCTGAAACAGGTGGTATGGGTACTACAGTATTATATGCTGCAGGTACACTTATGATTCTTGCAGCTGCTGCATTCTTAGTAATGAAGAAAAAAGCAGAAAGTAAGTAATATAAAACAATAAGGAGTGTCCTATAATGACAAAGAAGTTAACCAATGCATTTATAGCTTTAATATTCATTATGGGGCTTTCCTTACTTATTTATCCTAGTTTCAGTAACTATTGGAATCAAAGACATCAAACTAGAGCTATTGCTGGATATGAAGAAAAGGTAGAAAACCTGACTGATAAACAATATCAAAAGCTCTGGAATGATGCCATTCTATACAATAAAAACCTGAAACAAACACTTTCTTCTTTGAATGATCAAGAGAAGAAACTATATGATTTGACTCTTGATGTCACTGGTACAGGTATGATGGGTTATGTGGAAATCCCTAAAATCAATGTCTCTCTTCCTATATATCATGGAACAGATGCTGAAATCTTACAGATTGCGATAGGACATATCCCAGGTACTTCATTACCGGTAGGTGGAGAGAGTACACATTGTGTCATATCTGGACATAGAGGATTACCAAGTGCACAGCTTTTTACTGATATCGATCAGTTAAAGAAGGGTGATACCTTCATGCTTCAGGTATTAGATCAAACTCTTTATTATGAAGTTGATCAAATTAAAATCGTCCTTCCTACAGAAACAGATGATCTGAAGATTGTAGAAGGACAGGACTACTGTACTCTTATGACATGCACGCCCTATGGTGTTAATACTCATAGACTGCTTGTAAGAGGACATCGTATCAATAAGACAAATCTAAGAGTAAGAAGAGATTTAGTTAAAGCAGATCCAGTACTCATTGATGTGTTCTGGGTAGTACTTGCAATAATTATTGCGTTTATCTGGTATTTAACATCAATCAAGAAAAAATATAAAGAAAGGTGATGACAGCAATTATATGGGGAAAAGATTAAAAAAATACATATTATGTTTTACAGTTCTACTGTCAGTCGCTGTGTTTAATTCATTCCAGGTAGCTGCTGTCAATGTCAATAAGAAATGCTCTTTGACACTCAACGAATGCATTTCAGGGTTAAATGTTCATTTGTATCGTGTCGCAAGTGTTTCGGATGATGGTAGTTATCATTACACCGATGCTTTCAAGGAAGCAGAAACAAATACAAATATTCAATTGGATCAGCTAAAAACAAGTGAAGAACTTAAAAATGCGGCTATCACATTAAAGGGATATGCGGCAAGTCAAAAAGCTCTCACTAAACAGGCAACTTCTTCTAAAGTTGCATATACAGGTCTTAAAACAGGACTCTATCTTATTACGACAGATAACTTAGAATTAAATGGAACAACTTATACCTATTTACCTTACTTGATTTCTTTACCACAGGGGACAAATTATGATGTATCCATTGACTTTACAAAATATTCAAAGAATCCCTCTTATGAATATAAGATAGTGAAGCATTGGATTGATAATAGGTCTAAACATCCAGACAAAATCTATGTAGAACTCTATAACGGTTCTACTTATATCAAGACAATCGTACTAGATGCTGCACATAATTATGCTTATTCATGGAAAAGTGAACAAGCTATGAATTACAGCATTAAAGAAAAGAGTGTCAAAGGTTATAAAGGTATTGTTTCTTCAGTATGCAGTGATTCTAAGACTGAATATATTATCACTAATACAAGTACAGATACACCTAAGAAAAATTCTCATGTTAAAACCGGGGATACAACAAGAATCAATCATTGGGTGACATTATTAACTGTATCAGGATTATTCCTAATTGTATTAGGTAGACTATTTAGACATGAAAAAGATTAGTCATTTATTCATGACACTAGGGTGCTTATGTATCCTAGTGTCGTGTTGCTTGTTTGGTTATGAGAAGTATCGTCAAAATAAAGAAATAAAGGACTTACAGAAACTGTATAGCCAGACCATACAACTGATCCCCGATACCTATATTCCTTCCGATAGTGGCTATTTAGATGTACAAGGACATGATATACAGGCAGTCCTCCAAGCTGGTGACATCAAGTGGGTCATAGGTAAAGAAGATAATTTACCACACTATAAGAATAAGAATATAGTCATACCAGACTTGTATTTAAAACAAATGCAGTCACTCAAGAGTAAAGATATACTTACAATTCAATCTATTTCAGGCTATAAGACCAAATATGAATTAGAAGTCATTGGTGAAGTCGATACACTTTCAAGTGATACGCTGTATATGTATTGTAAGAGTGGACCACAATATTATTGTATTAACTTAATTATGATGTAAATTTTAGATAAAATAGAAAATATTAATAAATGTATAAGAAAAATAGAAAAAGTAGTTGACAATGTATTGATTATTCAGTATGATGAGTTCACAAATTAAGAACTACTAAGTATAAATACAGTGAAAAGAAATAGTAGATATCCAAAAGAAGCATAGAGAGTCCTTGGGTGGTGTAAAAGGATGTTTGGAGGATATTGAATTCGTCTTGGAGTAGAGCGTTGAATGAAGTAGGCGTTTCCGGTCACAACCGTTATATTGTCAGAGTATGATAGTACTCGTTGAGATATATCTAGTGATAGATATATAAAATAAGGTGGTAACACGAAGATACACTCTCGTCCTTATAGGATGAGAGTCTTTTATTTATACAGGTAGATGATCAAAGGAGAAAAAAATTATGATTATTGTATTCAAACCAAAAACAAGTGAAGAAGATGTAAAGAAGATTCAGGAAAAGGTAGAAGCGAAGGGATTAGAAACACATTTAGTAGTCGGTCATGATGTCACTATCTGTGGTGTAATCGGTGATACGACTAAAGTAGATCCTAGAGATATTGAAGTTTC
>ULPT01049960.1_pt1 | contig 15306 bp, 14 predicted proteins | sample 1953751 | NCBI WGS metagenome assembly ULPT01 (sample SAMEA4835636, study PRJEB28245) | human gut metagenome | biome: gut microbiome; material: fecal sample | place: Denmark | collected 2008
CGGATATTGCCGGTGCCCGGTATCGAAGCTGCCGACGAAACCTGTTTTGCGCCGCACCGTGTTGGGAATGGGCTTTCCCATTCCGCTTTTCTTTAGTATATTTAGCACAATATATTGCAATTATGTTGATTTTCAGTTATCATGACATTAACAAAGCACAACTGTCAGAGATTGTAATCTTGTGACGGCTGCGCAAAAAAATATCGGGAGGAAAATATGAAGAAAAGAATACTGAGTCTGCTGCTCGTGCTGCTCATGATAATGACCCTGGTGCCTGTGAGCGCTCTGGCTGCCAACGAGACATTTATCAGAGGCGACTTCACCTATGCGATCGAAAACGGCGTTGCCTGCGTCAGGAAGTACAACGGCTCATCGTCATCCGTCACGGTGCCGTCAAAGGTCGATTACGACGGCGTGACCTATAAGGTCAGGAGCATCCATTCGAAAGCGTTTCAGGATTGCACGACTATAAGAAAAATCGTATTGCCTGAAACGCTATCCCAAATTGGCGCACGTGCATTTTCCAATTGTACCGGTCTTAACTCGCTTACTATAAACAGTGATCTTCAGAAAGTTTATACTGTTGATAACACATTCTACAATATCGGTGCAAATTCCGACTGTTTGGACGTCGTTTTCGGCCCTGAGGTTACTGCTATCCCCAGCAATCTGTTTGATTCTCCATATTCAAAGACAGAGGGATACTATCCCCATATTACGAGCGTGACCATTCCCGATTCGGTAACATCGATTGGTTTGTCCGCTTTTGGAAACTGCCATGATCTAAAAAGTGTGCATATCGGCAGCGGGATGAAGAGCATAGGGACAAATGCGTTCTTTGAAACGGGAGTACAGTCTGTGACCATTGACGGGGACTGCACTATCGGAAAGCACGCTTTCCTGTACTGCTATTATTTAAAGGATCTTACCATAAACGGAGACTGCAAGCTTCTCGAAGGCTGCTTTGCGCATTGTACAGGACTTGAGTCAATAACGATAAACGGAACCATAGCAGATACAATAAGCTCATCTCTCAGTGAAAATCCCGTTATATTAGTGCTGCCCCCGTTTAATAATGTCGGCAGCAATTCGGATTCGCTTAAGGTCACTTTCGGCTCGAACGTATCCAGAATACCCAAGCAGCTATTCGCCACTTCCTCATCCAAGAGCAGCGGCCACTACGCGCGCATCACAGAAGTTAATATCCCGACATCGGTAAACAGCATAGGGGAATATGCATTCTACAATTGCCATGACCTGCGCACTGTTAATTACGCAGGCTCTGCCGTCGACTGGTCCATGGTCGACGTTGGAGATTATAATGATTCGCTCACAGCTGCAAGCTTCAAATATGGAAGCGAGAGTTTGTTTATAGACGTAAACGTTGGAGACTTCTGCTACGATGCCGTGAAGTGGGCTGTTAATAAGAACATAACAAAGGGAACATCGGCAATAACCTTCTCGCCGAATGATCGCTGCACGCGTGGCCAGGTCGTGACCTTCCTTTGGCGCGCGGCAGGTGAGCCGAAGGCAAGCACGGCTGTTAACTTCTCTGATGTGAATCCAAGCGCATATTACCATGATGCGGTTCAGTGGGCGGTTGAGAATAATATTACAAAAGGCACCGGAAACAACAGATTTTCGCCCGATGCTACCTGTACACGAGGTCAGGTAGTGACCCTTATGTATCGCGCGGCACATTCACCGAGCGTGAGCGCCGGAAACGGTTTCATTGACGTTGTGGTTGGGTCATATTGCTATGATGCCGTCAACTGGGCAGTCAGCAATGGCATAACCAAAGGCACAGGCGGCAATTGCTTCTCCCCTGATGCCCCCTGCACTCGCGGCCAGGTAGTCACATTCCTCTACAGAGCACAGTAAGCAGCATAACAAGGCATTAAAAAGCGCAGAGGCATTTGCCCCTGCGCTTGGCCTGTATGCCCGAAAATTCGTGCTAATATTAACGCTTTTGTGTGAAACGCACAAAAATTTATAGCCGAGTTTGGAAGTAATACATATTTAAGGAATGCGAAAAATATGTTATAATAAATTGGCTTGATGCCACAGGAAAGGGCGAAGCAGCGCCCCACAAAATACGCCGCACCGCATGGGAAACCATGCGGTGCATTTTTCACGTATTCAGATTGTCTACGCCGTTTCGCATCTCGAACAGGAAAGCGATGAAGCTTTTCATGAACGGGATAAACTCGCCTGAGTCTATCATCGCGCAGACCTCCTCCAGCGTTGCCCAGCGCGCATCCATGACCTCCTCGGGCTGAAGGTGCAGCTGACTGAGCGAGATGTCCCTGGCAATTATGTAATAGTCGTCGAAGCCGTCTTCAAAGTTCACCGTAAGGCGGGGCCGGATATCTGAAAGGTCGATATCGAGCCCAAGCTCCTCGCGCAGCTCACGGCGCATGGCCTGCCGGCTTGTCTCGCCGCACAGCGCGCTGCCGCCGACCGTGACGTCCCATTTTTCGGGAAACGTCGGCTTCTGGGAGCAGCGCTGCTGGATCAGCAGCTTTCCCTCCGAGTTGAATATCGCAATGTGAACGACCATGTGATAGAGCCCCCCGGGGTGCTTTTCGCCCCGGATAACGCTTTTGCCGGTCGGTATTCTGTTGACGTCGTATGCATCCCATGATTCCATTTTTATCACCCGGAACACAGTAGCATTTTTTGCTCTCCGCGTCAAGAGGCAGCCGCAATACAGGCCGAACTCGGGCGGAAATTATGGCTTTACAGCGGCGGCGGTATTTGCTATAATACTTAAGCACAAATGCGCCCGTAGCTCAGCTGGATAGAGTGTCAGACTCCGACTCTGAAGGTCGTGGGTTCGAATCCCGTCGGGCGTACCAGGTCGGAGCAAGCCTTGTATCGCTTGCTCCGACTTTTTAATGTAAGAGCGTACTCGCGCTGCTTTAGCTCCTCATTCTGCCGTCTCAGCTCGTTGAGCCTCTCCGGCTCACGGGAAAATTTCTTGTTGACATTCTTGTTTGTAGTGGGTATATTGGTATTGGGAGCAGTCCCCGTAGTCGTTTCGGGCGTTTTGGTCAGGGCATTTGCATTGACCATGCGGGCTATGCTTCCTTTTTTTGCGCTTGCATACATGGTTTGCACATACAAGTCAAGACTTCCACCGCTATCTACTGCAATAACTGTAACTCTGCTGCCGTCTATCACTTTTATAAATTCGGCAGCGGGACGATTATTGTAAGTAGATTTTTTTATTTTTTCAGGCTCACTTATCACATCAGGGATTAGTGTGAAATCATTTGCTGTAATTGCTCTCTGACCTCTTGCTGTTTCCGATTTTATCGAACCATGATCTTTGAATATTTTTCTGACATGGTCAGCACGCAAAGTAACATTACGCCCGGTAAAATTATAGCCTGTCGCAGTTTCTATAGCATTTGCAAGATCATTGCCAACAACTCCAAAAAACATTTTGCCGGTAAAACCCTTATCCTCTATAGCTCTCTTTACGAACAAGTCTAATTGTGCGGAATTTTCATAAACATTTATTCGCTTGCTGCTCTTCCAATTTTCAATCTGCTGATTAGAATACGGTTCAAGCGAATACTTCACCCCGCCTTTTTTCGGCGGCGCTCTGCCCTTGCTGCCGGTCTTATCGGCGGCGTATTTGCGCACGGTGTCCTGTGCTTTCCCGTAGCTTTCGCTGTTTAAGTCCGTGCCCTCGAAGATGTTCATTCTGCCCAGCGCATCGCAGCAGATTTCCCCAAAAGCCTCGTCGGCGCTGAGAATGCCGCCGTATTCGCTGCTGTATATCTCGATAAGCTCGTTTAATTCGCCCTCAGTGAAGTCGTCAAGCAGCATTTCTTTTGCCTCGTCTATGCTCAGATCGCCGTTTTCAAACGCCGCATGCCCCATCTCGTGGCGCATTATCTGCTCTGCGGTGTAGTCGGGATGGTCTGCTCTCACCATGACGGTCTTTTTTGCCGTGTCAACAACGCCTCTGAACTCGCCGCCTGCATAGCGGATATTGCCGCCCACAAAATATGTGACCTTATAGCCGTAGCTCTCCGCGAGCTTGCGGCCTTTTTTCATTTACATATCCCCATAAATGTGCTATGATATTTTATTATAAAACTTTCAGGAGATAAAAATGGCGGATAAACTCAAACAGCTTGACAACAGATATTCCGAGCTTGCGATGCGCATGGAAAACAGCGAGATTTATGCCGATCCCGCGGCATATACGAAATGTGTGCGCGAGATGAAGGAGCTCGAGCCCATAGTCACGGCATACAGGGAATATGCCAAATGCGAAAAGACTATGAAAGAGGCCGAGAAGCTGATGAGCGATCCCGAGTTCAGGGAGCTTGCGCAGGATGAGTATAACGAGTCCAGGGAGCGCATGGTGGAGCTTAGCGAGCATATAAAGATCCTGCTCCTGCCCAGGGATCCGAATGATGAGCGCAACGTCATTATGGAGATACGCTCCGGTGTCGGCGGGGAGGAGAGCTCACTGTTTGCACACGATCTTTTCAGAATGTACTCCATGTACGCCGAGAGCAAGGGCTGGAAGATAGATATCGTCAATTTAAACGAGACCGAGCTCGGCGGTATAAAGGAAATGAGCTTTGTCGTCGAAGGGCAGGGGGCGTATTCGCGCCTGAAGTTCGAGGCCGGCGGTCACCGCGTACAGCGCGTTCCGGAAACGGAGTCCGGCGGCAGGATACACACCTCGGCAGCTACGGTCGCAGTGCTCCCCGAGGCCGAAGAGGTCGAATTTGAAATAAATCCCGCAGATTTGCAGATCGACACCTACCGCTCGTCCGGCGCCGGCGGCCAGCATGTTAACAAGACCGAAAGCGCCATTCGCATAACGCATCTGCCCACGGGCGTTGTGGTTGAGTGTCAGGATGAGCGCAGCCAGTATAAAAATAAAGACAGGGCAATGAAGATACTGCGCTCAAAGCTGTACGAGGCCGAGCGGCAGAAGAAGGCAGCCGCCATAGCTGCCGAGCGCAAATCCCAGGTCGGATCCGGCGACCGTTCGGACAGAGTGCGCACCTATAACTTTCCGCAAAACCGCGTGACCGACCACCGTCTCGTCGGCGATGTGCGAAACTTCAATATCCAAAGTGTCCTCAACGGCGACCTTGATCCTATAATCGATGCGCTCATAACCGCCGATCAGGCGGAAAAGCTAAAAAGGCAGGCGGAGAGCTGATGGAAACTAAGCTGATAGGAAAAGATAAGCTCGGCGAGGCGGCTGCGCTCATAGTCTCCGGCGAGCTCGTCGCCGTGCCGACGGAAACGGTGTACGGCCTTGCATGCAGCGGCCTTGACGCGGCGGCAGTCGAGCGGGTGTATGAGGTCAAGGGCAGACCCGAGGTAAAGCCCCTTTCACTTATGCTGCACAAGGGGGCGGCGGTAACCAAATACTGTACGAATATCCCAAAGCAGGCGCGGGCGCTTATGGACAGATTCTGGCCGGGGCCTCTGACCATCGTTTTGAAGTCAAAGGACATTGTTCCCGATATCGTCCGTGCCGGCGGTGATACCGTTGCGCTAAGGTGTCCGGATCACCCCATGACGCAGGAGATGCTCAAAAAGGCAAAGCTTCCGTTTGCAGCGCCCTCGGCAAATCCATCGGGCAGCAAAAGCCCAGTTACCGTGCAGGAGGTTCTTGATTACTTCGACGGAAAAATTGCCGCTGTTGTCGACGGAGGACGGTGCGGCCTGGGGTTCGAGTCCACGATAATCGACATGAGCTCGGTGCCGTATAAAATATTGCGTCAGGGAGTACTGCCGGAAGCGGACATTGCCTCCGTGCTGACCGAAGGTCTGAAGGTCATCGGCATAACCGGCGGCACGGGCTGTGGAAAAACTACTGCTCTGCGTGAGCTTGAGGCCATGGGCGCACTTATAATCGACTGCGACGCGCTGTACCACGATATGCTCAAAACGAATGTGAAGATGCTTGCGGATATCGAGCGTTCGTTTCCGGGGACAGTCATCGACGGCGTTCTCGACCGCAAGGCGCTCGGCGCGACGGTGTTTTCGAATGAAGCCGCGCTCGAGGACTTAAACGCTATAACGCATCACTATATTGGACTTGAAGTCAGTAAAAAGCTTTCAGAGTGGGCGATGCGTGGCGGAAAGACGGCTGCCATCGACGCGATAGCGCTTATCGAGAGCGGACTTGCGGAAAAATGCTGTGCCGTTGTCGGTATTGTTGCCGAGAAAGCGACGCGCATCGAGCGTATAATGAAGCGCGACGGCATAAGCTATGAATATGCCATGATGCGTGTGAATGCCCAGTACCCCAACGAGTATTTCGAGCAAAAGTGCGAATATGTGCTGCACAATGACGGCAGCGCGGACAGATTCAGAAAAGAATGCAAAAATTTATTTAAGGAAGTATTGAAAAATGGCTGAGATCAGAGATGAATTATTTTACAGGCAGAAAAACGGCTATGACACGATGAGCACGCAGCAGCGCATCAATATGGAGGACTACTGCCGCGGCTATATGGCATTTTTAAACGAGGCGCGCACCGAGCGCGAGGCCGTAAAGATGGCCATAGAAATGGCCGAGGCTAAGGGCTTTGTCGAGTATGCCGACGGTATGGAGCTCAAGGCCGGCGATAAGGTCTACCGCAACAATCGCGGCAAGTCGCTGATGCTGGCCGTCATAGGAAAACAGAGCCTCGAAAAGGGCGTTATGATAGCCGGCGCGCATGTCGACTCTCCGCGCATCGACCTCAAGCAGAACCCCCTGTACGAAAGCGACGAGCTTGCGTATTTCAAGACACATTACTACGGCGGCATAAAGAAATACCAGTGGGTGACCATACCTCTTGAGCTGCACGGCGTTGTAGCGCTTAAGTCCGGCGAAGTCATTGACGTCACCATCGGTCACGATCCCGCCGATCCGCAGTTTGTCATAACCGATCTTCTGCCGCACCTTGGAAAGGAACAGATGAAAAAAACCATGGAGGAGGGCATAACAGGCGAGGGACTCAATATCCTAATCGGCAGCGTTCCCTATGCCGACGAGGGCAGCGACAGGGTAAAGCTTGCGATTATGAGCATCCTCAACGATCGCTACGGCATAGTTGAGGAGGACTTCCTCTCGGCAGAGCTCACCGCAGTTCCGGCATTTGAGGTGCGCGAGATCGGCCTTGACCGCTCGCTCATCGGCGGCTACGGCCACGATGACCGCGTGTGCGCCTATGCCGAGCTCAAGGCTATACTTGATATTGAAGCAGCGCCCGAAAAGACCTGCGTCTGCATACTGGCCGACAAGGAGGAGACGGGCTCGGACGGCGTGAGCGGTATGCAGAGCAGCGCGTTCGAGTGCTTTATGGAGGAGCTTTGCGACAGTCAGAATGTGCCCCTGCGCCGCTGCTTTGCAAACAGCTTCTGCCTGTCTGCCGACGTTACCGCGGCGTTTGACCCCAACTTCCCCGAGGTAAGCGAAAAGCGCAACGACGCAAAGCTCAACTACGGCATGGGCATCTGCAAGTTTACCGGCGCTCGCGGCAAGAGCGGCACGAGCGATGCCTCTGCCGAGGTCATTGCGTATCTCCGAAAGCTCTTTGCCGATAACGGAGTTGTCTGGCAGATGAGCGAGCTCGGCAAGGTCGATCAGGGCGGCGGCGGCACGATAGCAAAGTACATGGCAAACCGCAATATCGACACCATCGATGCCGGCGTTCCGGTGATGAGCATGCACGCACCCTTCGAGGTTGTCGCAAAGTTTGACTGCTTTATGACCTATCTCGGCGTGCTGGCCGCATATAAGGCATAAACACTTATAAAACCGCCTCATACCTGGCAAAATAGGTATGAGGTGATTTTTTTGGATGAGATAAAGGAGCTCGGCAGCACGCAGCCGAAGGGCAGGGAGGGTATGATCCACTGCCTGACCATAGTAGGCCAGATCGAGGGACACCAGATACTTTCCGAGGATAACAAAACGACAAAGTACGAGCACATCATGCCGCTTCTGGCGGCGGTCGAGGAATCCGAGGATATAAAGGGGCTTCTTATCCTTTTAAACACCGTCGGCGGCGACGTCGAGGCCGGGCTCGGCATATCGGAGCTCATAGCCGGTATGAAGAAGCCGACCGTGTCTCTTATACTCGGCGGCGGTCACTCGATAGGCGTGCCGCTTGCGGTCGCCGCCTCACGCAGCTTTATTGCGCCGTCGGCAGCTATGACGATCCATCCGGTGCGCCTTAACGGTGTCGTTATCGGTGTTCCGCAGACGTATAACTATTTTGCCCGAATTCAGGAGCGCATCGTCGGCTTTGTCACCGGCCACTCGAATATAAGCCGCGAGAGGTATAACGAGCTCATGATGGCGACCGATGAGCTTGCAAACGATGTCGGCAGCGTGATATACGGGCAGGAGGCCGTCTCCTGCGGCCTTATCGACAGCATCGGAACTCTCTCCGACGCCCTCGATTATCTTCACAACGAGATAGAAAGGCGGGCACATTGAGTGCTTGCCTTTTAATACATTATATGATAAAATAAAAAAGTTAAGTATACATAACATCTGAAAATACCCACACAGGAGATAAATATATGAGCATACTGGATGCCATAATCCTCGGTCTGGTTCAGGGCGTTGCGGAATTTCTGCCCATATCGAGCTCAGGTCATCTCGCTATCCTGCATAACCTGTTCAACATGTCTGATCTCGGCGGCAGCCACATGTTTTTTGACGTTCTGCTGCACTTCGGAACGCTTATCGCGATCTGCTTCATGTACTGGGGTGATATAAAAGCAATGTTCACTCAGACGATCGATATGTTCTCAGGCAGAGCTATCGACTCTGACGGCCGCCGCAGAAGATTTCCCGAGGCGCGACTTTTCATGCTGATAATCGTCGCGACGCTGCCGCTGGTGCTTATCCTGCCGGTGCATAAATACATAGAGGCGCTTTCAAATTCGACGGTCTATGTCGGCATAGCTCTCATTTTGACCGGCTGTATGCTCCTTGTTGCCGATAAAATGTCCAAGGGCACTAAGACCGAGAAGAACATGCTGTTTACCGACGCACTTATAATTGGCCTGTGCCAGTGCGTTGCGACGCTGCCGGGTCTTTCCCGTTCGGGCACTACAATAACCGCCGGCATCGCAACGGGGCATGACCGCAGCTATGCCGTCAAGTTCTCGCTTTTAATGAGTATCCCGGCCGTACTTGGCGCAACGCTTATTGAGCTTATAGATGCGCTTAAAACCGGCATCGATCCATCACTTATTCCGGCGTATCTGTTCGGTATGATCGCCGCCATGATCTCCGGCGTTTTGTCCATCGGACTTCTGCGCATGATAGCCCGCAGGACGCGCTTCGGCGGATTTTCCTACTACTGCTGGGTAGTCGGTGTGCTGACGATAATCCTCTCTCTCATATTCTGATAAAGGCAGGTAAGCTTAATAATGGCTCAGACCTCTACGAAGAAAAAAAAGAATAGTTCCGGCCAAAAGCAGACGTCAACAAAGGCAAAAAAGCCCTCAAATACGTCCTCGGAGGATAGCTCCGTTCAGCGCATCATAGCCGCGGTGTGCTTTCTGTTTGCCGCGGTGCTCGTTGCCATCGGGATATTCGCGCACGACGGCGTCGTCGTCGGCTGGCTGTGCGCGCTTTTAAAGGGCCTGTTCGGTTACGGCTTCTGGATCTGCGCTCCGGTGTTCCTGCTGGCGGCATATATTCTCGGCTTTCGCAGAGACGAGCCATGCGCATGGCGCCTTACTGCGGCGCTGCTGCTGCCGCTTTTGGCGGGCTCGCTTGTGAATCTTCTGCTGTCTCAGGTCGTTGTCGATAATCTCAGCGGCGTGGGCGAGCTGTTCTCGGTGCTCTACGCAGGAGGCAAGAGCATGCTCTGCGCCGGCGTTCTCGGAACGCTCATAGCCTTTGCTCTGGAAAAGGCCTTCAGTATTTACGGCGCTGCCATACTGCTGCTTTTGGCGCTTATATTCTTCATTCTGGCGGCATTGAGCGTAACGCCGAAGAAGCTTATTGCTTTCTTCAGTGCCGGCAGCTCTGAAAAATCCGAAAAGAAGCCTGCAAAGGCTGCGGCTATAGCCGAGTCCGAAACCGAGTCAGCGGAGACTGCCGAGCAGGTCAAAAAGACTCGCCGCCATGCTATAGATATCCCGCTCGACGATGAGCCGGCGTTTACCAAAAAAACACCTGCATCCGAAGAACCTACCGTTAAGGACGAGCCCGCGCCTAAAAAAGCCGGAGGGCTTTTCGGAAAAAAGGCTGAAAAGTCAAAGCCCCTTGCTCCCGACAATATAGAGGTCGAGCCATTGACTATAGAGGAGGTCGAGGCCATGACGGGCATTTCCGCCGTCAGGCTCAGCGGTGACGGAGAGGTCAAGACCGGCGCGGTTTCAGATCCCCCGAAAAAAGCCACCGCCGCCGAGGTAGCAGCGGAGACAGAGGCCATACGAACAGCTATTGAATCGGCAACGAGTGAGGGAGAGTACGAAAAGCCTCCTATATTCCTGCTCAAGAAGGGCCACACCGTCGCCGACAATTCGGCAGATGAGCTGCGCACGAACCGCGAGCGCCTTGAAAGCACCATAAAGAGCTTCGGCGTATCGGCAAGAATAGTTGATACCACCCGCGGCCCTACGGTCACAAGATACGATATTGAGCTTGACCAGGGCGTGAAGCTCAGCAGACTGACGAATTTGGCAGGTGATATAGCGCTTGCCCTCGGTGTCGTCAGCGTCCGTATAGCCCCGATCCCGGATAAAATATCCACAGTCGGTATAGAGGTTCCCAATAAGATAATAAGCACAGTTTACCTGCGCGATATAATTGACTCGCCGCGCTTTGCCTCATCCAAGTCAAAGCTCAGCTTTGCCATCGGTAAGGACATTGCCGGACAGGCTGTCGTCGGCAATATCTCGAAGCTTCCGCACCTGCTTATTGCGGGCACCACGGGCTCGGGCAAGTCTGTGTGCATGAACTCGCTTATCATAAGCCTTCTGTATAAGGCAGACCCCGACGAGGTCAAGCTCATAATGATCGACCCAAAGATGGTCGAGCTAGGCGTTTATAACGGCATTCCGCATCTGTATATCCCGGTCGTTACCGACCCGAAAAAGGCCGCCGGTGCGCTCCAGTGGGCGGTAACGGAAATGCTTAAGCGCTACAGGCTGTTTTCCGAGCTCGGAGTGAGAAGCCTTGAGGCGTATAACGAGCACCTGCTCGAAAACGACCAGCCCAAGATGCCGAGCATAGTCGTAGTCATCGACGAGCTGGCGGACCTTATGCTCGTCGCGTCCAAGGACGTTGAGGAGAGCATTTGCCGCGTGGCGCAGATGGGTCGTGCCGCCGGTATGCATCTTGTTATCGCAACGCAGCGTCCGTCGGCTGACGTCATAACCGGCCTTATGAAGGCCAACATCCCCAGCCGCATAGCGTTTGCCGTCTCCTCCGCGCTCGAAAGCCGAATTATCCTCGATAACGCCGGAGCGGAAAAGCTCATCGGCATGGGCGATATGCTCTACGCCCCCATAGGCTGCGGCAAGCCCCTGCGCGTTCAGGGAGCGTTTGTCAGCGACGAGGAGCGCGACCAGATCGTTCAGTTTATAAAGCGCCAGTCCACCGCGCAATACAGCGAGGACGTCATGGCGCAGATCGAAAAGGCCGCCGAGGATAAGGGAGCAAACGGCAAAGGGCGCAATGACGATGACGAGTCTGCCGGAAAGCCCGAATATGACGAGCTCTTGCCCCAGGCGGTCGATGTTATCTTCGACACCAAGCAGGCCTCGGTTTCCATGCTACAGCGCCGATTAAAGCTCGGCTACTCGAGAGCTGCGCGTATAGTCGATCAGATGGAGGAGATGGGCATCATCGGCCCCTTCGAGGGCTCGAAGCCGCGTCAGATACTCATAACGCGCGATCAGTGGCTTGAAATGCAGACGACGCAGGGCACGGCACCCACGGAAATTCTGCAAATTCAGACAGAGTTTAACGACGAGACAGACGATATATAAGAGACTAAGGCGGTTAACATAATGTAACCGCCTTATTTAGGTTTACACAGGTGATACTATGAAGGATTATTTCTGCCCGCAGATGGATGTGGGCGATATAAACAGCATAAGCATGCTCGGCCTTGCGCATATAGGCGACGGCGTATATGAGCTTTTAACGCGCACGATGCTGTGCGCCGGCGGCAATAAAAAGGTCACCGAGCTTCACAAAAAGACCGTCGCCATCGTAAATGCCCCGGCTCAGGCCGAGGCTGCCGAGAGGCTTCTGCCGCATTTGACGGACGACGAAAAATATATCTATAAGCGCGGTCGAAACGCCAAGGTAAATTCTGTGCCGCACAAGGCCGATATTGCGCAGTATCATACGGCGACCGGGCTTGAGGCTCTGTTCGGATGGCTGTATCTTCAAGGAAAAACGCAGCGTATAAATGAGCTGTACGCCGTATGCGTGGAGGATGGTCATGGCGCTTGATGCAATACTTTTATCGGGAATAATAGCCGAGCTTCGCCCGAAAATAATCGGTGCAAGGATAGACAAGGTTCAGCAGCCCGAGCGCGATAAGATCGTCCTGTCTGTTCGCGGTGCTGAGAGCCTGCGTCTTCTCATCGATGCGGGCGCCGGCAGCGGGAGGCTCCAGCAGACGCGCCTGAGCTTTGAAAATCCCGCAGAGCCGCCGATGTTCTGCATGCTGCTTCGCAAATATCTCACCGGCGGCAGGATCGAGGCCATAGAGCAGCCGGACTGGGAGCGCCTTGCCATAGTTAACATAACATCTCGCAACGAGCTTGGCGACAATGTAGATCTGCGTCTTGCCATTGAACTCATGGGCAGAAGCTCAAACCTTGTGCTCATTGGCTCTGACGGACGAATTATAGACTGCCTGCGCCGCATGGATTACGGCGGCGACGCCGAGCGCAGAATGCTGCCCGGCATGATCTACCGCCTGCCGCCCAAGCAGCGTAAGCCGCTTGTGTTTGACCTTTCGCCGGAGGAAATAGCGCAGGCGCTGTACGCATCCGACACAGGCAAAAGTGCGGATAAGCGCATTATGGACTGCTTTTCGGGGCTCTCGCCGCTTATCTGCCGCGAGCTTGCCTGCCGCAGCAGGGATAACGCCGCATTGCTGCCCGAGGCGATAGGCGCGTTTTTGGACAGCGTCAGGGCAGGGGAGCTCACGCCGGTGCTGCTTACCGAGGGCGGAAAGCCGAAGGAATATTCCTTCATGCAGCTTAGGCAGTATGCCGGAGTGTACGATGTGCGCGAGTTTGAAAGCTTCTCCGAGCTTCTGGATGCGTACTACTCAAAGCGCGACACGCTCGAGCGCCGCCGCAGACGCTCAAGGGAGCTCAGCCACCGCGTCAAAACCGTGCGCGACCGCATAGCGCGAAAGCTCGGCCTCCAGCGTCAGGAGCTGCAAAAATGCTCAGAGCGCGACGGGATACGCCGCAATGCGGAGCTTCTGACGGCAAACCTCTACCGCGTAAAAAAGGGCGACAGCGCCGTTACCGTCGAGGACTATTACGAGCCGGGCTGTCCGCAGCGCACGATAATACTCGACCCATTGAAAACGCCGCAGAATAACGCCGCTGCGATGTTCAGGGAATATAACAAGCTCAAGACCGCCGAGCAGCACCTCACGGCGCTTATCTATGAGGGCGAGAGGCAGCTTGAGTATTTAAACAGCGTCCTCGACGAAACGGAACGCGCCGAGACCGAGGACGATCTTGCCGAAATTAAAGCCGAGCTCGTCGGCACGGGTTATATCAAAAAGCAGCGCGGCGCAAAGGAGCGCAAGCGCAAAAAGCAGGGGCCCATGCGCTTTGTTTCCACCGACGGCTTTGAGATACTCGTCGGCCGCAGCAACGCGCAAAACGACGAGCTGACCACAAAGACCGCCCGCCGCACGGATATCTGGCTGCACACGAAAACCGTCCACGGCAGCCACGTCATCATCTCCTGCGACGGCGTTGCACCGCCCGAGAAAACGATCGAGGAGGCGGCGCAGCTTGCCGTTTACTACTCTCAGGCGCGCGACGGCGGCAAAACTCAAGTCGACTATACCATGGTGCGCAACGTCCGCAAGCCCTCCGGCTCGCTGCCCGGCATGGTCATATACACAGACTACGCCACCCTCTCCGTCTCCGCGGACGAGGCGCTGGCCGAAAAACTGAGGGTGAGATAATAAGGAGCTCCGAAAATTCGGAGCTCCTGTTTTAATATGCTCGTTCTATACTGATATCCCCCGATGAAGGTGAACGGTCATTCCAAGCAACTTTTACATTAATTGTAAATTTATACTTTTCGGTAAATTGACCGTAATCATCATATCCGCTAAAAGTACCTTTAACCTCAACTGTGTAGTATTTCTTGTCATTAAAATCATTAACATAATTGCCTGTATAGGAAGCGCTGCCGATATCGGGAACAGAAATACTTGCAGTATCGTCCCTACCTGTGACTCTGTTGAGCAAATCATATCCACCCAATCCATCAGATACATATTCACTTGCTATTTGAACCGCTTCACTGGAAGTGAATTCGCTATAGCTTGAGCTTTCATCTTGCTCTTCCTCTTTTTCCTCTCCGCATGCCGCGAGCGCGAGCAGCATGATGATCGCCAGCACTGCGGCGACTATTCTTTTTAGATTCATACCTTTTCGTTCTCCTTTAATACTTGTTCTTTTCTTTTTTCGCAGTTTTTGCACCAGAGCAGGCTATTTCCAACATGGCGGCGGGCTTCATCCTCGGTCTCGAACTCCATGCCGTTAAACGGCTTTGTCATCGCGTGATAGCAAAAGCCCTCGATATGAAGCTTTCCGGTGCCGGTATTCAGGAAATATTTCATTCTCTCCCTCCTTAAAAGAAATTTCGGAAAAAACCTGAGAACAGTATAGCCCGTATACGGGCAATTGTCAATATCTAAGCAATAAAATACGATTGTGGCATAAACTAAATGAGGTGGATGCCATGATAGTATTTGACCGCTTATGGACGACGATGAAGGAAAAGGGCGTGTCGCAATATAAGCTCATAAAGGAGTACAAAATAAGCACGGGGCAGTTGGATAGATTAAGAAAAAACGAGAATGTAAATACTTACACCCTCGATCAATTATGCAGAATATTAGATTGCAGCTTAGACGACATTGCGGAATACAGAGAAAGCTGAAAAACGGAAGGCCGAGCCTTCCGTTTTTCAGCGCCTGCCGAGCACGTTCATGGCCGCGGCGAGCATATCGGCGGCCTCGGCACGGGTGAGCGCGGCGCTGTCGACGTCAGCACTTTGCATTATCCCGCACGCATCGAGAT
>ULPT01054966.1_pt1 | contig 15279 bp, 10 predicted proteins | sample 1953751 | NCBI WGS metagenome assembly ULPT01 (sample SAMEA4835636, study PRJEB28245) | human gut metagenome | biome: gut microbiome; material: fecal sample | place: Denmark | collected 2008
CTCACCATTTCAGCGGTAACGAACGCCTCACGGTCGGAAAGCCGTTGGTAATGCTTAGCGATTTGAGCCTTGATGTTATCAAGCGCAAAGTTCACCTCATTGGCTTCCTTGCTTCTGCCTTTGGCTCTGTTGCCCTTGGCATCCCATATCGCCTTGGTCACGCTCAGCTTGCAACTGAACTGTGCGATAGTTCCGTTGATTGTCACACGTCCCATGATAGGGACAATTCCGTTTCTCTCCTTGCTTCCATTTACATAGAAGACTGTCTTGAATGTACTTCTCATAATTGTTTGCTTTTTGTTCAGTGCAAAATTAAACTATGAGAGCTGCATGGCAAATTCACAACCTGTGCAGAATGGAGAAACAAGAACCGACACCGTTTAAAAAGCTCATTAGGGCGTTTTTCTGAGGTAATGAATTGAAAGCGTTTCCACTTCTCAAATCTGCTATTTTCGCATTTCCTCACGAACGTCACTTAAAGCCAACAACTGCCACAACCACCTGAAACTCAAAACAAAAGCCCAAATCTGCTATTTTTTGCTTTTTAGTCATTCTTTTTCTGTAAAGTAATAATTGTATTATGGCTGAAGCATCACCTATTTGTAGAGGTAAAAACCTTACGTTAGAAACGGTATTGTCATTTGTCAATGCTATGCCTTTGGAGTCTATGAAAAAGGCTGAGTTCCATAATGTCACAGAGGCGAAATTAAAAGGTTGGACTCAGACTCATGCTCAAATAGCTAGGCAATTGGCTCTTTATTATGAGAAAGATGGAATGTGCATCCCTAGATTTACGCGAAAAGTATCGTGCTCAGAGATATTGCGTTATGTAGAAAATTGGGCAAAGTTGTATTTTGTTCCAAATATTTACACTCCAAGTCTAAAAGCTAACGAACATCGAGCAACTAATATCTATGCTTTTTTGAAAAATGAAGTAAGGTTAGGCGAGGAATCTTTTTCGAAAGCTTGTACTCGTATGTTTGGTATTGAACTGAATAATACAGATAAGGTTAGGGTCTATCTTAATAATTTTACTGATTTGATTATTTGTGATGATACAATGTCTGTAAATCAGCATTTGTCTGATTGCTCTATGCCAGAAGTTTATCCTGAAATAGCGATAGATTCAGCAGAAAACTACTTTAGCTACTTTTCGGTCGATTTTCCATGTGCTGTTGAGAAATCACATAGTATTGAAGCTTCTCTCCAACAAATTTTCTACGGTGCCCCAGGCACCGGTAAGAGTCATACTATAAAGGAGCAGACGAGGGGTGAGGATGTGATTCGCACTACGTTCCACCCGGATAGCGACTACTCAACATTTGTAGGAGCATATAAGCCGACGACCAAGACTGTGCCTGTAACGACTGTTATTGGTACGAAAGCCGTACCCGTTGAAGGAGCTGACGGCAAGCCTATGACAGAAGACAAGATTGTCTATGAGTTTGTTAGTCAGGCGTTTCTGCAAGCCTATATAGAGGCATGGCAGAAATTCAACCAACTCGGTGCCGGTGAGGAGGCAAAGAAGGAATACCTGATAATCGAGGAAATCAACCGTGGCAATTGTGCCCAAATATTTGGCGACCTGTTCCAGTTGTTGGATAGAGGCGCACATGGCTTCTCGGAATATCCGATAAAGGCGGATGCCGACATGCAGAAACAACTGCGTAAAGCATTTGCCGGAGTTACTATACCGCAGGAGGACGAAATAAATAAACTCTTTGATGAAGCAGACATCGTATCACAGGTGCTGAATGGCGAAGTGTTGTTGTTGCCGAGTAATCTGTATATCTGGGCAACGATGAACACCAGCGACCAAAGCCTCTTCCCGATAGATTCAGCCTTCAAGCGTCGTTGGGATTGGAATTATGTGCCAATAAGTGATGCCGGCGAGCGTTGGGCGATAGACGTAAATGGTGCGAAATACGACTGGTGGCAGTTCCTTGTTGCAATAAACAGCCGTATCTATGACGCTACATATTCAGAAGACAAGAAACTTGGTTATTTCTTCTGCAAGGCAGAGGACGGCGTTATCAGCGCAGAGAAGTTTGTCAGTAAGGTGGTGTTCTACCTTTGGAATGATGTGTTCAAGGATAGTGAGTTTGAGGGCGAGGCTTTCAGCGACGGAGATAATGGCAAGTTGTCATTCTACAAGTTCTATATTACTGAGGCAGGCAAGACGGAGGTCAACGAGAAAAAGGTGGAACGGTTCTTGAACAATCTGGAGTTGAAACCAGTTTCAGAAAATGATGACGATGAGGAATACAAGGGTCAGAAAGAAAGCACTGATGATGGAGAACAGAGTGAATGGACAGAAACAGAGAAGAAACGCTATGAGTATTGGGATGCCTTCTTGAAATACGCTCCAAAACATAGCCAAGATTTTGCAACCTATTTTGGCGGAATAAAGAAATCTACCAAAAGCCATTGGAAGAATTTCTTTGTGACTGGAACGGATTTTTATCTTGTTGCCATCCAACAGCGTAGAAGACATGCTATTGAAATGCAAGTTTATTATGACCAAACTACTGATGAATACTATAGGTTGTTTGCCCATAAAGACGAAATAGAAAAAGAGATGGGTGTAAAATATGAATGGAATGAAATTCCTGACAAGGAATCAAGTATTATCAGCGAAGAGAAACATGATGTGGACTTTGAAAATAAAGAAGATTGGCCAGTCCAGTTTGATTTCATCATAGACCGTCTGCTACGCATGAGAGCGGTGTTCCTCAAATACGCTAAAAAGTAGAAGTCATGCGCATACTGATAGAAGAATACCAATACGATGTCGCCGATGTGCGTGATGTGCTGCAAGGTATTGATGCCTTGGAGAACGTGGAAGGAAAGGTATCGGTGCATTATGTGGGATATTTTTATAATGTCTCACAGGGCGACTGCGTGTTTATTCTTCCGAAGGTGCTGCTGCGTGATGTGGACGGACAGGAACTGGCTTTCGGGAAATATCGTCCGGAAAGCATAGTAATGCCCGAAGGTCAGAAGCAGTTGACCAATGATGAGCGGGATTTTCTGTATGGATTCGCAGTGTGGATCTACCGTGCGATTGTGGTATACAAGAATGACAAGACGAATGATTCCACCATCGTCTATCAAAAGAAAATCACACAGGCAGGGTTTGGCAGTCGCAGACTGAGCAACACCTTTCTTGACATATTGCTTGCGTTGTTGCAGTTCAACAAAGACAACCAGAGCTTCTTCTTCTTTGTGCTGAAAAATCTCCATGCAGGATACAACAAGATAAACTGGACACGCACTATAGGCACGACAACGGCGATAGTGCAAGACGGGAATGCGGTGTATCTGAATCCCGTGAACAAGAAAAGGACGATAAACTTTGACGAGGAACTGCTCGTGATCTTCTTCTCTATTCTGAACTATATAGGCGACACGTATGGATTCGAGAAGAATATCAACTGCAACTTCGAGCTGATTCGCGGAAAGCAGTTTGAGAAATACCGCAAAGGTTATGGCAAAGTACGTTTGCAGCAAATCAAATATAAGTATTTCTCTGACAAGGCTTTGCAGCTGTGGAAGCTCTGCTATGCCTTCTTTGATGAGTCAAGGCAGGTGTTCGTGAATACCAACCAAAAAGAATATCTGTTGGTGAAGAGTTTCCATATCGTGTTTGAGGCAATCATCGATACATTGATAGGAGACAATCCGTTGCCGGACGGAATGGACAAGAAGCAGGAAGACGGCAAAATCGTAGACCATCTCTATACTGCCAAGAGTCTTGTCGAGGGCGATACCGGCAATACCTATTATATCGGAGACTCAAAGTATTATAAAATGGGAAACGAGCTCGGCAAAGAGTCCGTTTACAAACAATACACATACGCCCGAAATGTGATACAGTGGAATCTCGACATTTTCAACGATAGGCGTATTCCGTCATCAGGCGTGAAGCTGCGTGATGACGAGACAGAAGGATATAATATCATTCCAAATTTCTTTATTTCGGCAACGATGGACGAGAAGTTTGATTATGGCAACGACGGCATAAAAGAGACCGACCGCAAGAGCAACCGCTATATGTCGAAGCAGTTTGACAACCGTCTGTATGACCGTGACACGTTGTTGCTGTTCCACTATGATGTGAATTTCTTGTTTGTGTTGTCTCTGTATGCCAAGAACAATGGTAGCGAGCAGAGGAATTGGAAAGGAAAGATACGCAAGAAGTTCCGTTCGGAGATTCAGACCTGGCTCCAGCAGGACTTCCAGTTCTATGCCATGAAGCCACGGCCGACGGTGAACATAAAGGAATATGTGGAAACGCATTTCAGACAAGTGCTGGGAAAAGTATATACCCCATTTGAGGAGCAGGATATTTTCTCGCTTGCCCTTGACAAGAGTGATAAAGAGAAGAATGAGGTGTTGCTCGCAGAATTGGGAAAGTCATTTGTGATACGCGAATGTGAGTTGGGAACAGATCCCAAAGACGTGTTGCCGGCGAAAGAATCCGGCGCCATGCCAGCTATGCCGGGTGATGCTGGTGAAAAGAATGTCTTTACCTGTCTTGTACGCAAGACCGACGAGAATTTCAAGGCGTTTGCGGAACACCGGGGGAAGTATTATGTCATGGAGAGAATACCAAGCATAAACTTAATAGGCATCAAGTATCTCCTGCCGATGGTCGGCGGTATGATAGACGGTTATTACGATGTGCAAAGAATCGGCATCACAGAATATGACGGCAAGGCGGCACTACGCATAAGGCTTGGTGATTATCATCCGATAGGTGAAGAGTGGGTGCAGATATACAGAGTGAAAATGCAGCCAGGAGAATTGATTTCGCTGGATTATACTATGAAAATGTATACAGATTAACCAAATAAGTATATGGAAGAAGTAAAGCGAGGAAGAGCTAAGAGGAAACTTCTGAGGGTGATGTTTCCTGATGGAAAATCAATATGCTATAAAAACGTTACAGACACGATGATTGCAACGTTGCAAGAACTTGGCACGGAAGTCATATCCGACATCAGATTGGACTTGTGTCATCTGCCTTTGTTGTCAAAGGAAGTTTATCCAAAATACAAAGACTGGATGAAACCGGTTTGTGATGGATGGTATTTAAATACGCAATCAAATTCAGAAGGAAAGTTTTTGCAATTGACAGCAATAAACAACCAGTTGTCTTTGGGCTTGAATATAGAACTTGGTACTGATTTTGAGGCACAAGAAAATCCCAATAAAGAGAGACGCACAAGAGTAAAAGACAAGTTGTTGGTAAAATTCCCTGACGGCAGATATTTTGCCAATAACAGTACTTTAGACACGTTTCTTGAGGTGGTTTGGGAAATCGGTATTGACGAAATAAAGCGCAAGGAACTGTCGTGGGGCGGTAATCCTTTGGTAACATCAACAAAGATGTTCAACAATCAAGTGCAAGTAGACAGCCAACGCTGGATAATAGTGCCCAATACGACAAGAGATAAAGTAAAACTTCTTAGAGTTATAGGTGCTATGTTTCATATAAAAATGGAGATTACCTCTATCTAAATGGATTTCGCCAAAATCGTCCAAGACAATATAAATCTGAGACCACATCAGATAGAAGCCAAAGCCAAGATTTTTGATGCGTGGTCAAAATATGATTCAGTGATGTTGCAGATGCCTACAGGCACAGGCAAGACCTACTTGTTTACATCATTGATAAATGACTTGTTGTGCAATTACAAAAGGGAACACAAAGAAATAAACATATTGGTAGTGGCACACAGGACAGAATTGTTGGACCAGATATCTGCCACATTGTCTCGGTTCGGGATAGCGCATGGATTTATACAAGGAGCGAGAGAGCAGCATTTATGGAAGAGAGTGCAAGTAGGTAGCATAATGTCACTTCTGACGGATAAGAATTATTATAATGTATGCAGACAGAGATTTGATTATATAATAGTGGACGAAGCGCATCATTCCCTTGCTGATACATATGTGAAATTATTCAATCTGTTTCCGGAAGCCAAGAAATTAGGAGTGACGGCTACGCCGTGGAGATTAAATCACGAGTCGTTTCTGTCATTATACCAGCACTTGATAACATCACCACAGATTTCTTGGTTCATAAACAAAGGCTTATTGGCAGATTTTGATTATGTTTCCATAAAGCCGAATTCAGAAGTGCAGAAGCTCGTGAATAATTCAGAGGTTGCTTCAACGGGCGATTTCTCAAATACAGATCTTGACAACACCTTCAACAATCAGCGCATACGCGCAAAGGTATATGAATCATACGAGAAATTCGCCAAAGGCAGACAAGGTATTATCTATGCCATCAACAAGCGTCATGCCGCAAATATTGCTGAACTATACAGTAGTCATGGAGTCAATGCCGTAGCCATTGATTGCGACACGCCAAAAGAAGTGCGCCATGATCTCATTTCATCCTTCAAAGAAGGAAAGATAAAAGTACTGGTAAATGTGGACATATTCACGGAAGGTTTTGATTGTCCGAGCGTGAGTTTCATACAACTTGCACGTCCGACAAAATCGTTGGCATTATACATACAGCAGGTTGGGCGTGGACTTCGTGTGGTGGAAGGAAAAGAGAAGACCATCATCATAGACAATGTAGGACTATACAACTATTTCGGTTTGCCGGATGCAAACAGAATGTGGATGTATCACTTCAAAGGTCATGAAGATGTCGTACATAAAGATAACTCACGCCTCTTTAGTAATGAGGGCGAATTTGTGGCAGAAGTTGATGAAAGCAGGTTCAGAGAAGACAATGAGAGAATGATGGTAGTCCGTAGTGCTCAAGACGCATCAACAGACGATAGTGCTGAACCGAAGAAAGCATTGCGCCAGAAAATGGAAATAAAAGAGTTCTCACTATGTGACTATTATCTTGTTCGAGGGACAGAAATGGCTTTCAAGGTCTATCCATTTGTAAAGAAGCATGGCAAATCAACGGAAGCTGTAGGAAATTGTGTTTATGAATACAATGAGAAGGTAAAGAGAATTGTTTTTGGCACAGATACCTTAAAGAATCATGCAATAGCCAATACAAACATCAAGTTGCAGTCACTTCTTTCTTTTGTCGCAATGTTGGCAAGTATTAGCTATGATGATATTCTTGATATAAGTAAACTCTGTCCTAATGTGAGTCAAGATGAAATGACATTGTTTGAAATGCTGGAAGCGATCAGCAAATATAAGAAGCAATGAAACTGTGATGGATATATGATGGAAGAAGGTCTTCACATCATTGATATTGCTGATATGTGATTCTCTGTTATACTGCATAGCTTTATCCCCAATCGGTCATCAGGGCTTGAATATTTGTTAAAAACGGATTCAAATATCATTTTCTTTCCGCTGAACGGGCGATATGAAGGAGAAAAACACTATATTTGTAAATTCATAGAAATCCCTGCTGTCATTTTGCGAAGCCTCAACAACCGACGCCAAGCGAATAATCGGAGCACTGCCGAGGGAAACCTTGCCGACGGCATCGGCAATATCCACCCCATGACTCCAGCGGCAGCAGGACACAGATATGAACAAATAGGAATCATAACAAAAAACATAACACCACACGATGACCACCACGCCGAAGACAACACTACCAGAGGAGTTCTCCACATACACCCGGGAAATCTTGGGAGAGCAACGGTGGACGCGTTTCGCTGAAGCCATGGACGAGGAACCGCCGGTGAGCGTGAGACTGAACCCGATGAAATTCCGCTCCGACAGTATGGCACTGCCGGCTAAGGAAGACGAGCCCGTGGAATGGTGTCGGGAGGGACGCTATCTCAAGGAGCGGCCGATGTTCACTCTCGACCCCCTGCTACACGCCGGAGCATACTACGTGCAGGAGGCTGCCTCGATGTATATCACCCAGGTGATACGCGACCACGCACCCGCCGACCGTCCGCTGATGGTGCTCGACCTGTGTGCCGCACCGGGAGGGAAGTCCACCGCCATGCGCAGCGTGCTGCCCGAGGGAAGTCTGCTGATGACCAACGAGCCGATGCGCCCCAGAGCAAACATCCTGATGGAGAACATACAGAAATTCGGACACCCCGACGTGATAGTGACCAACAACTATGCCATCGACTACCAGCGCAGCAGACTGCAGTTTGACGTGATACTCGCCGACGTGCCCTGCTCCGGCGAAGGGATGTTCCGCAAAGACGAGGGGGCGATAAGGGAATGGTCGGTGGCTAACGTGAAGAAATGTGCCGCACTGCAGCGGGAGATTATCACCGACATCATGCCGTGTCTGAGAGACGGTGGACTGCTCGTATATTCCACCTGCACATACAACAGGCAGGAGGATGAGGAGAACGTGGACTTCATCTGCTCTGAATGGCAGATGGAAAAGCTCTCCGAGAGGCATTTCATTCCGGGCGAGACCCGATCGGAAGGTCTGTATATGGCGGCTCTGCGACAGACGGGAAGCGATGCCTCGCAGCAGACCACAATCAGTATGCTCGACTCATCGACAACGAAAAAGGACAAGAAGCAGAAGCGGCGCGGAAAGGCGTCGGCAGAACAGGCCGTGAAGGGGGCTAAGGAGATGAGCGGATGGATAAAGGACAACGAGGACTTCAGCATCACTACGCTCGGACAGCGCTTCGTGGCGGTGAGGAAACAGTGGCGCAGCGTGTATGACACCGCACTGGAGAAGCTACGCGTGATGCATGCCGGCATCGAACTGGGAGAGCCGAAGGGCAAGGACATCATACCGTCGGAATGTCTCGCTCTCTCAACGGCATTCAACCCGGAAGCCTTCGCCACGGCGGAACTCAACCGCGACACGGCGATTGCCTATCTCAGACGCGAACCGATACAGTTGCCGCCAGACACGCCGCGCGGATTCGTGGCTGTGGGGTATCAGGGACTGAACCTGGGATTCGTGAAAAACCTGGGCAACCGCACCAACAACCTCTTTCCGCAGGAATGGAGAATAAGGATGCAGAACGATGCATAGGTCTGGGGGCAGCCACACCTGGCCGCAACCCCATCCTAACCTTCCCCAAGGGACAACCCATCCTAACCTTCCCCAAGGGAAGGAACTGGTTACTCCGACTAAATGGTGTCAGCCCACAGCGGAAATAGTTGTGCAAGGTAACCTGCATCTCCCCTACGGGGGAGAACGAGAGGGGGCTGAAGTGATTGGCAGAGTAATTTGTCGTGATAGGAGAAAAGAATACTGGCATCACCCCCCACCTAGCCTCCCCCGTAGGGGAGGGACAGATACCATTGGCAGACTGACTGTCATCGGTTTGTCACTAACAAGAGTAATCTGCATCGTCCCAAAGTGGAAATAACAATGCAAGAGTAATCTGCATCGTCCCAAAGAGGAAATAACAGCGCGAGGTAACCTGCATCGCCACAAGTGGAAATAACAACGCGAGGTAACCTGCATCGCCCCTACGGGGGAGAACGAGAGGGGGCTGAAGTTCATTGGCGGAAATCATTGGCAGAGTAACCTGTCCCTTCCCTTGGGGAAGGTCTGGATGGGTTTGAGAACGAGAGGGGGCTGATGTTCATTGGCTGAAATCATTGGCTGATGTCGTCTGGAAGCAGCGAGCACCATAGTGCTCCAAATCCTGCAAAATCCAAACCGAATCGAAGACTCATTGGCAAAATAATATCAAAGAAAAAAAAATCCGTGAAGACCAATCCGTGTAAAGTCCGTGATATCCGTGTTTTTTCTTTGATTTGTCCACGCCGAAGGCTGTGGACACGATGTCAAAGGAGGGAAAGGATTCCAGTGTGAAAGCATATAGTGTCCATCAGCCTTCGGCGATGGCCACAGGTCAAAAAAAACAAAACACAGATAACACCGAGGAACACGGATTAATCTTTCACGGATTATTTTTTGACCTGAAATCTTTGGATTTCTATATGGATTTCAGAGGATTTGCGAGTGCTTGGGGCACTCCCCCATTCAACAAATGAGAGATTTGCAAAACTTGAATAAGTAACATATATATAATACATACGACAAACCTAACAAAAAAAACATAATTATGCTGACAGCAACTGAAATACAGGAGAAAGTGAACGCATACATCACATCACTGCCCTACGAGAGAAAACCAAAGTCGCTCTACGACCCGATAGAATACGTGCTCGCCGCCGGCGGAAAACGCATACGCCCGTCGTTCGTGCTCATGGCATACAACCTCTTCCACGACGACGTGGACAGAATACTGCCCGTGGCTACGGCACTGGAGACCTACCACAACTACACACTGCTACACGACGACCTCATGGACAAGGCGGACATGAGGCGAGGCAGACCCACCGTACACAAGAAATGGGACGACAACACGGCGATCCTCTCCGGCGACACAATGCTCGTATTGGCATACGAACACCTGGCGAAATGCGACACCAAATATCTCAAGCCTGCACTCGACCTCTTCACCGAAACGGCACTGGAGGTGAGCGAAGGACAGCAGTTCGACATGGAATTCGAAACGCGCAACGATGTGGCTGAGGAGGAATACATCGAGATGATACGGCTGAAGACGAGCGTATTGCTGGCTTGCGCACTCAAGATGGGTGCCGTGGTGGCAGGGGCTTCGGATGCCGACGCCAACGCTCTGTATGCCTTCGGAGAAAAGGTGGGACTGGCGTTCCAACTGCAGGACGACCTGCTCGACGTGTATGGCGACCCGAAGGTATTCGGAAAGGCTATCGGCGGCGACATCACATCAAACAAGAAGACCTTCATGCTCATCAACGCCTTCAACAGAGCCGACGCCGGGACGCGTGCCGAACTGGAGAGATGGACCACGGCGACGGAATTCGATCCGGCGGAGAAGATTGCTGCCGTGACGGAGATTTACAACAGGCTAGGAATCGACAAGCTCGCCGAACAGAGGATAAAGGAATACTTCGAACAGAGCAGACAGCATCTCGACGAGCTCTCGGTGAGCGACGACCGCAAGGCGGTGTTGCGCGAATACACCGAGAGAATGATGAACAGAAAGAAATAACGAAACACCCACAAAAAGAGAGGAAATGCCATACAGAAGACTCCCCAATACCGACAAGTCGAGACTAAGTGCACTGAAGACGCTGCTCGACAACAACGACATATACATGGCCCGCGACAGGTTTCTGGAATGGAAAGACATAAACCAGGCACGCACCTGCTACGACAAGCTGCTCACGGCAGTGACGCAATACGAGGTGGACAAAAAGGCGCAATGGCGGAGCGGAACGAAAATAGACCAGCTGCAGAAAAAGGCTTACATGTATGAGAGCCACTTCATGCAGGTGTTGCTCATGGCTGTGACAAGAGGGGAGATAAAGCGCTCTAACCTGAAACTCTACGGACTGGAGGAGACCGCCACCATAATTCCAGTGGACAACAGCATAGGGTCGATAACGGAATGGGGACCGAAAATCATCAGCGGAGAGAAAAACCGCGTGAAGAAGGGTGGCAGACCGATTTACAACCCCACGATAGGAATGGTGGAGACCCACTTCGACATCTTCAAGGAGGCTTACGACAAGCAGAAGGCGCTGCAGAAACGCACAAGCGAAATGGAGCAACGGCTCAAGGAGATACGACCCGAAATCGACGAACTGATACTGCGCATCTGGGACCAGATAGAGGCGCACTTCAGCGAGGAGGGAAAACTCGTGATAGACCGAGTGGCCGACTGTGAGCGCTTTGGCATACGCTACTACATGCGCCGCAAGGAGAAACGCAAGATGCAGGAGAAGGAAAAGGAAAACAAACAGGAGAATGAACAATGATTGACACGCATACTCATATCGACGGCGAGGAATTCGCCGAAGACCGTCCGCTGGCCATACAGCGGGCAAAGGAGGCCGGAGTGGAGAAAATCTTCGTGCCGGCAATCGACCTCAAGAGCATCGGCAGCGTGGTGGACACATGCCGGCAGTTTCCGGGCTATGCCTACCCCATGATAGGGCTTCATCCGGAGGAGGTGAAGGAGGACTGGAAAGACGCAGTAGGCCAGATGCGACGGATTCTCGACGAGCAGCGGCAGAAAGCACCGTCGGCAGACAACCCTCCGTTCATCGCCATCGGTGAGGTGGGACTCGACTTCTATTGGAGCCGCGAATTCGAGAAGGAACAGCTGGAGGCTTTCGAGGAGCAGGTGAGATGGTCGATAGATGCCGACCTGCCGCTGATGATACACTGCCGCAAGGCACAGAACGAGATGGTGGGAATATTACGACGCTACGAACGGGAACTGCACCGCGGAGGAGTGTTCCACTGCTTCACGGGCAACGAGCGGGAGGCAGAACAGCTGCTGTCGTTCAGCAATTTCAACATCGGCATCGGCGGTGTGCTGACATTCAAGAAGAGCCATCTGCCTGAAGTGGTGCCCCACATCCCCCTCGACCGCATCGTGCTCGAGACCGACGCTCCATACATGGCTCCTGTGCCGATGCGCGGCAAGCGCAACGAGAGCGCCTATGTGGCATACGTCAGAGACCGCCTCGCCCTCGCCTACGGCATCTCCCCCGAGGAAATAGACCGCCACACCACAGCAAACGCCATGAGGATGTTTCTGACGGAAGGATAGAACGCCATGAAGATGTTTCTGCCAGAAGGATAGAACGCCATGAGGATGTTTCTGACGGAAGGATACTATAGAAATCCCCCGACCTGTCCCAGAATGGACAGAATCGGGGGATTTTATTATAGGCAGGTATCAGGTTATGTGAACACAAAAGGATGCAGCTACCTGCCTTGTTTTCTTATCAGCCGAGCAGAGGTTATGGCACTACCACCTTGACAGCCTTTTCTCCTGCCTTCACTATATACACGCCGGGAGCAAGGCTGACGGCATGCCTGCCTGCAGGAACAGTTGCCACTGTCTTGCCCTGCATGTCGTATACATCAGCTGAGTCATAGTCTGTAGACAATGAGATGCTGCCGTGGGCCACTTCTATATCAAGGCTCTTGCTGCCGGTTGAGACACTGCCGACAGCGGATTCCGTGCCATTCACATACACACGGTCTGAAGTTTCAGATGTGTAGTTAGTGTAATCCTTGGTCCTCATCGCCGTAACATCGTAGGCATAGGTATAGTGCGAGTCGAGGTCCGTCACTTCGAAACCGCTTCCTGTAGGATACATCACCGAATATGGAGCTATGAGAGTCTCGCCCTTGCGCACATTCTGACGGATAGTGACCTCGTCGATGAAGAAAGGCTGGCCATACATACTCATGAATGCGAGGATGACGTTCTCACGCAGATCTTTGTTGTCGGTAGCGTCGAAATGGATAGTGGCAGATGTCATTCCCGTGCCATTCAGCGTCAGCGGCATGATGCGATGGTCGGTGGCAACATTGTCGGTGTAGTCTTTCATGAGCATCACGAAGAGCGTGTCGCTGGCAAACGTGTTGTATGCCTTCACATCAACATCAAACGCTCCGCCGTCGCAGGTGAGGTCGAGTTTCGGCGATGTAACGAGTCCTGCCAGTCCCATCCACACATTGGTCTGCTGTGCTCCAGCCATTCCATCAGCCAGATAAGGCAACTGCAGGAGCCATTCCGTCGTTGTGTATCCGTTTTCAGCCAGATTGAACACATATGTGTATGGGTTATAAGGATTGTCTATGGTGCCCTGGTCAATCTTGTTGAAGTTCTCGCTCAGCACCACCACATTCTGCATATCCTCTTTGGGCTGCAGCACCTTCATGACGTTGAGCTTGTATCTGTCGGCATTGTTCAGCTCCGTCCAGTTTGCCGTGAACGAGGTTTCGGTGACATTCGTTGCCTCCTTTGCCTCCACCTTCACTCCGAGTATGCCGTCTACCCACATGTCGGGCGATGGCTTCGACACCACGCTTCCGTTCTTGGCTCTCACATTGTAGAAATATTCATAGTTGGGGTCGATGTCCATGGTGTAGCAGGTGTCGGTCAGTTCCTTGTCGAGCTGGGTCACCGGCACTCGCTGTGTGGCATAGTCTATCTTCACGTCGTCGATGGCGAAGTCGACGGAGTTTTTCTGTATGAAGAAGAACTTCACCCTTGTCATCCCTTCTCCTATCTGCTCTGATGTGAACGAGTATTGTCCGCCTTCGGCCTGCATATAGTAGTTTGGCATATTGGCGATAGGTATCCATCCGTCTTTCTCGTTGTATACGGCTACCTGCACCAATGAGTAGGTATAGTCGGTTTCATTCTCCATATTACTCGGTTTCACCCAGAACGAGAGTGATGTTATAGGAGCCGGAGTCTCCGGCGAAATGATTTCGTCGCCTACGGCATCCAGACAGAGCGACAATGGGGCCGAACTGTAGTTGCCCTCGGATGTGTATACATCCTGGGAGCCTTGTGCCGACAGATTGATGGTCCATCCCTCAGGATAGCCGGGGTTGTCCTGGTTTATGGTCTTGCCGTCGGCGTTGATGTTGATACCGTCGAAATTCTCCGACAGAGAGCCTGGCTCCACACTGTGTTCCGGCATCTCCTTGCGGTATACGTTGAGGAGATACGAACTTGCCGATGCCGTGGGGCTCCAGCGGGCTGTGAACGAGGTGGAAGAGTTGTTTACAGGCTGCAGCACCTGGGGCGTCGGTATCTTGTTGGCCTTGCGCGTCACCACGATATCGTCGAGCAGGAGGTCTACCTCCTCGGCAGAAAACTGGAATATATTGTTGGGATTGAATGTGGCCTGGTCAGTGGCGAAGGTGAATTCCTGCCACTGGTCGGAAATGTCAAAATCGCGGTCGTCAACGGGACCTTCGTTGTTGTCGCACAGTGCCACACGTATGACTCCCTCGTCGCCGGCTTTCAGACATCTGGCGCGGAACTTCAGCACTACGTCTCCGCTGAGTTCCATCTCCGGCGTGCTTATGAATCCTCCTGCAAGACCACCGTATTCCGACTCATACATGCGTAGCGCACATGCCTGTCCTGCCTGGTATACCTCATTGCCGGTCCAGCCCTTCGTTCCCATGAGGTCTGCCGGCAGCACATAGTTCACGCTGCTTCCTCCGAGCATCTCGGTGTCGGGTTCGGCGTTGGTACCTGCTGTCCATTTGTCGAAATGCTGGTCTACAACTGTCTTGGTGGGAATCTCGTCGTCTGCACGGTTTGGCAGACTGTGGCATTCTGATGTTCTCGGCATTGCTTTCATTGCCGCTCGGGCAAACTTGCCCATCGGTGTTTTCTGGGCGTAGGATACTGACGGCAGAAGCATTAGAGAACACAACGTTGCCGAAATGATCATGTGGATATTCCTCATAGATGACATGTTTTTTAACTTTGTGTGGTGATAAATGTACTAACGTATGTTAAT